>ORJL011491016.1_pt1 | contig 30273 bp, 16 predicted proteins | sample 1779941 | NCBI WGS metagenome assembly ORJL01 (sample SAMEA104232317, study PRJEB22302) | groundwater metagenome | biome: forest; feature: aquifer; material: groundwater | place: USA | collected 2011-08-07 | depth 5.8 m
TCGCGGCAAAGCCGCTGCCGTAATCATACTCCAAACGTATATTGCCCACCGATCCCGTACGCGTCCAAGTGATGCTTTTGTCTATGCCAACATCCCAGACAATTCCGGTGGTCACTGGATTAGTTAAAACTAATTTGCCTTTGACCGTGAACAAGCCGGAAACGCCCGGTGTCGTCGGTTTGGCGGAATTGGAATTTATAGCTCTCACCCTGACCTGCGAACTGACAATGTCAGGAAGGATCCAGTTAAAGGAACTGCCGGTCAGATTCTGCGCGCCGGTGATGTCCGCGTAAGCTCCGCCGGCAACGGAATACTGCAAATTAACTTCGGGAATCGTCCCGATCTTGGTCCAGGAGATCGCGTTCTGATCTCCGACATACCAGGTTTCCCCACCTACCGGCGCGGTCAGATCAAGCTGGCCGGTGATGCTGAAGACGCCAGATTCATAAAATACCGTCGGGTCGTTCTTGTTGGTGACCTTGACCTTGACCTGGGGAGATATCCTGTTGGGAATTTGCCAATTAAATGTCGAAGGCGTGGCGTCCAGGTCATCAGCCGTCGGTATTTGTTCATACGCGGCGCCGTCCACAGAAAATTCCAACTTCACTTTCGCTATCGTACCCGTGACCTGCCAAGTAATGGGTTGCGTTGTTCCCACGAGCCAAGCGCCGGTCGAACCGGTCGGTGAGGTGAGAAGCAAGCTGCCTTTAATAAAGAAGTCTCCGGCCGATGAGGCTTTGGCGTCAGGATCGTTGGCATCCACGACACGCACACGGCAATAGTCTGAAATGGCATCAGGAACGCTCCACGACTTGGAGCCGGTGTTGGCGATCGGTGTCGCCGTGATCGGCGTCCAGCCCACACCGCTGTTCGTGGAATAATCCAGCAAGACCTGGGTGATGTTACCCGTCGTGTTCCAGGTGATGTCATAATTCGACCCGACGACCAGAGTTTGACCGCCATCGGGAGTCAGAATATCGAAGATACCCTGGATCTTCATGGATGCCGAAAGATCGTTCGTAAGAATGTCGTTGGTATCTGTTACCTTGAATACCACATTGGGAGAAACTTTATCACTGGGGATAGTGTTCCACCAGTAGAACAAGTTGCTCGCCGGCGTTGAATCGATGACCTGGAAGGTAAAGTCCGTTCCGCCGTTTCCGGAATACTCAATGCGCACGTTCGCGAAGTCACCTACCTTGGTCCATTCGATCCGGAAGTTCTGCCCGACATTGATAAATTCCCCGCCAGAAGGTTCGGTCACCGTGATACTGCCCACGATCTTGAACAAAGGCGAAGTGGCATTGACATTATCCGCGTCATTGACGTCGGAGATCTTGATCTGATAGCTATTACTGACATGGGTAGGTATCGTGTTCCAGGCGAAGGTCTGATTGGCGCCACTGGTCGAATTGGTGATGACATTGGTGAACAAGCCTCCATCGACCGCGTAGTCGATCTTGACGTTGGCAACACTTCCTGTCCGTATCCAGGTGATATTATTGCCGCTCGATCCGGCCACCCAGCGTGTGTTGGCATCGGGCGCGGTGACCTGCAATTTACCCTTAATAAAGAAGACCGCGTTGGATACGTCGGTCACTGTCGGATCACTGGTCGAAGACACGCGCATCAGACATTGATCGGATATGGCGTCCGCGACCGCCGGCCAGGTATATTCGCCCGCGCCAGCGCCGGCCGGAGCGTCAGCGATGATCTCGGTCCACTGCCCGCCGTTATTCTTGGAATATTCGATCCTGACCGTAGGAACCGGACCGGTCGCCTGCCACTTGATCTTGCGGTTGGTGTCGCCGACATACCAGGTTTCCCCGCCGTTAGGTTCGCTCAACACAACCTTACCCTTGATGACGAACGGACTGGCGGAGACATCCACCACATTGGAGTCATTGACATCCGAGATCCTGACCTTGAAGTTCGATCCGATCGCGTTGGGGATGGTCCAGTTGTAGGTCGCCTGGACATTATGCGCGGAGTTCGCGTAGGTCGCGGCCTCGACAACCGTGGCGCCTTCATTGGTAAAACCGTTACTTGAATATTCGATCTTCACATAGCCGAAGGTACCGGCCGGCGTCCATTTGATCTGCTGACTATCACCGACAAACCATGTCGGGGCGTCAATATCCGGAGAATCGATGTTGATGTTACCCTCGACCTCAAATCCATCCGAATCATCGACCACTTCACTGTTAATGACCTGCTCGATACGGATCTTGGCGTTCTTCGCGTTATTGGTGATGGAATCGATCGGTGGCGTCCAAAGCGTATACGGGCTGGTAGCGAACCCGACCGTCACGATGTCCGTCCACGGAGCCGATCCGGTCTTGGAGAACTGGAGCTTCACATTACCCATGTCGCAGGCACCCGTACACGGGGTGGTCCATTCGATATTCTGCGCGGTCAACACCTTCAACGCCGGGCTCGCGTTACTCGGGTTTGTCACCGTGATCGACCCCTTGACCATAAATAGTCCGGGAGACAACCCGTAAACAGCCGCCAGAGACGTGTCTGCAACCTTGATCTTCGCTCTTTGTTCAGTGCCTACCGTATGATCCGTAACAAGGTCCTGGTTCGCGGGGATATTCCACTCGAACGGCGATGAATTGCCCGCGACCGATGAAGTGATCACGTACCCATAGCTCGACCCGTTATCTTTCGAATATTCGATCTTGACCGTAGGCACCGGGCCGGTGGTGTTCCACGCAATATTATTGCCCGTTTGCGTCCCGATCACCCATTTCGTCGTTCCCGTCGGAGCGGTGACGCTGATCAAGGGACGGACCTCGAAAGTGTTGGTCTCATCAAACACAGTGGGATTGAGCGCGTCGGAAACGCGGAACTTGCAGGCGACCGAACGCACATCAGTCGGAACGGTCCAGGAATAACTGCCGGAGTTGGGAAAGACCCCCGTGTCCGTTGTCTTGTAGTCGATATTATGCCAGGTCGTACCATCAAAAAATTCCAGCTTCGCGTTCGGAATTTCACCCTGCAAACTATAATTGTTCCAGAGCACGGTATACGCCGCCCCAGAATTAAGCGTGCCGGGATCCGTCATCGTAAACTGTCCGATAATGTTATAGAACGGCGAAAGCCCCAGAACTTCGTCCGCGGTCGCTTCACTAGCCGCCTGGATGACCTTCACGCGGGAATTAACTTCGATCTGCACGGGCACAGGATTCCAGCTGTAGGAAGAGAACGCATTGCTGTCGACCGTATTCACATATTCATAAGAGCCATCATGCAGGTAATAGATCTTCACGTTGCCCAGCGTACCCTCTTTAGTCCAGGAGATCGTCTTGGCGGAACCCGAAGGAACGTTTTCGTTCAAATGTGGCTCGTTGACCGTGATCTTGCCGATGATATCGAAGCTCGGTGACAAACCAAAGACGTTGTCATTAACAACGTCGCTGGATTTGTCGCGGACTTTAATGACAATGTCCCCTCCGATCGTGTCCGCCACCGGCCCCCAGGTCGTGTAGGAGTTGGCGCCCTGGCTGGTAATGAACCCTGAAGAGATCAATTGATTGAACGGTCCTGCCTGGCCGTTCGTCGAATAATACAGGTCGACTTTCGTCACTTTGGTGGAGTTGATGTTCCAAGTCACTGTATTATTAGATGTACCGACTTCAATATTTTGGTCCAGCGCCGGCACTGTCACGCTGATGACCGGACGGATCGAAAATGGCGTGGTCGCCAATGAATAGACGTCCGTAGGATGCGCGGCATCCGCTACCTTGACATAGCAAGTCTCGGATTTCTCATCCGGCACAGGGCTTGTCCAGGTATAAGAGTTACCGCCATTGACGTGCCCGCCGTCATTAAGCACGATCGTATTGTCACTGCCACCGGCTGAAGTTCTATAATAGATATCTACGTTGGTGATCGTACCGTTGGAATCCCAGGAGATGACCTTATTGGTCTCGCCCACATTCCAGACGATCCCCGCGGTTTCCGGCGAGGTCACATCCAGCGAACCGACGAACTTGATCGCGTTGGGCGTTATCGCCTTCATATCGGGATCGTTCGCGTAACTGACACGGATCTTCACCGTGTCGCTGATATCATTGGGAATACCAGCTATCCAGGTAAACGTCTTGGGGATGTTATGCGCGGAGTTGGCTACACCTGTTGCGATCGTATTGACGTTGGCGGCAAAGTTATCTTTCGAATATTCCAGTGTGATCGGACTAAATGTTCCCGTCGGCGTCCACCCGATGACCTTGTCCGTCGACCCGACAGCCCAGAACAATCCGGACTGGATGGGCTCATTGAGCGTAATAACACCCTGGACTTCAAATCCATCGGAATCATCGACCACTTCACTGTTGATGACCTGTTCAATGCGGATCTTGGCGGCCTTGACGTTATCAGTAATGGCGTCTATCGGCGGCGCCCACAATGTATACGGACTAGTGGCAAATCCGACCGTGGTCAGATCCGTCCACGGCGCTGATCCGGTCTTGGAGAACTGGATCTTCACGTTACCCATGTTGCAGGCACCCGTACAAGGTGTGGTCCATTCGATGTTCTGCGCGGTCAACACCGTCAACGCCGGACTGGCGTTACTCGGGTTTGTTACCGTCACCGAACCTTTGACCATGAACAGCGATGACAAGCTATAAATGGATGACAAAGAGGTATCCATGACGCGGATACGGGCCCGCTGCTCACTGCCTACCGTATGATCAGTAATAAGATCCTGGTTGGTCGGAATGTTCCATTCAAACGGCGATAAATTGCCCGCCACCGAAGGTGTGATGACATAAGTATAGTTGCTGCCGTTATCTTTTGAATATTCGATCTTGACTGTCGGTACCGGCCCGGTAATGCTCCACGTGATGTTGTTCCCTGTCTGTGTTCCGATGACCCATTTAGCCGTTCCCACTGGAGCGCTCACGCTGATTACCGGACGGATCTCAAAATCATTCGTGGAATCGGTCGCGGTGGCATTGTTCGGGTCAGATACCCGGAATTTGCAGGCCACTGAACGTACATCGGTCGGCACCGTCCAGCCGTAGCTGCCGGAGTTTGAAACAATGCCCGTGTCTGTTGTCTTATAATCGATGTTATGCCAGGTGGTGCCATCAAAAAACTCGAGTTTCGCGTTAGGAATCTCGCCCTGCAAACCGTAATTATTCCAAAGGATCGTATGCGCCGCGCCGGAATTGAGCGTTGCCGGAGGCTCAGTCATCGTGAATTGGCCGATGATATTAAACAACGGTGACAATCCCAGGACTTCGTCCGCGGTCCCTTCGCTCGCGACTTGAATGACTTTCACCTGAAGATCATTCTCGATCTGAGTGGGTACAGGATTCCAGTCATAAGACAAAAAGTTATTGCTGTCCACCGTGGCAACAGGGGTAGGATCAAAACTGCCGTCATGTTTGTAATATATCTTTACGTTGCCCAGCGTACCCTGCTTGGTCCAGGAAATCGTCTTTGAGGAACCCGAAGGAACGTTCTCGTTTAAAGACGGCTGGCTCACCGTGATCTTGCCGATGATATCAAAGCTCGGGGATAACCCATACACGTTGTCATTAACAACGTCGCTGGATTTGTCTCTGACCTTGATCACCACATCTCCGCTGATCGTGTCCAGCACCGACCCCCACGTCGTAAACGAGTTGCTGCCCTGAACGGTATTGACACCAGAGGAGATCAACTGGTTGAATGGCCCAGCCTGGCCATTAGTCGAGTAATACAGGTCAACTTTCGTGACTTTGGTGGAATTGATGTTCCAGGTCACCGTATTGTTCGATGTCCCCACTTCGATATTCTGGTCCAACGCCGGCACTGTCACGCTGATGACCGGACGGATCGAGAACGGTACGGTCGAGATCGAATAAATATCCGTGGGATGCGCCGCGTCCGCTACCTTAATATAGCAAGTCTCGGATTTCTCATCCGGCACAGGGCTTGTCCAGGTATAAGAGTTACCGCCGTTGACGTTTCCGCCGTCGTTAAGCACGATCGTATTGTCACTGCCACCGGCTGAAGTTCGATAATAGATATCTACGTTCGTGATCGTACCGTTGGCATCCCAGGAGATGACCTTATTGGTCTCGCCCACGTTCCAGACAATACCCGAGCTTTCCGGCGAGGTCACATCCAGCGAACCGACGAACTTGATGTTGTTCGGCGAAACCACCTTCATGTCGGGGTCATTTTCGTAGCTAACCCGTATCTTTACCGTATCGCTTAAGTCGTTGGGAATCCCTGATGCCCAGGTCCAGGTCTTCGGCGTATTGTGCGCCGAGTTAGCGACACCGGTCGCGATCGTATTAACGTTGCTGACAAAGTTATCTTTCGAATATTCCAGCTTGATAGGACTAAACGTTCCTGTCGGTGTCCAGCCGATGACCTTGTCCGTTGTCCCGACCCCCCACAACAATCCGGACTGGATCGGTTCGTTGATCGCGATCGTACCTTGAACTTCAAATCCATCTGAATCATCGACCACTTCACTGTTGATCACCTGTTCGATCCTGACCTTGGCCGCCTTCACATTGTCCGTGATGGCGTCAATAGGCGGGGCCCATAATGTGTACGGGCTGGTAGCAAACCCGACCGTGGCAATATCCGTCCACGGCGCGCCGCCGGTCTTGGAGAACTGGATCTTCACGTTGCCCATGGCGCACGTGCCAATGCAAGGTGTCGTCCATTCAATATTCTGTGCGGTCAACACCGTCAAGGCTGGACTGGCGTTGCTGGGGTTGGTGACCGTAATGGAACCCTTGACCATGAACAATCCAGGTGACAGCCCATAAACAGCCGCCAAAGAAGTATCTGTGACTTTGATCTTCGCCCTTTGCTCGCTGCCCACCGTATGATCGGTGATAAGATCCTGGTCGGCCGGGATGTTCCATTCGAACGGAGATGAGTTCCCCGCCACCGAGCTGGTGACCACATAAGTATAATTATTCCCGTTATCTTTCGAATATTCGATTTTGACCGTTGGCACCGGACCGGTGATGTTCCAGACGATGTTGTTCCCCGTCTGAGTTCCGATCACCCATTTTGCCGCTGATGTCGGCGCGGTGACGCTCAACAAGGGACGGATCTCAAAGTTTGCCGTTTCATCGGTCGCGCTGGCGTTGTCGGGGTCGGAAATACGGAACTTGCAAATGCTCGAACGCACCGTGGTCGGCACCGTCCAGCCATAGCTTTCCGTATTGGGCACGGTATAAGGAGAAGCGACAAGATAGCTCCAGCTGGTGCCGTTATAAAATTCCAGGATGACGTCGGTGATCTGGGTAGACTGGCCAGCTGGATTGGTCCAGGCGATCGAATACGGCGCGCCGGAATTAAGCGTGCCGGGATCAGTCAGCGTAAATTTACCTTTGATCTTGAAGGCCGCTGACTCCGCATATTCCTCGGCAGGATTATTGACCGACTCGATCTTCACCTGAACGTTCTCGGAAATAGTGCTCGGAATCGGGTTCCAGGCAAAGGAATGGTCGGCCACGGGAATCGCGGCACCATTGATCGGGGCCGAATAGGAACCGCCGTTATATTTGTAACGGATATTGACCGTCCCCAGGTTCCCTTTATGCGACCAGGTGATAAATTTATCCGTCGCGGCGGCTTCCCAATCGGAGGTGGAATTTGGTGTATTGTCCACCGGGTGCATAATGATCTGGCCGATCACTTTAAAGGTGCTGGTATCTCCATAGACCAGCGCGGGGAAACTTGTGTCTCTCACCCGGATGACCGCGGCATTGGTCAATGTGGCCGGAAGCGGGACAGTGGACGTATAAGGTGAAGAACCCTTGACAATATTGCTGGCCAACGTGACCGGATAACCCACCCCGCTATTGTTATCACTTAAAATAACATCGACATTTGTCGTAGGCGCCGCGATCGCGGCCCAGGTGATAATGTTGCTGGCGCTCTCGGCAATCCAGGATGAGACGGGTGTCGTGACCGTGATCCTCGGCACCAGCGTGAAGTTTCCGGTTTCAATGAAAACATCGGTATTCTGGTTTGAGGTGACTTTGATCTTACAATTGTTGCAGCGCTGCTGCTGGACCGTGCTCGCTCCTGCCCAAGTATAATTGTTAGCGCCGTTGCTCAAACCGGCGCCGCCGTTATCATATGACGCGGCAATCGTCTGCCAGCCGGAACCGTCATAAAGTTCTATTTTGACGCTCGACATCGTACCGTTGGCCTGCCAGGTGATCGTATGGTCCTCACCGACATACCATGTCCCCGGAGTAGTGATCGAATTAAATCCACCTTTGATAGAGAACAAACCTGTCTCGCCGGTCAGCGCGGGATAGGTAAGGCTGGTCACGCGGATCTTGCGCCCCGTACCGATCTTGTCCGGTATGGCCCAGTCAGGCACCATGATCACACCGCTCTCACCGGAAGTACCCGATGAATACGTATCAGGCAGGTTGGAGCCTCCGGCATTGTCCAGCCATGTGGTGCCATTCCACAATTCAAATTTTAAGTTGCCAATATTGCCATATTTTTTCCATTTGACCTGAACCGTGCTCCCGACCGTGAATTCCGCCGGAGTGATCGGTTCCATCATCGACAACGCGCCGATGATCGTGTTCCCTTCACCGGCAGGCGTTTCCGCGTACACGTCGCTGGCATCAAGGGCGTCCTCAACGCGGAAAAGAACTTTGTTGGAACCGTTGGTCGCGGTGATGTCCGCGTCGGCCGCGCTATAATTCGTATTGACGATCGTTCCCCCCAGATCAGAGCCAATTTGCGTCCATTGGCCGTCGCCGATCTTCTTGTAATACGCCTTCAATGTTGTGAACGTTCCTACCAGCGACCAGTCGATCTGGTGTGAAGTTTGACCGATAGTGATGGTCTGGTTCTTGGTGTTCGGCGCCCCGGCCGATGGTTTATCGAACACGATACTTCCCTTAAATTTGTGCGTCGGCGAACCGGCCATTTGCGGACCAAAAACTTCCGCGTGGCTGGATTCCACGACCCGGACCTTGACGGTGGCCGCGGTACTGCTGGGGATGGTAAATGTGTACGGCGTTCCGGGAACGTTGGTACAATAATCCGGGACAATGCCGGTGGCACCCGTGAAGGCGACCCAGTCAACATCAGGATATCCGCCGCCAGAGTTGGTATTATATTTGACATCAACGTTGCCCACGGCGCCGACCACGTTCCAGGTGATCTGCCCGGTCTGTTGCACGTTATAGGTCTGGTTGGTCAAAGGCGCGGTGATGTTGATCTTTCCCTTGACCGTAAAATTCGGCGACAAGCTGGTGACATCCGTGTCCTCCACGCCGCTTTCATATCTGACAAGTTTCAATGCCGCGTTACCCCAGGAAACAGCCGTCGTGGGGATGGTCCATATTGTACTTCCGCCGGAAGCGGTGATACCGGTGATCTGTGCGGTGCCCCACGGCCCGCTTTGTCCGGCCGCGGAATAATACAGATTCAATTGCGAAATCGTACCGGTTGTGGTCCAGGAAATGGTTTTTTGTTCTTCAACCGTCCACGGCGAACCGCTGATGGTGCCGATAAAAACTCTTGGTTTCAGGAAGAAATCGTTGGTGGAATCGCTGTAAACCGTCGTGTCGTTGGCGTCGCGCACCCGCACACGGGCTTTATTGGTCGTGACCAGCTGACGGTCCGCTTCCTGGTTCGAAGGAATGTTCCAGGCATAATTGTTGGCGCCATTGACGCTGGCCAAGCCAGCGGCTATGGTCAATGTCCCGTAATCGTCGGAATTGCCCGCCGAGTCATCAGCCCCCTTGCCGCTATTTTTATCAAACATGATATCAACGGTGCTGATGCCTCCGGTGATGGTGAAAGAGATCTGGTTGTTTCCGTCGACATACCATAATTCCGGCGAACCGGGGGCCTTACCGGGTGAATTCAATACGATCTGACCCTTGACGGCAAAATTCGCCTGGGAGGCCGCGTAGACGTTGGTCGAATCATTGGTCGAGGAAATTTTGACCCGTAACCCGACCCCTGCCGCACCCGGCACCGTCATGGAATGATGGCTGACGCCGCTGACTTCATTCTGGTTATGCGGTACGGTGGCGACGAAGTTAGGATATGCCCCGCCACTGTTGATACTGTAATAGATGTCACAGTCACCGATATTTCCCTTATATCGCCACTGAACGTCGATGTTCGATCCGCCAACGTAATAGACTTCGCCGCCGTTGGGCGCCACCATCGCGTGGTTGGTCGTGTTGTTCCAGAGCTTGCCGCGGATATCAAACGCATCAGAAAGGTCATTGACGGTATTATCGCTTTGGTCCTCGATCTTGATCTTATTGGTCGTGCCGGGGATCGCGACACCAGAGGGGACCGTCCAGTCATAAAAGTTCGCGCTCGCCGTATCGACGGACGCGATCGCGGAACCGAACGTCGAACCGTCCGCGGCGAAATAAAGATCCACAAGCCCGATGTTAGAACCTAAGCCCCCGTTAGTGACCCAGTTGATGCGGAACACCTCACCGGGAACCAGCGCGCTCGCCCCCACGTTCGCCACGCTGGGGGTGGTGATCTCCAGTTTTCCTTTAGAGTTAATATTCTGCGCGGAAGAAAGATTAATATCCGTAGGATGCGATGCGCTTTCAACCCTGACGCGGATATCATTATCCAGAGGGCAATTCACCGGGTTCCAGTTCCAGCCGCCAGCGTTGGAAACACCCGAAGCGATCGATCCGGTCCAAGTGCCCCCTCCATCAGTGCTGAACTTAACATTGACCGTTGCCACATCCCCCTGGGTTACCCAGGTGATGTTAAACGGGCTCCCAACGGTGATATCACCGCCATTCGGTGACAATGTAGTAAATCGCGATTTGACCGTCAAAGGCTGCACCGATGTGGAAAATATACCCGTCGGATCGCTATGCGAGGTGACCTTGATCCTTAAGTCTATATTTTTTCCGTTGTCTCCCGCCTTAAAGACACTGGTATCCGAGGGAATCGTCCAGTTGTACGTTCCGGTCCCGGTACCCGCCGGGACACCACCGGAATTGTCAATGACATTGACATAAAGATCCGTCCCGGCATCCTTGGAATAATAAAGATCAACAAAGCCCAGGGATCCCGTAACGTCCCAATTAATGAACTCTTGCGTACCACACACCCAGGTCAATGTTGGGGTGGTCAGCGTATCGGAAGGCCTAGTCAGCTTTATTGTTCCCTTGATACTGATATCATATTGGCTTGCTTCAAAAACCTCGCTCTCCTTTCCGGTCTGGAAAACTTTAACGCGCATCTGGTTGCCCACGATGCCGACCACATCCGGTATGGTCCATTTATACCCTATCTGAGTTTCGCCGCCAGGGACATTGTTGGAAGCCACAGCGTCCGCGATAAATCCGCTATACGCGCCAACGCCACCGCTGGTGTTATATCTTATATCCACAGTACCAAAATTGGCCGGGTCAGGCGTCCACTTGATATACATGACATCGCCGACAAAGAACGACAAGCCGCCGGCATTGGGATAGGTCAACTTTAGGTAAGGTATTACTTTAAAAGCACCTGAGATCCCCGCGGTCCCGGTTACAGGGTCCTCATCGCCATCAAGCGCGACTTTAACCTTCATGTTATCGCCCTGGTGAGCCGCTAAAACCGTCCACTGGTAGGTGCGGGGAGTAGCAACGTTGGTCGACAGCTCCGTCAAAAGGATAGGCCAGCTGGTCCCGCCGTCGGTGGATAACCTGATGTCCGCTGTTCCCGTTATACTGCCGAACGTCGTCCAGGTAATCGTCTTGGTATTATTCTCCGTGCCGTTGGTCACTTTCACCAGTTCGGCGGCTTGCGGCTGCTGCACGGTAATGACACCTTTGATACTGAACGGCGCGGCGCTTTCGCCATAAATGTTTTCATTATCTTTATTGGCCACCCGGACCAAAACAGTGTTACCCAGATTATCCGGAATGGTCCAGACAAAAGTCTGCTGCACTTCGGCGGTGCCCGCCGCCACATTATCCGACGGCGCCCCGCCCTGTACATAATTCCATGTCCCGCCGTTGACCTGGTATTTGATGACGACATAACTCATCGCGCCGTGCGGTGTCCATTTGATGTTTTTGGTCTCTTGATAACGCCAGACCTCTCCACCTACCGGCTCATCCACGGTGATCGAAGCTTTCATGGTAAAGTTCGCGCTCTCACCAAAAACCGTATTGTCATTGGACTGCTGGACTTTTATCTTGGAATCAGGATTAGACAACGCGGTTGTAAAAGGTATCGTCCAGGGATAAGAACCGCCCCCGGCATCTGTTCCGGAAGCATAGTTCGAAACAATGGGTACCAAATCATACGACAACCCGCCGTTGCTGGAATAGAAAATGTCCACGGTCCCTTCGCTGGCCCCGCCACCGAATTGCCCTTTCTTGCTCCAGGTGATCGTTTTGCTGTCACCCAGCAGCCAGGTCTCATTGGTAGTGGGGCTGACATTGTATATCCTTCCCTTTAAAGTAAAATTGGCGGTCGTGCTTTCTACCACTCCCGAGGCGTTATAATTTAGAATGAGTTTGATCTTATTGGTCGTGCCTATTAAATTCTCTCCACCTATGCTTGAAGGAATACCCGCCCAGCTCCAGGTATTGCCGGTGCTTCCGTCAGCGCCGGGGTTCGCGACCGCGGTCAGGGTACTGTTGAAATTCGTCCCGTCCGTGGCCAGCTTGATGGTCATGTCATTAGGCGTCAAAGAGTTCAGGCTCCCCTTAGTCGCCCAGCTGATATTTTGAGTCTCACCTAATTTCCAGGTGTTCGGTGGCTGGTCAACAGTGAGCTGGCCCTTGATATTAAAATTCGCGTTGGAAGAATCGGTGAACTCGGCCGGGTCCATGCTGCCCTCAATATCCGTGACCTTCACACGCAATTGTGTACCGATCAAATTCGTGATACCGGTAATAGAGGCAGGAAGAGGATTCCAGACAAATTTTCCCTGGTTATTGACGCCGCCGGTGGCGTTATTAACATCAAGGCTCGTGGCACCGGGAATCTGATACCAGTTCGTGCCTCCATTCGCGGAAAGTTCTAGCTTCACCCGGTGTACACCGCCGGTCCCTCCGCCGAGACTTAACATCGTATCGGAATAGACCCACGTGATCGTCGCGTCCGTCTGCCCCACTTGCCAGGTTTCCCCGCCATTAGGAGCGTAAATAGTGATGGGACCAAATTCCGGCACCAAAATATTGGCCGTGGCCGCCGTGGCGGTATTGTTGCGGGTGGCGGACACCGCGCTGACACCGCCGGTATATAACAAATAAGTGGCCAGATTGGCCCCCGCGGTATCGAAAGTCTTCAGCGAATTATCGCTGAGATTGGAAACCCATAGTTTAGGCGTGGTGGTATCGTAGACAACACCCCAGGGATTTGTGCCGGTATCCGAGGTAACCGAGGTGGACCCATTTGAAGCTAACACCTTGGTCAAAGAGTTAGAACCGTAATTAGCAATCCATAATCCGTCGTTAGCAGTGCCGGTCAAATCTTCAACAACCAGTCCCCGGGGGTTAATTTCTGTTCCAAAATCCACACTGCCGTCAGTGGCATGAGTGGGAGCGTTAAAAGTGTTAACATTAATTAATGCTACATAGTTATTCCTCAAGTTGGTAGCCCAAAGCTGGGCATAAGCGCGGTTACCAAAACCGCTCGGCGCGTATCCGATGCTTCTAAAACCCCCGTTAGTCATGATAGCGTCGCGTTGGTTGGTACCCGGCGCGCCGCAATTAAAACGTTGAAGCCCCGTGGAGTTGTCAAACAGGGCCCACATATAACCTCTCGGGTCATAAGTGATAGCTGTGGCAAGAGTATCCGTACCGACACCGTAATTTGCGCCTGTGCTGGCGTAAGGTGAAGAAGTGTCAACGGTAATTTTTGTTACCTGCCGACCAGTATTAGTGGCATAATTCGCAGTCCATACGGCAGTGCTCGTCAAGTCAGCCGCTATATCAATAGGGTAAGTCATATTGGTAACGGTTACAGTTTCCATGATCGTACCATCGCCGGCTTTAATCCTGGTTACGTTATTCGAACCGTAATTAGCCACCCAAATAGTCGCTCGATTGGCTGTAATAGCATCAGCGGAAACATAAAGATAGGCAACGGCAACGGGCAAAGTACCGACGGTAATATCACTGCCTATCTTGGCGCCGGTCGCGGCGTCATATCGGCTAACCGTGTTCGCGTAAGGGTTGGCGACCCAAATGTAATTATTCGTCGTATCCAGGACCATCCCTTTGGGGCCGCTTATCAGCGGCGCAATAGCCATGTCATCTTCATAACTGTTGGTGGTACTGTTGGTGCCGTTGGCGCTCAAAAACGGGAAAGACCGCAAGGGGTCAACGGCGTTGGTCAAAGACAGCGATGTGACCTCGACGCCGGAAGCAAGGGAAAGGTTGGTCGCGCGGCCCTGCACGGCGCTGACAGGGTCGGTCAACTCCACTAAATACCAGCGGATATCCACGCCATTTGTAGTGCCGGCGTTATGGCCGCGGGTAAAAGTCAGGGTGGTCCCATTAGTGACGGCGCCGCGAATTTTGTAGTAACCCTCGACACCCGCAGTGCCGGTGTTCGACCGGGAAGTGAAGAACAAAATGCTCTTGTCAGGGTCGACCGCCGGGTTCAATGTAACAGCCGGGCTATTGGTGGTCGAACCAACAGGTATCGTCGCGTCTCCGCTTTGCACGTTGGCGTCCTTGGTGAATTCCACCACCTGCCAGTTCATATTGACGCTTTTCGTGACAGAGTTCGAATCATAACGAGAAAGTGTGAGCGTGTTATTATTGGTGACCGTGGCCTTGATGGTGGTCATTTCATCCGCGGTGGCTACTGTCATCGAGGAGCGGCTGTTCACAATGGCGATGGCTTTGGTATAATCTGTCAAACTTGGAGAGAGAGAAACGGTTTTCGTGGTGTAGGCCGGGTTGCTGGGGTTACCGGGAGCAAACGAGCTGATGCCCCGCCACACATTGACCCCGTCGGCGAACTCGATGACATAATACCGGACAGTGGAGCCGGCCGTGCCGCCGTCGCGGGATACGATCAGGTCGGTGCTGGAAGCAAAGTCAGCGGTGAACAGTGAATTCTGCGACGCCGAGGTCGACGTTGTTTCGGAGTTGGGATAAAGCAGGACAATGGTCTTGGAGGAGACAACGGCGTACTGCAATACCATAATCTGGGAGGTGTCATCGAGATCAAAATACATATCACCGGTCTGCACGCGTTTGATCTGCGCGGAGTGCGCGTCCGGGATAAATAAAAAGAATCCGGACGCAATGCCCGCCAATATCACCGCGACGGCCAGTATCTTGCCTACTCTAATATTGTGACGTCCACCCGTTTTCATTATTCTTGTGATCCCTCTTGTGGCTCTTCTTGTGCCTCTTCTTCCGCGGGAGGCGCGACCGGCAATTCCTCTTCCACCAGCTTTTTCCCTTCCCGGACAAAACTGACCGCGGTGACCTTCCGCCCGTTGATCCGGATATCACCCTTTTCATCTTTTTGAAATCTTTCATCAAAGCTGACGGTCACCGTATCCCCCACGCGTATTTCACTTATATTTTTTTTGCCGACGATCTTGACCTTTGGGTCCAGATTCAAGGCCATCTCATAGGCGGATTTATCATCCTTATCATAGATAACGGCGATAAAACTTGGGCTGATGCCGGCCACCTCTCCGGTCATACTTTTACTGGCCATCTCTTCTTTCGGCGGTTCGGCCTTCGGCATTTCTGCTGCCGCGACCGCGGGCTTTTCTTCCACTTTTTCCTGCTTTTCAAATTTTGCCGCGGGCGTAACTTCTTCCTTCACGGCGGATCTCGCCGCTTTTGCCACAAGCTGGGCATCTTCCATCACCGCAGATTCCTGCGCCGTGGCGGAAGATCCTTCTTCAGCGGCGAAGGCTGGGACGGTTAAACCGAAAGCTATGCCGAGAATCAATATCACTTTTAGAAATGTGGGTTGCATCGCTGGTCTCCCTCGATGGTTACCCCAACCGCTTTGTTTCTCGTTTTTGATATACGGAAACAAAACGAAGCGTGGCCGAGTAGGCTCCCTGCGGGGAGGGTTCTTTGCCCGCCCCTGCGGGCAAAGAAAAATCCCGGAAAAAATGAATTTCCCGGGATCACGAATAAACGTATCCACCCAATACTGCCACAAATTGTGTGTTGCGTAATAATTGCGCATCTTTCTCTCGGTTTTCGGTAGCCTGCCGGCCCTGGACCGCAATGGTACAGGGTGCATAGCTTTGCTCCTGCTACGCTCCAAAACTTGCGTTTGGGAGCTTCGCAGGACCCTACAAAGCTAAAGACGAAAGCACTTTAGCGAAGTAGAGGCCCCCGCCTCGCGACGGGTTTGCCGTTATCGAACCTATTTCAAATTACACAACCGTTAAAAGTATACCACACCACAGCCGAAGTCAATAGATAAAACGGGTTCTTTACAAATACTTGACAACCCGTTATTTTGCCGTATCCACTTTATTTTCCAATGGCTTAAGATATGCCTTTTTGATCTTCTGGGTCTCTTTGGGCTTATCGCCTTCGGTCTCTACAGAGTTCATCTTGTTGACCGCTTCCATCCCGGAAACGACCTCGCCAAAGATGGTATGCCGGCCGTTGAGCCAGGGGGTCGGTTTGACCGTAATAAAGAATTGGCTCTTGTTAGTGTCGGGTCCAGAATTGGCCATGGCCAAAATGCCGGGTTTGTCAAATTGCGCTTTATCGCTTACCTCATCGGCAAAGGCCTTATTTCCCCAGATCGATTCCCCGCCGCTCCCGGTCCCTGTTGGGTCGCCGCCCTGGTTCATAAAATCCTTGACGATGCGATGAAACGTCAGTCCGTTATAATATCCTTTCTCAACAAGTCCGACAAAATTCTCGCAGGCCAAAGGCGCGACGTCCGGAAAAAGTTTTACTTCGATGTCGCCCTGGTTCGTCTCCAGGACCACCACGGACTTTTTCTTCAAAGCTTCTTTTTTCGCCGTGTCCTCTTTTTCTTTCAAAAAATCACGGAAATTGGCGCGCTTGAAAAGCCCGTCAAGATATTCCTGGGCCTGTTTGTGCTTCTTGCCTTTGGTGAGCATCTCGCGGTAATATTGCTGTTTGGCTTCGGTGTATTCTTTCAAATCCGCCTTGCGGCTGTCCAAAAGACGAAAGACCGCGTCACCATAGAACTGCTTGGCCACGATAAAATCACCCTCTTTGGCATTGAGGATGCGGTACGCGTCTTCCCTGGGGATCTTCCACAGGTCGATGAGCGCTTCCAGCGACATGATGTTGATCCATGAAGCACCTTTTTGTCCGAGGGATTTTTTGGCCTGGTAAGTGTCGAACCAAAGCTTGGGGTTCTTTTTGCAACTGGCGGCGAGCTCTTCGGCGCCTTTGGGGTCATTCTCAAAAAGGATATATTCACTTTCGAAGGAATTGTACTGGTTCAGGAACTTTTCCTTCATCTCCTCTTCCGTGACCGCCACTTCAGGGTCGAGCTTGATCTTCAGCAACTTGTTGATGGTCAGCAGGTCTTCGATGCGGCGCTCGAATGTTTTGGGGTCCTCGGCAAAGGTCTCGATCACCCACTTGGTGTATTGCTCGCTCCCGTATTCGACGTTCTTCTCGAACAACAGGCGTTTGAGCTCCGCGACCACTTCCTCTCTGGGAACGATGACACCTAAGTCCCTCGCCTCCTTGACGAACACAAGGTTCTGCCAGGCCTCTTGCCGCCGGTCCTCATCATCACGATCCGCGTTGCTGCCCCCGGAACGTGTAAATAACGAAGCTGTTTTAAAATGATAGAGGAACTCCTGGTTCTTGACCGGCGCGCCAAAGGCCTCACCGACAACATCGGTCTTGACGATCTCCTGGAAATCGTAAGCGCCAACCGGAACCGCCGGGAAAAAGCCCAGGAACAAAACAAAAAACGTCAGCAAGATTGATGTCATAATCTGAAGTCGCTTTGATAAACAAATTTTAACGTAAAAAGGGTTCTATCCATTTTCTGAAGAGCGCCAGACAATCCGAAGGCACAACGATCGGAAAATCAACCAATGACGAAACACCGTGCCTCATAAAATCACGCGTATTCCAGGTAACGAACGCCGAGACCTTTGCCATGCCGGCCGCGCAGAGGATCAAGGCATCCCCCTTAGAAAGTTTCTCCAGAAACGGCCTGATTTGACTCGCCGACGGATCCGGCGCCATCTCAGGGTTGAGATGTTTCCATAATCTACGATTTTCCTGAACAAGTTCCGGAAATTTTACGGCCAAAACCCGGTCAGCCTCAATGATCACTTCTTGAGAAACCACCATCCGGATAACGCCGGCTTCAGCCAAACGTACAAGTTCTCCGGCGGCACCACCGGAGGATAACAAAGCGGCGATATACACGCTGGTGTCAAAAAAAACCCGGTACTGTTGCAAGACCATCTAGGGCCCTTTTTGTCGGCTCTTCTTCAAGTCCTTAAGCAGGCCCTGGAGCGTGATACCTTTTTTCTCGGCCATCTTTGAATATTTTGCCGAAACAGATCCAAAGACCGAAAGCCCTGGAGTCAACAGGATCCCGTCACCCACCCGGGCAATGGACAGCAGAGAATCTTTCGACAAACGTAATGACTCCCTGATATCCGCCGGGATCGTCACTTGCCCCTTCTCTCTCATGCGCGTGACCATAAAATCCCTCTCGCTCAATAAATTCCTACTATTTCCTACTTTCTAACTTAAGGATACCACGGACACGGGGAACTTTCAATCACTAAAACCCGTCTCTTGACTATTTACCTCCGGTATTTTTGATCTCAAATTTCACCGGGCCGGATGTCAGCTTTCCCCCAAAAACATCCAGCCCCAGTTCCCGGCCAAAGGTGTTCTGATAAACGGCCGTGGCCGTATACGTCCCCGGCTCAGTAAACTCAAAATTTCCCCTCAAATTACGTGGATATTCGGCCTTGATCTCTTCGTCAGGCTTGAGCAACACAAAATAGTCGCTTTTAGGATAACCAGGCTCGTAAGGGAATTTATACGGAAGTTTCTCGCCGGAAGGCGCGGTGACAGTCACGTATACTTCTTTTTGGTTTTTGGGCGCTTCTTCAGAACCGAAATAAAACCGTTTATTGACATACACCGGATTCTTGCCCGTGTTCTTCAAGGCAAAATCAAAATTGATCGGCTCTTCACCCGTGTATTCAGTTTTTTCCAGTGTGGCCGTAAATACGATGCTGCCCTGCCCGCCTTTGGGCGAGGCAGGCGCCGCGAAGGACTGAAGGGGCGCCCCAAGCACGCCGATACCGATCACTAGCAGGATAGTAACGAAAGAAAAATACCAATGTGTTTTTTTGCTAACCTTGAATATCATGTGCGTAATTCAGGAAATCCGAGTATCCGGGTATCCGGCTATCCGGGTCACCCAGTCCCGGGTAACCAGATCTCCGGATACCCCGGAAATTGAAATTTATCTCAGAACTTACTTCCCCTCAACTGCCGCTGGTTCTACTACTGGAGCCGGAGCCACAAGTGCCGGCGCCGGTGGGGCAGGCGGAGCCACTTTCTTGGAACCCGTGCTGTAGAAATTGAAATCCTTGGTATTATTTTTTAGATCGCGTTTGCTTAAAACCCCGCGCATAACGCCATCGGGCCCGATATCCCCGCGCCAGAAAGACACACCATCTTTCTCGGAAGTTTGCATCGTCTCCCACGTCAGCGTTTCGTTGTCTTCAAGCATCCTCAAAGTGTAATTAGTCGTGTTGTACCCGGCTTTCACGAGATTGGCGGAGGAAACCTTGCCGTCGGAAAAAAGAAGCGTGTCCTGCTCGGCCTTGCTCTTGCCCTTGACGCTGGCCATGGGCTTTAATTCAATGATCCACTCGCTGTTATTGAGATTATCTTTTCTGGCCGCCAACACATCCTGCGCGGGAGCAACGGAAGTCGCGACGATCTTTTCGTCCGCGGCATACGACGATCCGCTCATAGCTAATACTGCTACTACAGATAACGCGATAATTTTGTTCATGTCTTCCTTCCTCTCATCATTTTCCCATTTCCTTTTCAAAAAGGAAATAACGAGGCTCGCCCACCAGAATCCATGACTTTGGTGAGGTGGCCTTTTGTTGTACTAAAACGTTGGTCCTTTACGGCATAGGTCTTTTGCCATCGTAAGTTTCCCAGGTCAGCAGATACTTTCTTGCCCAATGGACGTCCGGGTCATCGCCTTTGGCCAAACGCAAAAAGTGGCGAAAATGGTCCATGGCCTTGTGACGATTGATCAAATATTCCGCGTAGATATATCCCAAATTAAAATGCGCGTAGGCGTCATTGGGATCAATCTCCAGCGCCTTGACGAATTCGGTCGCGGCCCGATCATACTCCTTCTGTTTAGTATAGAACACACCCATATTATAATGCATCCCCGCGGTCTGTTTCAAGAGCACTTTGTTTTGGCGGGAAACTTCAACGAACTTAGTCGGCAGCTGCCGGATCTCCTGCTCAAGCGCTTTATTTTTCTCGAACGCCTGCGCATAATTAGTCCTCTGCTCCTCGACCTTGGCCGCCAATTGTTCGTTGCTGGCGGCAAGCTTGGCGTTCTCTTGCGTCAACAGGGCGATCTTTTTCTCGGCCGCTTTCAGGTCAGATTCTAACGTGCCTTTTTTCACATTAACCGCGGCAACGGCGCTCTTTAACTCGCCCTGAAGACCGGCGATCTTGGCATTAAGCTCTTTGACCAGCGTGTTGTTCTGAAGCTTCTCGTAAGATGCTTTGACTTCATCACGTTCCGCCGTCAGCTGGGCCCGCTCTGCCTTAAGCTTCTTGACTTGCGCCTTAAGGACGAGGTTTTGTTCTTCTTCCTTTTTCCGCGCATCTTCGATCGGTTGTATGCTCGCCTTGACCTTGCCAAGTTCATCTTCAAGTTCCTGGGCGCGCAGACGATTTGCCAACAAAGTTTTTGTCTGTGCCAGAATGTTCTCACGGTCCAACTTGACCGATTCCAGCTCTTTTTCCATCTCCTTATATTTTGCCAACGCTTCCCGGCCTTTTGCCGCGACCTCCTCATTCTCCTTGGTCATCTTCGCGTATCCAGGCTGAAAGGTCTCGATGAGCGCGGCCAGTGTCTGGTTTTTACGCGACAAGCTATAGGTCTTGCTGGCCAGATAAATGATCCCAAGGGCTTCACAAAGGATAAGAATGCCGATGACCAAAGCCAGCATTTTTGATTTATTCATTACATTCTCCTGTTATAAATCCCGGTACGATTTGATCCGTTCCTCAGGGGCGCCCTGCGGATCCACATCCTTATCATCGGTAAAAGAGTGATATTCCTCATAATCCTTGCCATATCGCAATTTCAGATCGCCCTCATCACCCGTCGTTAAAATTTCGCCGCTCACCACGTGCGGGGTCAGCATGACCAGCAATTCAGTACGCTCCTTCGCGTTCGAAGTCGTGCTAAAGATCAACCCGATAAGGGGAATTTTACTTAAGAATGGCACACCGGCAGAACTGGAAACTTTCTCCTCACGGCACAATCCCCCGATGATGATCGTCGAACCGTCCTTGACCATGACCGTCGTCTCCGCCGTTGAGGTATCAATAATGGGAATGGTGTTGCCCGAAGGCGTTGTCAACGAAGAAACAACGCTTGAGATCTCCGGCTTGACCTTCATCGTCACGAACCCCTCATCATTGATCGTAGGGGTCACCAGCAGCTGGATACCGACGTCGACAAAAGTCACTTCTTCGGAAACCGTGGTGGTGCTCTGGCCGCTGGTCGTCGTTGTCGTAACATACGCCTGGCGCTCACCGACATGGATCTTGGCCTCCTGGTTGTTGGTGACCGCGATCTTCGGGTTAGAAAGGATCTGGGTCCTGCCCAACGTCTGCAGGAATTTGACCATCACATCGATATCTTTGTCCCGGTCGATCACCCCGAAATGCAACCGTTCGCCCGGTGTCACCTTGGTGCTGCTCGACACGCTCGCGGTATTACCACTAAAAGGATAGGCGCCGATATCATTGCCTTGGGCTGTCTTAAAATCATTGCGCGACTGCCAGGTTTCCGTTGCCGCCTGGATAACGCTAAACGGCGTTGAACCGATGTACGCGTTGGCGCCATCCTTAGCCACATCCATTAACCCTTCCCAGTCAACGCCCGTTTCCAGGTCATCGGTCAATTTGATCTTCACGATCTGCGTGTCGATCAACACCTCTTTGGTCTTTTTGTCCAAAGCGGTGATCAATCGCGCGATATCCTCCATCCGCGAAGGCAATGCCTGGACAACCACCTGGTTGGAACGCTCATCGGCCTTGATGGAACCGACTTTTTTGGCATCAAGCTGGGTTTTAAGCTGTTCCTCAAGATCCTTTGCCTTGGCGTATTGAAGAGTAAAGACCCGCACCGCGTTTTTTTGCTCCAGCAGCGCCAGCGCCTCTTCGATGCGCGTGATATTCTCAGGGATATCCATCAAAAGCACGGTCCCCGAATCCGGCTCGACTAAGACGCGGCCGACTTCACTCTTTAAGACATCGAGCATGGCAAAGGTCTGCTCGGGGATGGCGTACTGCAGGCGGATGACCTTGACCAGACGCTGGTCGGAAAACCGTTTTCCGTACAGCGCCTTATATTCATCCTCGGTCATGACGTTATAGATATTCCCCTGCTTGATGAACGCGAGGTCGTTGGAGCGCAGCATGATATCGAAGATGTCCTTGATGCGGACGTTCTCGACCATTAGCGACACCCGGCCGGCGACGTTCTTGGTGGTGATGATATTCAATCCGGCCTTGACCGCCAGGAATTTCATGGCATCGGTGACGTCGATATTGCGCAGGTCCAGGGTCATGTTGCCCTCCATGCCCTCGGGTAAGGGCTCGATCGCGGCAACACTGTCCGTCGACAACACCTCCAAAGGCCTGGTGATATCCTCCAATCCAGACTCCTCTTCTTCGATGACTTCCCCGGAAGCGTCCTCCTGTGGCGCTGGCTCCTGGACAACAACGACCTCAGCCTGGCGAGCGATCTCCGGGACAACATCCTCTTGCCCATAAGAAAGGGAGACCATGACAAAAGAAAGGCCGGCCAGAGAAACAATAAAAACAAGGCTCAGTAAAAATTTATTCATTCCGGGTCTTTCGATCACAAAAATCGGGTTCATTTCAGCTCAGTCTCTTCCCCTTGATAGCTTAAAATAACTTTATCTTTAAAGATCGCCTGGACCTTCACGTCCCCTATTTTCTGGCCGGTCTTGACGAAAAACGTTTTTGTATCCTTGGTATCCTCGATAATGGCGTCGGGATTATCCGACCAGGAGATTCCCACCAGCTTCAGGCTCTCCGTGGCATCCAGGATCCTCGCGGAAGTGACCTTCATTTCACTCTGCGTGCCGTCCGCGCTCGTTACCTTCTGCACCGACCCCATCTGAAAAATGTCCCGCGCCCCGATCTTCTCGATATAATACGAAACAGCCTTCTTCAGGAATACCCTCTCCATCAGATTGATGGACGCCCCGTTCTGGGACGACGGCGTTTCCAGATCAGGAGGACTGCTCAATCGCGTCATTGCCGTGGTCGTGCTCGCCAGGAAATAAAGAGTGGACGCGCCCGCGCACAAAAGCAATATTCTGTTGACCGCCTTGATGTCCAGCGGCTGGCCCCGCAACCCGTCGACCCTGCGCCGGAACCAGTCTTTCGAGAACGAAAATCTGCCCAACCACGCCCCTAAAGATACAAAACTCATACTACGGCGCTTAAGCGCCTGGGCTTGGACGGCCGCCGGATTCTTACTCTTTTGCTCCTCGATCAGCTTTAAAAGCTGTTTTTCTGGAGTAATAGATCTTTCCGTCGCCATCCTGATTTTATCTCTTCGTCAATGATCTCTTTGACCAATGCGGCGTCCACCACGAACCTGTTCTTAAGGACCAGGTTTTTCAGGCTGCGATGGCACAACATGGTGATCTGCCGCGGATATCCGTGGCTGTACCGATGGATCTCCCTAACTGCTTCATCCAGAAATAAATGCATGCCTGATCGATAACCCGCCTGCCGGATACGGAACTCGATCATCTCCTTGGTTTCCTCCAGGCCTAACGGATTTAACATGAATTTCAGGCTGATGCGGTCAAAGAAATTGGCGATATTCATGATCTTGGAATATAATTCGACCTGCCCCAACAAGACCAGCTGCAAAAGCTTGAATTCATTGGTCTCGTAATTCAACAGTAACCTCAATATTTCCAGCGAGTTTTCAGTCAGCTTTTGGGCTTCATCAATGATGAGGATGACGGTCTTGCCTTCAGTCACCCCTTTCTGGAAAAGAAATTTCTCCAGGGCTTCGCGTAACGCAAGAATAGTCGTACTTCCGTTGCCGGCCGAGGACTCAATGTTGATCTCGAAATTCCGTACCAGCGAGGTCAAAAAGAGCTTTTCGTCCTCAAACGTTGGGTCAAGGATAATGTTAAAAATACAATCATCCCGCTCCTTCAATTCCTGGATGAGTTTACGGGATAACGTGGTTTTACCGGTACCGACATCACCCAAGATAACAGACAAACCTCTTTTGAGACGCAATTCGATCAGGATATTAGTAAGGGCGGTCTCGTGCTCGCGGGAAAGGTAAAAAAAGTCGGGATCAGGGCTGGTGGAAAACGGTTCTTTCTCAAATCCTAGTACTTTAAAGTAACTCATCTGGCGAAAAATTCTCCGATGGTAAAGTCCCTGGAATCCTGAAAATTATAAATATTTATTATAGTATTTTAATAATAACACCCCGTGATGCTCTGTCAATGAAATAGTCGACAATTTTAATGATGTTTTTCGTGACCGGCAACAAAAAGCCCATCTTCTTAGGAAGATAGGCTTTACAACAAAATTACTGGGAAGAAAATATCAAAAACAGACGCTTTTATTGCTTTTTTAATTTTTTATGCGTCCTCAGGATCGTTTCCAGCAAAGAGAGACCGTCCTTGAAATCCGCGCCCTTAAAAAATTCCCCGGAAATCCCGTACGAAACGGCCTCCTTGACCCGGGGGTCATCGACATAAGAACTGATAATGATGATCGGCAGGTCCGTGTTGAACTGCCGGATATTTTTGATGGCCTCGATCCCGTCCATGACCGGCATGCGCAGATCAATGAACATGATGTCCGGCGCTTTCTCCTTGATAAGTTCGATGGCCCTTTTCCCGTGTTCGGCAGTTATGACCGCGTAGCCCTTGGACTGCAGCCAGAAGGTTAACAGGTCCCGAAAGTCCGCCTGGTCATCGACCACTAAAACTGAAATTTTCTTATTTTCTTCCATGAAACCCTCCAACTTTCTATCACGATGTTAATGGTAAGGTAAAAATAAATTTCGCCCCTTGCCCTTTTTCACTCTCGACCCAGATCTTCCCGCCATGCAACTCCACGATCTCTTTGGCGATCGACAGACCGATCCCCGTCCCGTTGACGTCCGAGATCATCCGCTCGCCGCCGCACTGATAAAATTTGCTGAAAATTTTCGGCAGGTCTTCCTGCGCGATGCCGATCCCCGTGTCCTTGACGCTGACTTCAAGCTCTTTTTTGCTGTCGGACAATTTCGCTTCCAGCGTGATCTTCCCGTTATTGGGGGTGAATTTCACGGCATTGCCGACTAAGTTGGTCAAGACCTGGGCCAGTCGGTCAGGGTCGATCTCGACATCAGGGAGCAGGTCCTCGATCTTCTTCTCGAGCGTGACGGCCTTCGATCTCGCCCAGTTATTAAGCGAGTCGATGACCTCCTGGATCACGTTATTGATTGCCACCCGCTTGCGCCGGACCTCCATCTTCCCGGCTTCAAGCTTGGAGAGGTCCAATAGATCGTTGATCAAAGCGCTCAAGCGCTTGAGATTGCGCTGGGCGATCGATAAAAATTGTTCCTGGGTTTGCGAAAGTTCGCCAGCCTCCTTCTCGAGGATCAAAGTCAACGACTTGTCGATGGCAACGAGAGGCGTGCGCAGCTCGTGGGAAACATTGGCAACGAAAGCGGATTTAAGGTTATCGAGTTCTTTTTGTTTGGTGATGTCGCTTAAGACCGATACCATACCGATCGTCTGGCCGTTCTCGTTCTCGATGACGGCCGTGCTGGCCCGCAGGACCTTTTTGGTCTCATCCTGCTTGCTGATCAGTTCGATCTCTTTATCTTCTTTATCCGGAGATCCCTGGGACAGCGAGACCAGATGCTCTTCCCTCATGTCATCCGTCAGGGATTTGCCGACCTTATCCTGGCGCGAGACCCCCAGCAGTTTCTCCGCCGCGGGGTTGATCATGACGACCTTGCCCTGGGCGTCGACGACAACTAACCCCTCGGCGATCGAACGGATGACCGCCTCGGTCTGCTTCTTTTCATTAATGGTCTTCTTGTATTTCTTCCAGGCGATCGCCTCGTTCTCGGTCTTGCGCTCAATGACCGATTCGTATTTCTGCCGCAGCTCGAGCTTGTTCTGCTCTACCCTTTGGTTAAGTTCATCGGTAAAAACGTTGGTGATAAGATTCCCTATCTCGCGCGAGCGTTTTTCGGAACCGGTGACCTTGCTGATCTCTTCGTCGATGATTTTTTGAAGACGCTCGCTGGCAGGAAGATGTGCGTTGGAGCTTTTCGCGGGGTTCAGTCCTGCTTCCGGGTCGACCTGCCCGGAAACATGGGTCAGCTTCACCAGCAATAAAGCGATCACGATGCTGATGAGACCAGTAAAAATATATACCCACATTAACGAAGACATTCGATGCTCCTTGGCCTATCTGCGCGACACAAGAAAAGCAGATAAAATATTATACACTGGGAGGAAGCTTAATCAATTGTAATTCTTACCACTTTTTGAAGATAAAAAATACGGCAAGGACGATCAGCGCGAAGCCGACATAATAGTTCCAGCGGATCTCTTCCTTAAGATAAAGGACGGAAAAAATACAAAAGACGACGAGGGTGATGACTTCCTGGATGGTCTTTAGCTGCGCGGCGGTGAATATCCCGTGGCCGATGCGGTTGGCCGGCACCTGGAAACAATATTCCGCGAAGGCGATCAACCAGCTGACCAAAATGGCGAGCGTAAGCGGCGTATTTTTATATTTCAAGTGCCCGTACCACGCGACGGTCATAAAAATATTCGAGATGATCAAAAGAACAATGGTTTTCATGACAGCATTTTTCGAATTAAAATTCGACCTTGGGGACGGCTTTCGCGTTCTCTTCCGCCTGGAAATATTCCGTCGCGGGCTTATACCCATACATGCCGGCAATCACGTTCCCCGGAAAGACGCGGACAGTTACGTTATAATCACGCACCGCGTCGTTATACCGCATCCTTTCGACCGCGACACGGTTTTCCGTGCCGGCCAATTCGTCCTGCAACTGCAGGAACGTCTGGTCCGCCTTTAATGTTGGGTAATTTTCCGCGACCAGAAGCAATCGCGCGACGGCGGAATCCATGGCGCCCGCGGCCTTGACCTTGTCATCGACAGAACCCCCCTTGGCCCACTGGGAACGCGCGTTGGTCACCTCTTCGAAAACAGTTCTTTCATGCCCGGCATAGCCTTTGACCGTATTGACCAGATTGGGGATCAGGTCATTGCGTCTTTGCAATTGATTTTCCACCTGCGCCCATTTGGCGGTGATCGTTTCATGTTTGGTGACGATCCCGTTATAGGCCCCCACCCCGATGAGAAGAATAACCGCAACGATCCCCAGCATTATCCACAAAGTTTTCATGACCAAGCCCTCCTTAGATAATTGTTTTCAAGTTTTAAAATCGGCCGCCCGCGCCGCCGCCACCGCTGGATCCGCCGCCAAACCCGCCGCCGCCTCCCCCAAAACCGCCGGAACCAAATCCTCCGCTTTGATAACCGCCGCCAAAGGTACTGCCATAATTCACAGGATTCCAAAAATGTCCCCTTTTGCCCGGCGGAAGCTTTTTCCAATAATTATATCGTATGATCATCGAGCAAATATATCCGGCAATGACCAATCCGCCCAATAAAGGCGAGGTCAAAAAAAATACCAAGGCAAAAAACAGGGTGAACGGCAGCCCAATAAATACCGGCCAGGGCAAATTCCATATAAGAAAAAAGAAAAAAGCAAAGAAATAAAGAAATCCCGGCACATCCTCTTGGGGTTTTAATTTTATATCGCTCAGCCCGGATAGTGAAATGTTGGCGTCCTTGCCGATGATGCCGGCCGCGGCCGCGACACCGTAATAAAGGCCTTCGGCATATTTGCCCTCTTTAAAATACGGGACCATGTAATCACGCCCTATCCGCCCGCAAACACTATCGGGAAGGATCCCCTCGACGCCATAGCCCGTCTGGATCCGCCATTCCCGTTCCTTGACCGCTAAAAGGATCAAAACGCCGTTGTCCCTCCCCTTTTTCCCGATCTTCCAATTGTCAAAAAGCGCCTGGGCGTATTGATCCGCGCCGTAGGGCGCGATGGAAGGCTGCGTTACGACCGCGATCTCAGCGGAGGTCTTTTGCTCGACCTCCTGGATCAAAGCATTGATCTTCTCCTGATATTCAGTAGAAATGACCCCGGCGAAATCATTGACCCGGCCCTGGGGCTGCGGGACCTGGGCATAGACCAGGGACGAAAATAAAAAACATGTCAAACCCGCCCAAAGCGATCGCTGCATGGCACGCATCACAGATTATCCACCGTATTGACGATTCTTTCCAGCTCCAGGACAAGATCAGCGAGCAAGGCCCGAAGGCCTTCCGCCCTAAGATGCGCCGGGTCTTTTTTTGCCTGCCAGATCTCAGAAAGCGTATCCGTCTTGACCCCGAAGCGAATGGCCACTTCCTTGAACACCTCTTGCGTCGCCGCCGGCATGGCCTGTCCTTTGAGCCGCAGAAGGTTCCGCAAAATATGGACAAGGGAAGTAAAATTCCCGAAAAGCAAATTCGCGAGCACTTGTTTATCCCCGGGATCAACGCGCAGATACTGCTGTTTGAGAAGGATCAATTTTGACTTCAGCTCCTGTTCACACTGGAACCGCAGGTTCTTAAGATCGATCTTGATTTCCTTAAAGATATCTTCGCCATAAAGGCAGACATGTTTTTCCCGCATATCCAGGAATTCGATCGGGAAAACATCGCTTGAGCTCAAAAGATATTCACGGCTTAAGAACAGCGGATCGATCCTGCGGTTGGAACGTTTATTAACAAGCCGTCGGGCCATCTCGAGCGTGGATAGATCCGTATTCTGCAAAACGACCAGAATATTGATATTCGAGTAGACCCGGGTCAATTCACCGCCGGCCGCGCTGCCGTAAAGCACGACGGACAACAGCTGGTTCTCATAAAGCTCCTTTAAAGACCCGACAAATTCATCGATACTTTTCCTGATGCCTTCCGGCAATTTCAATTCCGCCATAAACACCCCCGTCCTTACTGTAGAAAAGACTTGATTTCAAAAAGGTCATCCAGTATTCTAGGAACATCAATTTCGATCAAGGAGAGCCCGCCTCACCAAAATCTGTGATTTGGGTGGGCGAGGCTTCTCCAAAATTCTCGCAGAAAATTTTGGAGAGGTGGCGGAGTGGTTGAACGCAGCTGCCTGCTAAGCAGTTGGATGGCGTAAGCCGTCCCGAGAGTTCGAATCTCTCCCTCTCCGTTTACTCTTCTCGGGTTCTCCCGCCTTTTCCTGATAAATTCGTAATTAATGAAGGCGGGATTCCGCTTACCAAGTCTATAGAAAAAGCGGAAGAATCCCGGCCTCTCCGTTATTTCTTCCTTTTAGCGAGAAATCTTTTAACCCGAAAGGGAAAAGATTTCTCGCTTTCCTGGAGAAGAAATACCGGACTCTGATGAGGCTCCGTCCGAATCAGAGTAACCAACCTCGTACCTTCCCAAGACAACAATCCTGTCAAAACCCCGGATTCAAAGAACTTCTTTTCTGCCGGAAGAATCCGCTGACCAGCTGGCCGCATTCTTCTTCTAAAATTCCACCCTGGACTTCCGGGTGATGATTGAGCGGCTCATGCCCGACGATGTTCAATACCGACCCGCAAGCTCCTGTCTTGGGGTCCGCGGCGCCGAAACAAATTCGCTTGACCCGGGCCAACACCAGCGCCCCGGCGCACATGCTGCACGGTTCGAGCGTGACATAAAGCGTGCATTCCAAAAGCCATTTGCTTGCCAGGGAAGCGCTCGCCTGGGTGATCGCGATCATCTCCGCGTGCGCCGTAGGGTCTTTTAACGTTTCCACCTGGTTATGAGCCCGGGCAATGATCTTCTTCTCATGGACGATGACCGCCCCTACCGGAACTTCATCGTTATCGGCGGCAACGCGGGCCTGCTTCAAGGCCTCGCGCATGAA
>ORJL010691185.1_pt1 | contig 30262 bp, 28 predicted proteins | sample 1779941 | NCBI WGS metagenome assembly ORJL01 (sample SAMEA104232317, study PRJEB22302) | groundwater metagenome | biome: forest; feature: aquifer; material: groundwater | place: USA | collected 2011-08-07 | depth 5.8 m
ATGCGGCTAAGTTGGACCGATGCCAAGCTGCAGATCAGCTTCGGCGAGGTAGCCGTGATGGCGCAGCTCATCCAGGGGAGCTTCCCCAACTACCGCCAGCTCATTCCGTCGAACAGCACGGCCACGGCCACCATCATGGCCGAAGACATGGAGCGGGCGCTCAGGCAACTGGCGCTGGCGGCCAGGGACGGGTCGGGCATCGTGCGGCTGAACTGGGAAGGGGAGCAACTCCTCATCTCGGCGAAGAGCGAGAAATTCGAGACGTCCGTGCCCGTGCCGGCGACGTGCAGCGGGCCAGGCAAGGTAGCAGTCAGCATCAAGTACCTGATGGAGTACTGCAAGGGCAGAACAGGAAAGATCACCCTGTCCTGGTCCACCCCCTCCGGCCCCGTCCTGTTCAGCCACCGGGACCATCCCCACGTGGTCATGATGCCGATGTTCGTCAAGTGGGAAGACGAGCACGAGCAGCAGGCGACCGAGGAGAAGCCGGTCGAGGAGGCCAGAGCGGAGCCGTCCGGGGATCCCGTGGTGGAGGCAGAAGGGACCGAGGCAACCGAGGAGGTTGAGGAGGCCGGGGAAGTTGAGACAACCTCTGAGGAAAAGCCGGACCTTCCGGCGAGGAAGCCGAAACGACCAAGGAGGAAAGCTGAAACTTCCGCGGGCTAGGGAGGACGCGAGTACTCCCAACGGCCAGGGGGCCTGAAAGAAGTCAGGCCCCCTGGCAACAATACAATTGTCGGCCGCGCCAACTCGACCCGAATTATTCCGTCCGTAGTCGTCAATTCGTAACGGGTATTGAATTTAGTTTCCCATGAGAATATAATTCCGGTATGTTGGGAGATGAACTGGTCACGGCTCCTAGAGCAGCAGAGTTGTTGGGGTATACCGTTCAGCATGTCCGGCTGCTAGCTAGAACAGGGCAGATACAAGCCACCAAATTCGGCCGAGATTGGATCATTGGCCAGCAGGCTATCAGAGAATTGAAAGCCAAGCAAACAACACGCCCCCTGATGGAGTCTAAGCGGCGTGGCCGTCCATCTCGCCTTTTTGAAGAATAGGCCCTACGAATGTCGATTCTGTGAGTCATGTGATCCGAGAGGTGAAGGTTTGATCAGTCAAGTCAAAGAAGCAAACGAAAAAGGGAAATTGGCGTTGACCCCCGCAAATGCTTCCGGCCAACTGGAACTAGCAGGGATTGTGCCAATACCACCGTTGAGTGTGGAAGATGAAGCCTCTGCCCCCGCAGTTGTCGATCCCCGCAATAGGCTCAACGAATTAACCGCTACCGAGTGGATGCCTGAGACAATCTCCGTGTGGGTCCAGAAGGGTCTGGGGGCCTCCCATGCTGAAGCTCAGATCGAACGCCAACATCCGGCGCCGTTTTCATTTTCCGACGTCTCTCGGTTGATTCGATTCTTCACCAAGAGCAACGCGGTCGTCCTTGACCCCTTCGTCGGAGTTGGTTCCACGTTGAAAGCATGTGCCCTCCACGGACGCATGGGCATCGGCATCGAACTCAATCCTCACTACGTTGAGCTCTCTCAACAACGACTGTCTTTGGAAGTGCCGGCCAGTGCTCCTGCCCGTGATCTTCAGCGAATCCTTCAAGGGGATGCCCGCGAAATGGTACCTCAAATGCAAGAGGATAGCGTGGATTTTGTTGTGACCAGTCCACCCTATGGCAACATACTACACAAACAGGATCACAAGGCACGGCAAGAAAGAACTTCAAAGGGGCTCGATACCCGTTACGGCGACGATCCTCGGGACTTGGGCAACATACATGATTATGGACTATTTCTTGAGGCCGTGTCGGGCATTTTGGGCGGTTGCGGCAGAGTCTTGAAACCAAAGAAGTACATGGCTGTGGTGGTCAGCGATTTCCGTGACGGATCACAATACGTGATGTTCCACGCTGACCTAGCACGTCGCTTGGAAGCCTTTCGCCTGCAATTGCGTGGGATAACCGTGTTGTACCAAAGACACAAGCGCATCTTCCCCTACGGATATCCTTATGCGTTCGTGCCCAATTTGCACCATCAGATGATCCTGATAATGCAGAATGAAAAGTAACCTAGCTGATATTCAAGCGAACAAGATCATAGTGGGCGATTGCCTCCAGGAAATGGCCAAGCTTCCCGAATCTTGCACCAAGCTTATCATCGCCGATCCGCCGTATAACTTAAACAAGGACTTCGGGACATGGAAAGAGTCCGAGCGCCGAGAGACATGGCTCCCATGGAGCAAGCAATGGCTCGTACAATGCGAGCGGCTGCTAGCTCCGGGGGGAAACATCTTCGTCTACGGGATCCATCATCATATTTGCTGGATACAATGTGCGATGTATGACTTGGGGCTGAAGTATCGACGACAGATCATATGGTATTACGAGAATGGCTTCGCAGGATACACTCGATCAGTTGCAGCCCACTATGAGCCCATTCTTTGGTTCTCCAAAGGAGACGAGTACACGTACCATCCGATTCGTGAGCCATATAAAAGCACCGAACGCCTGAAGCACAAGATCATAAAGAATGGCAAGACATGGATACCCAACCCGGACGGCCGCATGGCAGGCGATGTTTGGCATTTTCCAACACTTGCAGGCCGGAGATTCCGCGACGAAAAGGTTGATCACCCCACTCAGAAGCCCTTATCCCTGACACTTCGTATTGTCAATCACTTCTCGAACCCGGGTGACCTGGTCGTGGTACCGTTCGCCGGTAGCGGAACGGAATGCGTGGCGGCGGCTATGCTCGGTCGCCTATATTGGGGTGTCGAACTCAACGTCAAGTACGTGCAGATTGCCGAGAGCCGCCTCAGTCAGGTCAGCAACTGCGAGCCAAAATCATCGGGAAATACATGCTCGACTGACCCACACCCCTGTGAAACTCAAGGAGGGCTTGGCTATGACATACGGAAAGTGTAAGATGTGCGGCAAAAAGGGAGTTCACAAGATAGAATCTCCTGCCGCTGGTAGAACTTATCCAGGTACTTGGACTGAATGCCGTTACTGCGGAAGTCAGACATTTGCTAAGGACCAAGAAGGAAGAAAGGCAGCGTGCTCCTGATGGGGCACAAATACATAATCCCCAATTCATTTGGCTGATTTGTACCAGCCAGGATCAGGACTCAATACGTGGAGGTCATCCCCCATCTTCTCTTTCAGGAACGGCTCAATTGTCGGGTTTGCAGCGTCGGCGTAGAGGTGGTGCCATGCATCTGGCTCTAGCTTGAAGCCTCCCCATAGCAGTAGCAACAGGGTACCCACAGTTATTGAACCTATTCGCACATTAAGCACGCTCGATATGTCCTGGATGACCCTCCAATACTCGGATCGGACGTTGGGCAGGCGCACAGAAATTACTAGGGGATCAATCCTTTCGAGCGGGTAACTGTGCCTAGCCTTGAGCACAGCACAATCATCCAACAAGTTCCGCGGGGCATCCATCATGGCCCCCTCGTTGACCTCTATTTCGGCCACTCCTATCCGATCAGGACCGGACTTGAAAACCGCATCGAATCGTACGTTGGTATCTCCCAAGCGCCGAACATGAAAAGGAATGCCCAACGCGACGATGATATTTCTGACGAGCAAATTGGGGAATTGAGCTCCGGATCGCATGCCAACACTGCCGATCCGCCTATAAACAAGAGCTCCCAATTTCGAGTCCTTGCCTGCAATGCTCCCATCAATGGGTAAGGAACGAAAAAGCCGGGTGACCTCCGCCACAGCCTTTGGATCGACAGGTTCACCAGTCAACTTGAAATACTCATTCTCCGAGTCGTTGACTTCCGCACCTTTGGCTGTAATCTCAATGGCCTGTACTGGGCAGCGTGACACACACAGTCCGCATGAAAGGCACTTCTCGTGAATCACTTGTGGGACACCAGAGTCGGCGCCTATCTGGATAGCGTCGGTCGGGCATACTTTGATCGAGGTGTCCGCAGGGAAATCGCGAAAATAGTCATTCAAGACAATCTCGTCGGCAACGTACCTATGGCAGGGAGGCACCGGACAACGTAGACATGATCCGACAGTTCTCACGCCCGTCTCGAAATCCACGACTGCCAATTTGCCGGGACCATTCCTGTGTATTGACACAGGATTGCTCTTTCTCGGAAGCTTTCCCCACAGTTCGGATGACTTCATTCTAAGAACCATTGATCAGGAATATCCCCCTCATCGAACGAAAATCCTCGTCCTTAGGTTTCTGCTGGTGGAGCAAGAGAACACCGGCCAATTCAACAAGGGATCGGAATCCGAATACTCCTATCGCTATTTGGTAAGTGTAGAAGATGTCCTCTATCAGATTCGCAACCTCTGAGCGGTCATTTGGCAACTCGTAGCCAACTACTAGGCTGGTAGTCGACGGCAGCGTTGGAACGTACTTCCTGGACAGGAGAACCACTTTGTTCTCCAGCGCCTGACGGACTCCTTTCACAGAAATGAATTGTTGCTCTGCGGGAGACTTGATCTCGATCGGGATGGACTCCGTAGCGTGGCGGATCAAAGCGTCCATGCGCTGATAGTTCACGCCGGCCCTCGAACATATGCAGTCGTGTCCGAGAAAACGGAAAAGGTCTGCCACTGCAGGGTAAAACACATTCTGCTCAGAAGCACCGTAGTCTTTCATGACGGCATCGACCATCTGATCCAATCCCAATCCATCGGTTTCCACGTAACGCACGATATCGGCCGTTATCCCAGTGTGACCAATACCCGGTTTCGGATGTGCTGGCTGCCACACCACGGGTTGAATCCCTTCGATTATAGGCCGACCCGGCTTTGAACCGCCAGGAAAGGCGACCACTGTAACGCCTTTTGTGTCATGCGCGCCAGGCCGGTCCACAGGAGGGAACAGTGGATTAATGCGTTGCGGATCGCATTCCTGAAAGGGGGAGAACAATGTCCGTTTAGTATCTCTGATGCCCAGACCGTCCAAGACCCGTTTGCATTTCGCCTCCATCGTTTCTATTGGCTCAGTCAGACCTATCAACGAATACCCGGATCGCCCCAGCATGCGATAAGTAGCGACGCGCAGGAAACCGTCAACTTCCGCTGGAGGATAACTAGATAGATCCTTTGCTCGAACATCATACGAGTCCTTGATCGATGCAGCAACCCGAGCTCCCTCGGTTGTCAATACGTCGAAAATGCCGGAGTCTCTTTCAGGACGCGTCCAGCCTGCCCATCGAAGCACTCCAAGAGGGAAACGAGTGTAGTTATGAAGTGTGTTGACCTGTACCCCAAGCCTTGATGCCCTGTCCTTTAGGACCGCACTCACGGAGCCCTGTTCGGCACGGAGAGCAGCCAATTTGCCAATCATAGAGGCGACAGCTTTCTGATCCCGGTCATCGCTGATGTCCATTGGCCCAATGATCATCTCATCTCTGGTTATGCGCCCTTCGAGCGATGCTGCCGTGAGAAGGATAAAGGCCATCGGTCGGGCGAAGCTTGATCCTTTAATCTCCACCAACGGATTGGGATAGGCTATTCCCAGGAGGCATTCCTTGACCAATCCTGTCGGCTCTTCTTCTGCCGACATCACATGTGATCCTAGATAAGAAATCATGAAAGTCTGCATGCTGCTGGGCGTCGGTTGTATCCAGCCCATTACTCGGAAAAGCTCAGAGTACATCTTCGATTGATTGAAGAGTGGATCTCTGGTCCGATCCGAACGGGTGCTTCTTTTTAGGGCTTCCTTTCCGATATGGCCGGATGAAGTGGCCAAATTGGTCTCGACAAGAGCTGCGGACATGTCGTCCAAGGAGAACTTGCCCAGGCCGCACAGTGCCCGAGATAGAACTTGGAAGGTCCTGACAAACGCACCCATGTTCGAACCGGGATTGGGGAAACGGATCATGCTTGCCTGACCTTTCTTCAGAAGCGATGGGCGGGCATCGCGTCTACCGAAAACGCATAGCGCCGCGGTCGCAGGGCAATGGATGCCGCAACGTTTCTTGCTGCAGCGATGTGAACGTGCCGATCCCAGTCCGGAGCCACATTATCACTCGTTTCTTGACGAATCGATTGTGCCACAAGCATATGGAAATGTCCACGTGTTTTGCTTCGTGTCGTGTCGTGTCGGACGGCGCCCAGGTGTTTTCCAATTCCTGTCAGCAAGTCGTTGAAGGCTTTATGCTCTTGTCCAGAGGCTTTCCGCCAGGTCAGCCCCAGGACATACGTCCCGTGATTACTTCACGTCCTCCCGAAGCACTCTTCAAACCCATGTGGAACACGCAGAATCGTGGCGCCTGAAACAAGGGATGCCACACCGTAGGAATCCAAGAATTCCTTCGCCTGAGCGTGTGGGTCCTGGTCGAAAGCTACTATCTTTCTGATGGTGCGACCTCCCGCCAGATGCTGAACATCAAAGTATTCATAGAAATGGAGTTGGCCGAGTGCAATCCGCGCTTGTACCAAGGAATCGCCCCGAAGGGTCTTAGCCTCGATGAGAATGATTTCGGGAAGCAATCGGCCAAAAGCAAGGACGTCAAAAGCATCATCCGAAATACGTACCTCACTCGCCCATCCAGATGACCGAAGCAGATTCACCACCCTTCTCACGATTTGTTGATGTTCGGCCGTTCGCTCATCCAAGAGAGCCGCACTGTGCAACTGCTCCTCTGTGCTGCGAATTCGCCCAGCCGTTGATTGGGCATCAGGCAGGGCATCTAATGTGCCAATGACTTTCCCGGAATGAGCCCGTCGCCTAGCCGAGCGCCTGGGCGAGAACTCCTGTCCAGAAGGGACCTCTTCTGTTGTTCGCAACAAGACCATTCCGGATGGTGTCGGTGTGCATATGCCCCTTTGGATGCTCATGAGGCCAAGTTGTTCCAGCAGGGACGGCAGAATCTTCACCGCGTTTGCTGCCATGTATTCACTTGAGCCCGTCAATCTGAGCGCGTCCTCAAAACTGCCTTGCTGCAGCGCCAAGACGCGGGCCAACTCGTTTTCAGATTCATCTCGCATGTCGAGAACAAAGGCAAGCCATTTCTTTTCTACTCCGGGCCGCCGCAAAACCAACTCCAGCATGTTGCGAGCTGGATGGGTAGTCCCCGACTCATCTGATAGGCTCAAACCAAGCACCGCGTCCGTCCACGTGGCAGTTGCTTCTGGATCGAGCAAATTGGGGGCCTCGCTAATGCGTTGGCCAGAGGCAGTGACACGCCAAACTGAAGGTTCCAGAGGTTGCAGACGCTCCAAGAAACCTAGCAAACTGAGGGTCCTGCGAAGATCACGAGCGAAGGTTCGAGGGCCTTGATTGGAATGCACTTTGGTTTGTTCACGCCGAATGGCGCGGTCCAACTCGTGTGCAGTGGGAGCGGTTAGATCACGAAACGTATATATTCCTGCCCTGGCCAGCGAGTATCCGAAGGTGCCATCGTCGCCGACATCTTCACGGTTCACGCTAAGTTGTCGAGCAACGCGAACGGCGCCTTTGATCTTTGGTATCTGATTAACCTGATGCGGGAAGTTTCTCATGGCCTTCAATCCAATCTGGTTGCGAGATCATCGAACATCACACACCGGGAAGCGGCGGTCAGACAACTCTGCCCCAACATGTCCTTGAGTCAGATCACGGGCAAGTCCCTCTTGATGTACCGATAGTACGCCTTGCCGTGGCTCGGACGCAAGGGGTGCCGTTTTGGAGACTCGTCTTGTCGGATTCCACGGTTCGTGTGTGGCCAAGGAGCGCCCATTCTTGCATCTTAAGATGTCGACACCGAGGTTGGAGGCGAATTATAATGCCAACCAAGGTTCATTTTCGGAACGGCGCCAACCCGAATCGAATCCTCGTTAAGGGAGACATCTTGGCCAATCCTGGTAATCCCGATAAAGCCGCTCAGGCCCTGAGATTCGCCGAAAACGGCAGGTTCGAAGATGCCTGTCGCCTCTACGAGGAGATTCTGACCGAGCACCCCGACGACGCCGGCACCCTCTACAACCTGGGCATGTGCTTCACCGAACTCCATCAGCCTGAAAAGGCAATCAGGGCCTTGGAGCAGGCCGTCAGGCACAATCCGGACCACACGAACGCCTATGTCGCACTGGGTGTGGCCTACAGCAAGATCGAGTACTTCGAGAAAGCGAAAGAGTGTTTTTCTACCGCACTCAAGATTGACCCGAAGAACTCGTACGCCCTTAGGAACCTGGGCGGCCTCCATGGAAAGACGGGAGACGACGCTACGGCAGTCTCGGAGCTAGAGCAAGCCTATGCGATCAATCCCTCCGACCCCAGGACCGTCTATGGCCTGGGGCATACCTATGAGCAACTGAAGGACAACGATAAGGCCGACAGGTACTACAAAGAAGTCCTGAACCTGGACGCCCCCACTGAGATCAAAGGACTCGCTAGGGAAGGCCTGCGGAGGATCAGCCTGGCCATCTTCAAGTCCAAAGGGCCCCGGATGGACGCAGTATTCTACATGATGTCCGCACTCAAGCTATTCAAGGACAAGAGTGATGCAGAGGTGCAACGGATCGCGTTCGAGATCGCTATGAAGGGACGGTCCGGCTTCGAGGTCAATAATCCCGACAAGAGGTACACTCTGTCCTCGCTGCAGGGAGAGTTTAGTGGGCTGCAGATGGCTTGCTACATGTACGTCGGCTTTAAAAGAATCGGCCCGTCGCAGGACGTCGGGTTCGACCTGTCCCAAGAATATGCCTCTGCCCTTCAAATGTTCGGTTCCGGAGAATCATCGTGAGCCTCGACTTGATACCATCAGTCCACGAAATACTGGATAAAGTGAAGACACTCACCGGCAAAGATATCCGCTTTGTTGAGAAGAAGGACCACCCGTCTTTCGCGAGTATCAAGGCGGCCAGAAAGAGCATGGAGGCGCATTTGCTGCTATACAAGCCGGAGCATTCTGGCATACTCAACCACCTCGTTGCTCATGAGTGCGGCCATGTGCTTCGCATGTATGCCGTACCTGTAGAAAAGCGGCTGATCCCCAGGTCCTACAGCGCGATGAAGAAGAGGGTCTTGACCGGAATACAGGGTGAGATCGACAAGTTGTCTTCCGTCTTACCAATCGACAAGTTGGACCGGATAGTAAACATGTGGTACGACGGACTTGTCAGTCAGGTAACCAACCAACCGCCCGACATCATGATTGAGAAGTGGCTTTACATCGACTACCCCGCCCTGCGGCACTACCAGCAGCAGTCAATTCAGAACCAGCGGAGAGAAGCTCTATCCGGCCTTTCAGACCAGGTAGCCCGGATCACTCCCCCCACCATATTGGACGCGTCGAACGTCATGAACTACGCGTTCTTCAAGCTTCTGGGAGAAACGTTCGGAGTCAACTACGTCGGTCCGTACCGACAGACCTCGTACATCCCCAAGGGCACCAATCTTGCCAAAGTGACGCGGGACTGTCCCGACTATGATGGGGACGTTGAAAACATCAAGAATTGGGCAGAGTTTCTCGGCATATCAGGACGGTTCGAGTGGGCCGGGTTCGAAGATGTCCCTGAGAACTACGATAAAATAGCATAAGGGGAACGTGAAACATAGGCTCAAGTAGCCATCGGCATCGCATCCCGCATTCCGCCCTCAGGATTTTCAGTGTCACCTACTCGTCGGGGGATGAGATGGATGTGGCAGTGGCCCACCAAAGAGGACGATACCTAGAACTCTTCCGCCAGGGAGAGTCTTTTCCATAACCTTCCCGTGGTCTAGGGTTTAGGTTGTTACGCCAATGTGTGCTACCATTTTCCTATTGGCAGATTACGAAGGTAAGTGGAATGGCTTTAACAGAGCAAGAGCGAAGATGTATCGTTTTCGCCTGCCGCTACCTTGGTGAACATTATGCAGGTGATTGGTCTATTCGGGAGAACCTGGATGACTGTAAGCTTCCGGAGCCTACTCCCGAGGTGATTGTTGGCAACGGCACTAAGACCGCCGCAGTTGAAGTAAAGCGGATCGTCGATTTCGCCTCTCGGGATTACATTGCGTATCTTCGCAACAATGAAAGAGTCCTTACGCCATCTTGCGGCGGTTCCTACTATCTCTGTCCGGCGCTCGGGTTCAGCCTTCCAATGTCTTCCAGACTGCAACGACTCGTCAGAAAGGAGATAGGTCGGGTCGCCCCAGCCCTGAGTCCAGGTCAGAAGGGAGCTATCCGAATCCCGCGACAAGGCCACATCTCCCCGATTTCTTCGTCTGGCCCACCGTTCATAAGCTGCCTGCATGGTGGCCCGTACTCCGACCTGATGAGCCGCATCAGGGAAAGAATCTCGGGAAAGTTCATGCTTATTGATGAGGGTCTAGAGCACTGTTTCATTACGCAGGAGTGCAAAGATGCCTTCGAGGAAGCCGTGGTTGCCGCATGCAATAGGAGTCTCGAAGGCGATACTGGCGACTTCAATTGGGACGAGGAGTGGGAGCTTGTCAGGACTGCCAAGGATGATGACGGCTCTCGCGGCGGCGTTTGGGTACTCGCCACCACTGGCGCGCATTCTATGCAGGCATCAGTCGAGCAGTGTGTCCATGCTGCCCTCGATAACGCCGTTCGGAAGTTCAGGAGAACGCCTCCCTGGGCGGAGATACAGGTTATCGTGTTAGAGGCCTCGTCAATGGCCCCGGCGAGTCTGGCAGCAAGTGCGGTCAAGACCTTCCAGTCGCAGGCCAAAGGACTTATCAACCACATCCTCATTGTCGAAGGCGAGGACGTCAAAGAGGCCAGCGCCATCGTGGCTTCCCTGGAGCGGGAAGCAGAGGCCGAACAGGAACGCCAGCAGACGCATATCCTCGAATCGCCCGTGTCAGAAGCGCGGGTGCAGAGATTCGAGGACGACTACCTGAAAGGGCGGCGAGAGATAGGGGCGACCGAGAAGGTATTCAGGTATTATGGCGCATTCCAACACAAGACTAAGCCAAACCGCCTGGCAAGCTTCGGCTTCAATACGCTGGTCAATAAGGGCCCATTCGTTGACGGCTCCAACTGGCTTGATCTGCGAGGGTGGGAGTTCGCCGTGGCGGAAGAGCGCTACCTGCTCAAGAAGCTGCACGACTGTCTTGCAGAGTCCATCAATCGCACCGGCCAAACGATGCCTGGCACAGTTGCCGCACAGCCGGAGGGAATCCTGGACGCCGCCAAGAGGATGGCTGAGTTGTCGGGCGAACGCAGCAAAAGCCTGATAGTGATAGCCGCCCATCTGGACATTGATGCTATTGTCTCGCTCGAAAAGGCGCTAACTACCCCAAGGTGGGAACTTGCCGATGAACTCAGAACAAATCGGATATTGGGCAAGATCGAGGACTGCCCTGTCCTTCACCTAAACGACCAGGATTCGAGGAGCCTCTACATTGTAGACATACCGCGATTCGCGTCTCTCATTCAATATGACCCTCTGGTGGATTTGCAGGTATCGGCAATAGACGAGGTAACCGCAAAGCGGATGCTGGAGGACAATCCCGACCTCAAGTTGGATGTGAGCACCCTCCTGTCTATGGTTCGCATCACCCTGTACCAGTCTTATGAAATTCAGATGCACGACCAACGAGCAGTCAGGACTACTAAGCTTCTATCCTGATGGACAGGCGGCATCAAAAAATCGTTGACTATGACACGCTTTTCGTCGGTCCCCGGTTCACCGGGGACCGATTGTGGCCCACAAGGGGATTCACATGGCGTTACGGAATGGCAAACACCAGGCTGTGAGTTCTGTCTATTGTACGGTATGGCCTACCGCACAGGACTCGAATCAGCATGGTACAATACCCAGGCTGCGATCATCGAATGAGATTCTTACTTTCATAGTCAAGGTCACGGACCGGTCCCTAGAGATCCATCACAAGGAGATACGAGTTGGGAAGTCCGATACTCAGCCTGGCAATCCTCCGCGTAAACTGGAGAGAGCGGCGCAAAGACTATCTGGATACATTGACTCCGTTGATTGCGAACTTGATATGCAGCCGCGGTTACGATCATGTAGAGGTAGAAACTCTCAGAAGTGATTTTCGTCAAGAGTTCGGGTTAAACATCCCCTACCATGCCATGGTCACTCTCCTCAATAGGGCCAAGAAACGAGGCCTTCTCCAGCAGCGCTATCATACTCTGTATCCAATCCCAGATGAGGTCGCCGCATTGTGTTCCTCGGACGTCGTGAGGGATCAGACGGAGAGATATGCTGCAGTGATACAGCAGTTTGTCCGGTTTGCCAAAGATCACCATGGGATATCGCTGAGCGAGGAAGCGGCCGATAGCGCACTTATCGAATTCCTCAGAGATCATGATCTGGACATCCTCTTTGCAGCAGATCAGACCTCGTTTATTGCTGAAGTACGATCCCCTCGCCAGCACAGGTACGTACTCTATAAATTCATCGAGGAAGCACATCGATCGCAGCCGCAAACGTTCCAATATATTCTCGATGTCGTTATTGGACACGCACTAGCCAGTACCATCTTATATGGTCAAGACAAGGCATTCATCTCTGGAATGAGAGGGACAGATGTTTATCTAGATACTCGCCTGATATTTTATCTCTTGGGTCTTGAAGGCACAGAGAGAAAAACTCAGACAGTCGAATTGCTGACGCTCCTGACCGAGCAAGGCGCCAGAGTTCTCATCTTTGACCATACCAGGCGTGAAGTAGCTCAAATTCTGGACGCTTGTATAGATTGGCTAAACCGGGGGGATTATGATCCGAGCAAAGCCAGTCGGGCCCTGCGTCACATGAAGGAAAGTGGTTTTTCTTCGCAGGACGCTGAAAGGGTCGCCGTCAACCTGAATAGCTTGTTGGAAAAGTGCAAAGTCACTATGGTTCGCCATCCTGATCCCGGCGCGAACGTAGGGCTGCAGATTAATGAGGAAGAACTGTACCAGACGATCGTGTCGGCCTATGCGACACGCCCGGAGTTCAACGAGGAATCTCAGAGACAGAGTATCCTTATCGATGTTGACTCCATTGCTGCGGTATACCGACTCCGTCAAGGATGCAGCGGTCGGACCATCAAGGATTCCCACGTAGTGTTCGCGACTAATAATCATACCTTGGCAAGGGTAGCTCGCAATTTCGACGAGAAACAATTCGGAGAGGACTTCAGGATACCGCCCGCGGTGACCGATGTTTTCATAGGGACTACAGCGTGGCTGCAGGCACCTGCAAAGGCGGACCGAATCAATGAGCAGCGATTACTCGCGGAGTGTTATGCAGGTATTCGGCCAGACGGGGTGTTACTGAGGAAGTACGTCCTAGAAGTCGAGAAACTGAAGAAGGGAGACCAGATCTCCGACGAAGAGTACTACACACTACGTACCCACAGGGTAGCAATGAACTTGCTCGCAGAGAAGACGCTTGGAGACGCCGATGCGTTTACCGACCGGACGTCTGAGGAAGTGCTCGATGAGATCAGGGGTCAAATCCAGGCTGAGGCTAGCGGCCAATATCGGGAGGAGGCGGCGCGGCATCAGGAAACGCGCTCCCAGTTGGAACGCGCAGAGTTGGAGCGAGACACTCTGTTGAAAGGTCTCGAGACACGGGCCGACACATGGGCTGCCATATCTTCTTTGCTACTCATCGTTCTGGTCTCAGGCCTGTTCATTGGCGGCATCGTAGTCCAGTTCGTGCCAGGAATATTCCAAGGGTTCACAGCAGTACGGGTTTTGCTACTGGCATTCACAACCGTGCTCGGCGGCTTGAGTGTGGGAACTGGCTTTAACATTAAGGGCTTGCGAGTTCATGTTAGAGGGTACTTGAGGCAACGCATCCTTCGCATAGTTGGGAGCGGGTGACCAAGGCATACGCATCTCGACAACAGGTAGTCGTTCATTCTGCCAACCCTTTTTCGAGGCTGCAAGGGTGGGACGGAGCATTCTATCGAGGCAGCGAATGCTCAAAGAGAGCGAACTCTATGCGGTGAGGTTGCTCTTATAATGGGCTCCATTATCGCCCTTGTGGTGCCAGAGAGAAGCGGCATGGGATGCTCTACCTACCGGCAACCCCGTCTCCACCATTCTGGATTAGTACCGGATTCAGGCAAGGGCGAATGCCAGGCGAAAAGTTCTGTTTTCAGTAACCCCATCTCAACCATCAAGGTAATTGCATTACCTAACATTAACTTCAGGCAATCCTCTTCCTTGAAAACATTGTTAGTTTCTGAGTTCAGCTGTTGGTAGTCACATTACCTATCTGGCTGGTTAATTGGAACTTCATCTTACGGACACCAATTCATTGTATAATTTGCCGAGAGGTGGATTTCGCTGAAGAGATTCTGGCTTTTTGTTGTAATTGGAATAGTATTGCCTATTTTCGGTCTCGTCGTCGCAGTTCTGTATCACTTCACTGAGCCAATATATGTTGCTGCCTTCTTAGGCGCATGGCCAGTGTCCGCAATCGCCTTTTATGACCATTTCGTAAACGTTTCCCTTGTAGCATGCGATAAGAGAGGCATTTGGGAAGACTCTCTTCGAATGATCGACAGGGAAGGGGTCACGTGGCGCTTTGTTAGGTTACCCGTCAAGAATTCCGGCTTCGCACCTGCAAGAAACTGCACCGCCGAACTCACAGTGTTAAGTAGACCACAGAAGAACGGGCAAAGCTGTCCAGCCCCATCTTCAGAGACAAAGGCTCTAACATGGGTTGCCCCTAGGCGCGAAGACAGACATACAATTCCTTCGAGAGAAGGTACTGCCGCCCTAGCTATCGTAATTGACGATACAAGTGTTACGAATGCAACCCGCTCTTCTTGGCACGCGGCCAATGCCTGGGGACCTTTAGCCGTATGGGCGGGAACTAACGAAGTGTTCGCTATGCCACCCGCTACACGAGCCCAGGATGCCTTTTGCCAAGGGGATTACAAGATAAAAGTCACAGTGTACCCTGAGAACGGTGCCCCGAAGTCTGACACTTTCAAGCTACACGTGGACTCCGATTGGTCTAAGACCTCCCTCAGCTAGCACCCTCAGTAGTGCCAATATCGCCTCTACTTTCAAAGAGAAGTCGCGGGGAGCGCAGGACGGCCACCGAAGGTGATCTTATCCAAGAGCGGGTGACAGGCTTGTGCGGTATTCCTTTCACTGTTGGAAGCTGAAAACCTCCTGAAGAATGGCCTTTAGCCCCGCGGCACAATCTTCGAACGGTGGAAGGTCAGGCACGAAGTTGGAGAGTTGCGCCTGCCAGTCACGCCTGATTCCCGTAAGGACCTGTTCGTCCAGGAAATCGTCCTGACCGGCAAAGGTGATCCCATATGCCTTGGCTTTGCCTGGCAGTATCTGGCCGACGCTTCTCCAGTCTATCGGTACATCTGACTGCCTCTGCAAGTAGCAAAGATCGTATAGGTCGCGTGGCCGGTTTCGCAGCCAGCCACGATCCCGAAGATGCTGGCGAGATTGGAGGAACGCACGCAGTTTTTCTGCAGCGATCTCTTCCAGCCGGTAAACCACCATGGTGACGTCCAGGGATTCGCCTTCGAACTCATGGAGGAGACGGCGTTCAACCGATCCAGCGAGAAGAGGTTCCTGGGCCGATATCTCCACTTTCAGTGCGCAGTCTGTGCTCCGCATCCAGGGGAACTGAACTCGCACGCGGAACATGGACTGTCCCCGGGGATGGGGCTCGCGCTGACGCTCCTCGACAACTATGACCTCGAAAGGGCCGAAGGCCAACAGCCCCGCCTTCATCTGCTCCCCAGCGCTTTCCAGTGCTCGGAGCAGCGTGTCGTCATCCCAGGGCTTCAAAGAGGTGAAGTCCAGGTCCTCAGAAAACCGGTAGCCGGGGAAGTAGGCCTTGCGCAGGCATGTCCCGCCTTTGAATACCAGCGACTCGGCGAGGGAGGGCACCGCGGCGATGCCAGCTAACAGGTAGCTCAGGGCATAGTCCTTTTCCAGGACGTACTGCGGCTTGCGGGCGATACGGGCCGCTTCCGCGATGCGCAGGCGCAATGGCCGGAGCGGTGGATAATTGTCACTGGCCATCTTGCGTGTTCTCTATGACGTGCCATGTCAGGTTGTGGTGACCGCGCGCTGGCCTGCCGGGATCGAGGGGTGATTCGCCCCTGGCCGGGTAAGCCCGGAGCGGTTCCAGGATGTCCGGAGACACATGGAAATAGTCGAGCGCCCAGCCGACGCGCTTGACCACAGCCGTGACCTTGAGCCGCAACGCGTACTGGACCAAGTGAGCTGGGTCGATTTCACCAAGGTGCTTGTCGAGGATATCCATGGCCACCGAGAGGGAGCCGAAGATGTGGAAGTGGAGGAATGTGTCCAGCAATGAGCGCTCGCGGTCGAACATGGGAAGCCGGTTGCGCTCGTTGATCCAGACCTGAGTGACGCCGAAGAACCGCGCCCTGGTAATGGCGATAACTTCGTAGCGTATCCCTGCGACCACCCACACGGGACGTGCGCCGGAAGCCTGACCATCGCCTCCCGGCGGGTAGGTCCTTGTCGGCGACGAGATAGTAATTGTGGTGGGAACCTGGTCGGTAAGCCCCCAGTGTTGGAGTGCCGACCAGTGACTTACCGCCGAGGGCTCCACCAGCGCCGCGCCAATGGCGAAAGGATGTGCCATGGGAGTTCTGGTCACTGGATCGTTGATCCCGTAGAGCCCCCTCTTGATGCGCGTGAGCCTGCCAGATGCCGCCAGGCGATGGAGAAGTGTTATGATGTGCCTTGGGGTCAGGCCTAGGCGAGATCCTCGGCCGGTGGCCTGTGCCACTGTGAAGGGATCGATGCCTGCCCCCTCCAAAGCCGCGATGAGGCGTATTCCAGCCGGGTCGCCATAGGCTCTGGGAGCGATGCTCTTGTGTGCTGCTGTTGTATTAGTAAGCATAATAGTGACTATGACCACAACAGCATACCATCAACAAGGCATCCCTCACAACCAAGTAGTCGGTTGTAATCAGGGGTTGGAGCGAGCCCGACGCCACTGGGATTCGGGATATGCAGGCATCATGCTCGGGATGAAATCAGGTGCTGCAGCGCTGGAATGAGGTTCTTCTTCTCAAACAAAAGTTCGGGAGCTGTCCCCCAAAGCCCACCAAGGTAGTATCATTACCACATCCCAGCTAGGACCGCCCTCACTTCTGCATGCTCGTGCACTCTGTCGAGAGGCCATACCATTACCACGAATAATCTATGCGCGCATTCCCGTTGCTGCAACCCATCGGGAGATCGAAAAGAATTGCAGAGCTGCCTGTTGGCCTCCCGCTGATTGAGTGAGTGTTAGAGTTGGGGAATAAGAAGCATAGTTATTTCCGCCCCATTGCCTGGAGGAAGGCATCTTCGTCGATGCTGAGCTGTTTGAGAACATCGGAAAGGAAGTAGGGGCTGATGCTCTTGGTCGGGTGAATCGTGATAGGTGCACGGCGACAATCCGGGTGGTGGAATACGGCGTGGCTGCCTTTTTGCCTCACCTTCTCAAAGCCCAATGCTTGGAGTCCCCTGACCACTTGCCGAGCCTTGAGTGGAGGCAACTTGGTCACAGGGCAACGGTAACTTTCTTCGTCTCAAGCTCCTGCGGGATTTCCTCACCACGCTCTTTTCGATACTCGAGACAAAGTTCGAGTACCTCTTTGATGTTGGCCATGCACTCCTCGTATGTTTCACCTTGAGCGCGTGCTTCCGGAATCAAAGGGCTGCTGGCTATGTAGAACCCGTCAGGCGCCTTTCTTATGACAATAGTGTATTCCACTCTTCCCTCCCATTGGCAAATTATAGCACAACGCCGGACTGACACTTCGCGAACACCATGGGCGAGCGACGCACTGCTCTTTGACCTGATGGAAAGGCTATCATCTTGATGAAATCAGGAGGCACAATATCAATATCATTACTGTTCTCTTCGTCTGCGTTTTCCTCGTGGATTTGCTCCAACTGCCGCCACGTTTCATCGGTGACCATCAGGACATCACCCGTTTCCACAGGTCAAGATAGTACGTATGCTCTCCGGAGACGTCCTCCACAGCAGGATCCAGTAACGATAGGTCGATCTTGACCCGCCAGATATTGCGTTCCTTATCCATAGCGTTTCGGTCACCTTTGCCCGTCAACGGTATCAAGGATTCCCATCAGGCGTCTCTTGCGTGCGTTCATATGTCGCAGCCCCGTGAGATGGGTTCGCCACTCATCCTCCTTCCCGATCCTATGAAGGGTGTCTCTCATGCAAAGCAGATAATCTGCCGCTTGCTCGTAAGCTTTCGGCTGAGTTCGGGCGATACAGTCTTCCGCAAGTCTTTTCCAGATGCCTACCGCCCGTTCCGGATAGGCTTCCGAGATTGCCTGTGCGACACAGTCTTCTTGAAGCCATGTACGGTAGCGCCAGGACTTGTTGGCGGCAGACAGGTCGTACCAGCGAATTACTTCATCCGGACGCTTTTCTGCAATGGCGATGTCAATCAATGTTCCGGTCAGTGGAAAGCCATCTGATGCGCGGTTGGCGGTCTTCATAAATCCGGTGTCTGGCAGGGGCCACGGCGGAATGATCCCGTCAGGAGTAGCCTTCTCGTTGGAATCATCAGGGAGTTCGCCTGTCTTCAAAAAATGCATTGCGGCCGGGCGGACTGTGGACCAGACTCCCGCTTGTTCCGCTGATTTCTGTAGTCTTTTGAAGCTGTCCAATGACGGGCCTGACAAATAATCATCCGCACGTAGTGCCGTAACACCAGCCCAGTCACCTTCTTTCTCCCGCATCTGGCACAGGATGTCGTGTAGCCTGCTGGCGATACCGGGCAGGCTGGCCAGTGTTGCCTTAATCCCTCTTCGAATCCATTCTTCAGCTTCTTCGCGACGGTTCTCTTCTACCAGGTAATTCGCCAGTCGGATATAGCTCTTGGTCCTTTCTGCTTCCTGTTCGCAGAGGGGGACAATCTCATCCCGACGGCCGGCATGCTCAAGGCTGAGGATAATCCAGTCCGTGACGCGGTCGCGCTGGTAATCACCTGAATCGCTGTCCCCACCGCTGGTAACGCAGGACTTGTTCAAGCGCCGTAATAACTTCTCTGCCAGGGTATTCCAATCGGCGACCGCGTGCGTTTGTTCCCAGAAAGCGACGGCGCCGCTGCAGAGTTCGTACTGATCCTGCAGTTCCGCATCCACCACCCAGAGCATCCTCTCGGCGGGTGACAGGCCGGACGCGGATAGCGCTTTGAAAACGATATCCAAGCATGAAGCGATTTCTTGTACTGATTCGCCCTCATCGTCGACCATCTCGACTTGCCGGTTGCCGGCTTCCAGCAGTCTTTTCCCTATCTCGACGACTTCGTCGGCATATCCTTTTTCCAGAAGCATCTCCAGGCGGTCCCGTATTCTCGAGTAGTCCGGGTCTACAGAATCCCAGTCGCCGCGCCAGCTTGGCTCCGGTCCAGCGCCAAGTTTGTCAATTTCTTTTCGCACTGCCTTAACCAGCGTTGCGGCATCTCCCTTCAACAGGTGATGTCTGTCTCGCAGGGCGTCATGTACCGCCGGATAGCGCCGGCTCATGCCTTCGATCAGTCTTACCAATTCCGCCTTGCTTTGTTTTTCTAAGTACGCCCGCAATGTATTCGACTCACCGTGAGATTCGACGCGCTCAGAATCGTCGCTATCGGTGTCTTCATTATCGCCACCCCATGCCTCTGCCGATACATCCTCCAGCATCGCCAGACGTTGGTCCCCGTCGCATACGGTATCAACCGTGATGTTTTGCTTCAGTCTATCTCCGTATTCAAGCAATACAGCCACCGCATGTTTACAGACACCGTCGGAATACGGACAGGTACAAACAGCGGTCAGTTCTCCGTCTTCGATGTCAATCAGCGTAGCGTAGCTTTCGGTTCCCTTCACCCAGGCGACTATTCTGCCGCCACGAGTACGCGCGAGTTCCTGCACCCGGTGACTATGTTGATAGCTCCGGCCGCGGGAGGCAATCGTGTCTCCGGCCCAATCCTGAATATCATTCCAAGTCAGCTTTCTGAAGATTTCGTCTTTTGCCTGATTCAAGATGGAGCTTTCCTCCGCTACGCCCGCTTCTATTCCTGTATGCGGGTCGCAGCCCTAATATTAGCCCCAATAACAATGAAATACCATCGTCGATCTGGCAAGGCAATCGCTTGAGCATTCTCCCTGCCCTGAGTGCATATGATAACGGCGGCCTCCAGGTGGTGAAGAAGTGTTATGATGTGCCTCGAGGTCAGGTCAATCGAAGCACCTTGGCGGACCGCTCTGCGTCACAGTGAACGGGTAGCTGCTCCCTTCACAGCCCAAGGGGCCGTATTCCCGAGGGAGCACCGCAGGCTCCTGGAGCGATGCTCTTGTATGATGCAATGGTATTAGTAATCATAGTAGTAATTGTGACCACAACAGCATACCACTAGGACAACATCGCTTAAAATCTGATAGGTGGTCCCAATCATTGGTCCAGGCCGGCTGCTGGCAGTAAGGTATTAACGGATTCGGCTCAGCGCAGCAGGTTCAAGATCTGGGTGAGGATAGCATGCCCTGCAGCGCCGGAATGAGGTTCTTCTTCTCAAATAGAAGTTCGGGAACTGTCCCCCACGGTCCAGGTGAGGGGAATCGAACCAGGCTCAAGCGAGGGCGAACTCTGTCCGAAAGGTTCTACCTACTGCAACCCTTGGTCCAGGTGGAGGGACTCGAACGGTAGGCCTTTCCCGAGCGCAACGCGAAGGGAAAGGACATCTCAAAAGTTCTTGATACTATACAGAATGGCCCACCATGTTTGCGCCTCCCCACCGGGACTGAGTGTTGCGTTGCCAAACGGAGCCATGTCGTGGGGAGAAGCAACAAGGTCACCGCGCTCCAAACAGTACCTTCACTTCTTTTTCCAGCCGGTCGCCGAGCCGTTCTCGCGGTAGCTCCAGATCATACCGGGACTGCAGGTTCATCCAGAAGCTCTCAGTTGTTCCGAAGTAACGGGAGAGGCGCAGAGCCGTGTCGGCTGTTATGACCCGTTTTCCCAACACTATCTCGTTTATGCGCCGGGGTCCACGTTGATGTCTTTCGTCAGCCGGTATTGGGTAATTCCCATCGGATTCAGAAACTCCTCAACCAACACCTCGCTTGGATGGATAGGCGGAACAATACGTTCTGTCATAAGCTTCCTCGATTGTCGTTAATGATAGTCGGTTATTTCCACAGAGCAGGCGTCGCCATCTCTCCATTCGAAGCAAATGCGCCATTGTTCGTTGATGTGTATGCTGTATTGCCCGGACCGATCACCCTTCAGTTTTTCAAGCCGGTTGCCGGGCGATACTCGGAGACCTTGAAGCGAGGACAAACTGGAGCACGGCGACATTACCGATATGATCCATAAGGTCCACCGTGAGAACCAGGAGGAATACAGCTTCTTCATGCAAAGCCGGGATCGGCTTATCCTCTGCATCAGGACGGACTATGATTGGATGTCAGCATGGCTGAAGGACAATCCGCCACCACTGGGCACGGAGCTTTCGCCCATAGACATTTGGCTTCGGGGAGAGCGACTGTGGACGACGATGCTCCAGAAACCGTGAGCCAGTGGACCGTTCAAACCTTAGGTGCCTGGAAAAGGCTGATGTGGGAAGGCGCTTCGTGCCGATGGACGGCGGGTTTGGCGGTATCACCGACACGCCTGTCAATGGATGGCGGAGGAGATGCATGGCCGTCTACCAAGCCCTGGTGGTTGTTGGCCGATGCGGGCCCGCTACCGCTGGGACGGAGAGCGGCGGCCTAAACCACATCTGCGTGGCTCGGGCTTCTTTCCCACGGGGACCGAGGCCGTTCGAATCGAGATCGAGCTTTCCCAGGAAAGAGTGCTGTTACTTCCAGGCCTGGCACTACGTGCTGAACTGCTCGTTCCCAGCTATTGATGATGAGGAGGACGATGCCTTTGATCTTGCTATGGAACAAGTGAGAATACCACATCTATGGCCGTTTCCAGAGCCGTTCTATTCGCGAGTTATCGCAAGTTGGCAAAGGATTTTCGATTTGGGTGCGGCCGACGCCACTTGGTGGAGAAACCCCTCCGAACACAGCATCCAGGCAGCTTTCTGGGAACTGGACCTGGCCAGCGTGCGCAGAGTGGATTGCTTCAAGGCAAGATGAGCGGCCAGCTAGCGCAGCCCCAAACTCCACCTGAGAGCTATATCTACCTCCTGCATCTTGCCCTCGGCAAACTTCCCTGCCATTGCCTCAAGGCGGGTTTGATCCACCGTTTGGATTTGTTCGCATAAGATAATGCCGCCGATTTCAAGACTGCTGTCCTTTGCCGCAAAGGACACGTGGAAGGGATACTGGCGGCTGCGCGGCTGCGATGTGATCGCGGCGACAACGGTGGTCGGGCTGAATCTGTTGCCGGTGTCGTTCTGGACAACGAGGACAGGTCGACGCCCGGTTTGTTCAGATCCGCTCCCGAACAGGCGGAGCCAATAGATTTCGCCGCGCTTAACCATTTGCTCCCCCGTCCCACTTGGTACTGCGAGAGACTTGCTCGCCGACCATCGGGAAACTCTCCTCGGCAAGGGAGCGGTTCTCCTCCGCCATTTCCTCATACCCTTCTGCCATGAGAGCCTGAATTCGTGACTCCTCCTCCTTCTCCAGCAACTCCGCAATCAGTCTACTCCGAGTTACATCTCGCTCTCGTGCCAGACGATCAGTTAGATCGAGCAGTTCCCTGGGGAGACTAATCGTCACCTTCGCGACTTTTGTCTTGCTCATATTGTTACCTCCGCAGGATAGTATAGCACATCCTACCATAGGTATGACCTGAAGGTGCGTAGGAATTATGGAGCAGATGCTGTAAATGCATTATGGAGTTTCTCGGATGGGTATGCAAAACTTCAGATCAAAGGTTCTTGCTACTATGCAGAATGGGCCACCATCAGCAAAAGTTGGCTGATCACACCTTAGAGGAAATTTCTCAGAGCCCCGGTTTCTGCTTACTCCGCACTCTATTATGCTAAGAACTTGCCCTCCCAGCGGTGTCCGGCGCTGCCGGGTTCCGGGGCAAGCCGAAGCAGGAGATTGGTCTATCTGATCCCCGACTCCGACTATGGCCAGCCCCACTCAACTTACTTCTCCCTACCCATGGCTGGGCATTTACCAACTGTTAGACCGTTATCCATCGTTTCAGAATGTTCACCACCAGCGCTGCAAATACGCAACGCGGGACCACAATAGCATCTTCTGCGCCGGTGGGTGTATGATGAGAGCCGCATAAAAACCTGTTTGGCGGACCTAGCGAGGACAGCGGCAGTATGGACCAGTGACCCTGATGATGCGCTACGGGAGTTACAGATGAAGCAGCTGCTGACTATCGTGATGGTTGTTATCCTCTTGTCCGGATGCTCTCAACAGGCCCCCGAGATAACAGCATCGGAGCCACCGACAAGCCCCACTGGCAACCCGACGCAATCCTCATTTCCCAGCAATATGACGAAGCCCGGCACGACGCCAGGCCTGTCACCGGCACCAGGACCGACCACCTCAAAGCCACCGAATGGACCTCTGCTCCCCCCGACCACTACGCCGACGCCCAAACCGACTTCTCCTCCGACCACATCTTCCGTGCCGAAACCGTCGCCAACTCCTACGCCTGAGCCCAAGGCGCTCAAAGTGGTTGGGCAGCTCGGTGGCCCTACCCAGGCCGTAGCGGTGCAGGGAGACTATGCCTACTTGGGGGTGGGCCTACGGTTGGTCATCCTGAATATTGCGAGCCTAGCCAGTCCCAGAGAGGTAGGAGCAACGTATCCATTTGGATGGTACGTGGAGGATATCGCTGCCGTGGATGGCACAGCCTTCGTGGCAGCAGGCGGTGCCGGACTCTATATTGTTGACGTGTCTGATCCCACTCGTCCCGTCGTGAAGGGACGGTACGATAGCCCCGGCTACGCCGAAGCTGTGACGATCGCTGGCAAGAATGCCTATCTCGCCGATGGGCCAACCGGGCTCAGGGTCCTCGACATCTCTGATCTCGCGCAACCGCGTGAGGTGGGCACAGTCTTTACACTGAACTATGCATTCGATGTTCTTGTTGATGAAGGCCATGCTTACGTCGCAGCCGCCGGTGCAGGGCTGCTCGTTGCAGATGTGTCAGATCCGGCAAGGCCAAAGGATGTCGGGGCCCTTGATACGCCTGGCTACGCATATGGCATGGCCAAGTTCCGAGACGTGGTCTACATGGCGGACGGCTGGGGTGGCCTCAGAGTCATAGATGCTGCTGACCCGGCGAAGCTAAGAGAACTTGGCTCCCTTGGCACGCACGGCTGGGCCTTCGATATCGTCGTCCGCGAAGGGTTCGCATATGCCGCGGGTGGCTGGGGAGGAGTGCGGGTGGTGGATGTGACAAGCCCGGCGGCGCCTGTCGTAATAGGAAGCCACCAACCCGACGGAGTTTTCGCTTCAAGCTTGGCTGTCTCCGAGAACGGGATCTACGTGGCCGACCGCGAAGCGGGCTTGCGTGTCCTAGACATAGCGGACCCGGCCCGGCCTGTCCATCTGGGTCATTACAGTCCCTTTGGCTACGCCGCCGATGTGGCGACTGCTGGGAACTACGCCTACGTTGCCGCTGGACAGTATGGCCTGCGGGTGGTGGACGTGTCTGATCCCACCAAGCCAAAGGAAATAGGCAGCGAGACCACCCTTGGTTGGGCGGAAACTATCGCTGTTGAGGGCCAGTATGCCTATGTCGCAACATTTCCGTACGGCACCCCAAGGTCTCAATTGCAGGTGGTCGACGTTAGCGACCCGTCGCAGCCTATCCTTGTTTCCTCCCACCATCTGAAAACTGGAGTTGCCAGGGACATCGTCGTGAAGAACAGTATCGGGTACATCGTGGATGAATGGGGGCTGGAGCTTTTCGACGTCTCGAACCCATCTTCTCCTGGCTTGCTCAGCTTCATAGACCTCCACACTGGTCCTCCCGGGCAGCCGCCCACAGTGGGGATAGACGTCAAAGGCAACATGGCCTTCATTGCCCAAGAGGCAGGAGGACTGCTCGTCGTGAATGTCGCAGATCCAAGAAAGCCGTTCCTGGCGGCGACCTACAAGTCGACAGACACCATCAAGGTAGTCTCGCTGGTCATATCAGGCACCTATGTCTACATGGGCGACCACGGCCGCATTCAGGTCGTGGACATCTCGATTCCTACCCAGCCAAAGGGGTTGGGATTCGTTCCAGTTTCGGGCATTATCGACGGGATGGCTGTGGCAGGAAGTAAATTGTACCTGGCGGGCGGCGCCCCCGGCGTCGAGACAATGGACATCTCTGCACCCCAGATGCCGAAAGCGCTGGGAGTCCAGCACCTTCCTGGGTCCACACTGGAGGTGGCGGTGGCGGGGGACCTCGTGTATGCAGCGTCACAGGACGGAGGGCTGTTTATCCTTGAGGGGAATTCGGTTCCCAGCACGACCCGCAGGACAGCATCGGCTCAAACTAACGGAGTTGGGCAGACAGTAGCCGGCGTTAGTCTCGTGGCCGACAGACCGGGAACTCCTCAGTTTGCCCGGGGCGTGTCCCAATACGGAGAAGCGAACCGACCACAAGTGCCTGTACTTGAAGAAAGCGATGCTGACGCGCTGGTGGTGGGCCGCCACCCTGGAATATCTACCCCGGCGTCCAAGCCCCAGGCCCTGGCAGCCCCAACTGCAACTGGCAGGACCTGGACCGTCACCAGCAATGCCGACAGCGGGCCGGGGACGCTCCGACGGGCACTGGAAAATGGTGGCAATGGCGACACAATCAACTTCGATCCAGATGCATTTCCGCCGAGCAACCCAGCAGTCATCAAACTCCAAGACCATCTGCCACCTTTGAAGCAAGGTGGCTTGACCATTGATGCCAGCAATGCGGGGGTTATCCTGGACGGCAGGGGCACGCCGCCTGATGCCAGTGGCTTGAACATAATCTCGGATGGTAATGTGATAAGGGGGTTGCAGATCCTTAACTTCCCAGGCCCAGGAGTGTTCGTCGGAGGGAACTTCGCCGCCAAGGGCAATGTCATTGGGGGCGACAGGACGAGAGGGAATGGTCTCCTGGGCGAAGGCAACCTGATCAGCGGCAACGGGGGTGGAGTGGGCATGTTTGGTGCAGGAACCAGAGGCAACAGGGTGATCGGGAACTACATCGGGACCGACGTCAACGGCACCAGCGCGAAGGGTAATCGATACAACGGCGTATCCATCAACGGAGGCGCCTCCGGCAACGCGATAGGCGGGACGACACCCGGGGAGAGAAACGTGATCAGCGGCAATGGCTGGGGCGGGATAGCCATACTGGACAAGGGGACCACGGCTAACCGTGTCCTTGGAAACTACATAGGTCTTGATGCCACAGGGACTCATACCCTGGGGCACGTGGACAACGGCGTGTTCATCGGCAGCGGGGCCTCCCACAACGTGATTGGTGGCACTACTCCATTTGAACGGAACGTGGTCAGCGGCAATGGTAGGGAGGAGATCGGGCTGATGGCCGGGGCCCACGATAATCTGATCGCCGGTAACTATGTCGGCACCGACGCTTCAGGCTCTGTGAACCTCGGAAAGTCCGTGTCCGCCGTGACCATGGAGCTGGGCCCCTTCAACAACATCATAAGGGGCAATGTCATCAGCACCAGCGGCGGCGTCGGGGTAATGCTCAGCGACTGGGGCACCTGGGGAAACGAAGTCGTCGGTAATCTCGTCGGGGTGAATGCCGCCGGCACCGCGTCGTTGGGCGCAACAAGGGACGGCATTCACGTAAATGCATCCTTCAACAGGATCGGGGGTACGACCCCTCAGGAGAGGAACATCATCAGCGGGAACAGTGGGAATGGGATCAAGGTGGGGTGGAGGAACACCCGAGACGTTGTGATAATGGGGAACTACATTGGCACAGACGTAACGGGAACCACGGCCCTGGGCAACGCTCAGCATGGAATCACCATGACCGAAGGCACCTACCACAGCTTCATCGGAGGTGTCACAGAGGGTGAGCGCAACGTCATCGGCGGTAATCAAGGCAAAGGGGTATTCCTGCAGGGAACAGGGGTGCGCTTCAACTCCGTTGTGGGCAACTACATAGGTACGGACACCTCTGGTGCCAGTCCGCTACCGAACGAGGCCGGTATTACGATTTCAGATGCGGAACACAACTTCATCCAACTGAATCTTGTTTCCTATAACAAGGGTCTGGGAATTAGCATTGGACCCGGTGCAGAGAATCGGGTCCATCACAATAGCCTTGGAAAGAACGTGAAGAGAAACGGTTTCGATGCAGGCAACAACAACCGCTGGGACGACGGCCAAGAGGGCAACTACTGGAGCGACTACCAGGGGCAGGATGGGAACGGCGACGGGAGAGGGGATACTCCTTATGCCGTGCTCCCCAACGGAACAGACAGGCGACCGCTGATGAAGCCAAATAGTATTGCCAAGTAGAACGAGACTGGCGTTCGACCCGGACGGCGCCCCCTTAACTCTGTCTGAGCCGATGACCTTGGCTGAGTCCTTACCCGAGTTGGTCCTCACGATCGTTGGACGTCACCGGAGACAGATGAATAATCGAAGAATGGAGGAAGGATAACGAAGTTAGACCGCACAGTTCATTGTAAGGATGCACCCATTTAGGAGTATGCTGTAATGACTGCGGTAACTTTAATGTAGGGTGAGCTTATTACGGGGTAAGGTCAAGTTACGTGAAAAATCATAACAGTAATAACATGGAGCATCAAGATGATGGTCATTCACATCAGGCGTTTGACAACCCAGGATTATTTGCCAAGCGCTTTGACGCTCCAGAACGCGATGAGTGGCAGAAGCCAGAGCAGGTTATAGACGCACTCAATCTATCAGATAATGCGACGGTCGTTGAAATTGGTGCAGGCACTGGATATTTCACTGTCCGGCTAGCGGAACAGTTGAAAAACGGCAATGTCATCGCACTGGAAACATCCCCTAAAATGGCAGCGCACTTGGAAAACAGAGTTGGGGGATCGGCGCTGAAGAATGTGCATGTCCGCTTGTCTGAACCAGGTGGTCAGACAAACCTGCCGGAAAAAATTGACCTTATCATGTGTGTTGACTCATACCATCACATCACGGACCGCGTTGTATATTTTTCACAATTAATACAGCAACTCAAACAGGGTGGCAGGCTCGTCATTATTGATCGTCCGGCGGATTCTCCCGTTGTCCCACCGCACGGGCATCAGACGCCGCCAGATGTGGTTAAGAAAGAAATGAAAGAGGCGGGTTTCGAGCTCACTCAAGAGTTGGATTTGTTATTGCCGTATCAATTCTATCTCGCGTTTGAACCGATTGCTTTTACAAAGAATTGTGATAAGACTTTGCCTGCCAGTTTTGTTTATGATTTCGGGAACTCTGGGAACATCAAATTGGAAAAGCTTTCTGGCAGATACCTTAAATGGCTAGTTCATGCTATATATTTGCAAGCAACGGCCCGCTATTGTGGATTAGTACCGGGACGCTGGGTAGCCAGGGCCTAGGTCCTGGCTCTGGCGATATTTGCCGCATCACAAGGCCATCTTAGGACACTGCGGCGACTGTGTGGCATATCCATCAGCAACGATCAAGACGCCAGGGGTGTCAAACTGAATACCCGAGCGAGTTTGCTGGCAGTCTTGATATCTCCACTGCGCAAAGCCTCGCGTACATCGTCTAGCTTCTGAGCATCCTCCAGGGACAAGTACGGAGACCAGCCTTCGCCCGTATAGATCAATTCCACTTCAACCTTGGCTACGTACTCGCCCTCATGGACAAGTTTTGTTGCGTTTCGCTTAGTGGTCATGTTTTTCTCCTTAAGAAGTCAGGCGTCCACAATTTCCGATCGGGCCTGTATGCTGTAACCAGGACGGCCGGAGCAGCAGTGTCTTTCGGGATCCCCCAGATAACATGAATGGGCATGCCTTTGCGGTCTCTTTGCAATACGAGGACGCAAGGACCCTTCGGATAGTCAGGGTAATCTTCGACAAGTTGCGCATCGACGACGCCTGAGATAACCTCCCTGACAAGAATGCCGTCCGCCGCAAGCTCGTCATATCCATGACTGGATATCTTAACGTCTTGGCGAGCCACCAGAGAAACAACGGCGCTCAGCGTCTTCGACATAAAGGTAGTTTATCACCGGCAGAGGTGAGTGGCAACGACAGCGACCATTTCAGACTTCAGCCATTGGCGGGCAACAAGTGGTGCCGGATGGAAGCCACCACCTGCTTCTTCTCGATCTTCAGTTCGGGAACTGTCCAAAGAAATGCCAAAACTCAAAGTCCAAATCTAGACCCTTAGCGAGCCACGGAACGCCCTGGCGCCATAGTAAGACTCCGCACCGTTGTGATACACGAAGACATGGTCGTAGCGACGATCGGCAAAGATGGCGCCGCCGAGTTTTCTAATAGCAGAAGGTGTTTTCACCCAGCTCGACGTTTTCGTATCGAAATCTCCAAGTTTCTGCAGCTCTCGGTATTGTTCTTCCGTCAAAAGCTCAATGCCCATGGCATCTGCCATATCAATAGCGCTATCTTTTGGCTTAAATTCCTTCCTTGACTCCAGCGCTTCACGGTCATAACAAACATTTCTACGGCCTTTAGGACTTTCCGCTGAACAATCATAAAAAATGTATTCGCCCATCTTCTTATCATAACCAACAACATCCGGTTCACCACCGGTTCTTTCCATTTCATTGAGTGACCCCAGTTTTTCAGTATTGGCTTCCAGCTTTGCTTGCACTTTAGCCCATTCAAGACCTTTATGGCGGCTCATGTTTTTGTCAAAACGGGCTTTCAATGCTGTGAGTAGCTCTTCGCGTTGTTTTGGTGACAACTCCTCAGTATTCATTCTGGCCCTCCTTTCTTTCGCAAACATTATATCTCACAACTTTTCAAGGTGAGTCCGCACGAATCCCTCAATTCCAAGCCCCCGGCAGAGGTGGCGGGATGTGATTACCACCTCCGTGACAGGGCCGATGTTATCCGACCTCAACTCGGATACCCCAATCCGGACAGCATATCCTTTACACCAGGCATGCCCGTCTCCGTTTGCACAGCTATTCCAGCTTCAATTTCGCCGATACCTTAGCCAGAGCTTCGTTGAGCCTGGCAACAAGCTCCGAGTCAACTGTTCCGTCTGGCAACTCGATCCGGACAACGAACTTCAAGTCGAGGCCTACGGCCGCCTTTTTGATGTCACCAAGGCCATCCGCCAGGTCCTGGATTTCTGAAGGCTTCAGTGTGGCCTCTGCATATTTATGGGGCCTTTGTGGTGGTGGAGGTGGTGAAGACGGAGGTGCCTCCTTAGGAATGCGCAGCTTTACGCTCACCGCCCCGGGCCACTCGCACGGCCA
>ORJL010633090.1_pt1 | contig 30198 bp, 23 predicted proteins | sample 1779941 | NCBI WGS metagenome assembly ORJL01 (sample SAMEA104232317, study PRJEB22302) | groundwater metagenome | biome: forest; feature: aquifer; material: groundwater | place: USA | collected 2011-08-07 | depth 5.8 m
CGGCGCCGCCGAGCGCGTTCGCGAAATCGCCCAGCCCCGATCCGAGGACGATGCCGATCGACGGGACCTCGGGGACACGCGAACGGATGGCCTCGGCGGCCTCTTTGGCTTGGTCGTAGTCGCTCATCCCACCGCCTGCTTTTCACGAAGCCACGCAAACGCGAAGGTCACGTCTCTACAGCAAGAATCCCGCGATCGTCGCCGTCATGAAATTCGCCAGCGTGCCGGCGAACATCGCGCGGAGGCCGAGACGCGCCAGATCGTGGCGGCGGTTCGGCGCCAGCGCGCCGATGCCGCCGATCTGGATGCCAATCGAGCTGAAGTTGGCGAAGCCGCACAGCGCGAAGGTCGCGATCGTGAACGACTTGGGATCGAGCGACGCCTTCATCGGGCCGAGCTGCGAATACGCGACGAACTCGTTGAGCGCCATGCGCGTGCCGAGCAGGTTGCCGATGGTCGGCGCGTCACGCCACGGCACGCCCATGCTCCACGCGACCGGCGCGAAGACCCACCCGAAGATCTGCTGCAGGCTCAGGTGCGCGTAGCCCAGGAGGTAGTTGACCATCGCGATGAGCGCGAGAAACGAGATGAGCATCGCCCCGACGTTCAGGGCCAGGTGCAGCCCCTCCCCGGTGCCCCGGCCCGCGGCGTCGATGACGTTGACGTCGGTCTGCTCCACCTCCAGGCGCACCGACCCCATCGTCTTCGGCACGTCGGTTTCGGGCACCATCATCTTCGCCATCATGATCGTGCCGGGCGCCGTCATGATCACCGCCGTCAGCAGGTGCTTCGCCTCGATGCCGAACAGGATGTAGGCGGCCATGATCCCACCCGAGATGTGCGCCATGCCCGACGTCATGACCGTCATCAGCTCGGATTCCGTCATCTCCGGCAGGTAGGGGCGGATCGTCAGCGGCGCCTCGGTCTGCCCCATGAAGATGCTGGCGGCGACGTTGAGCGATTCCGCGCCGCTGCACTTCATCACCCGGTGCATCACCAGGGCGAACAGGCGCACGATGAACTGCATCACGCCGTAGTAATAGAGAATCGCGAACAGCGCGGCGATGAAGATGATCGTCGGCAGCACCTGGAACGCGAAGATGACCGCGTAGTTCGCGCCCTCCGGACCAAGCGCGCCGGTCATCGCGCGCCCCCACACACTGCTGTTCCCGAGGGGGCCGAAGACGAACGCGGCGCCGACGCCGGCGAAGCCGAGCAGCTTGTTGATCCCGCGGCCGAGCGTTTCGAACACCGTCTGGCCGACGGCGGTCTTCAGCACGATCAGCGCGAACATCACCTGCAGGCTCAGGCCCCAGGCGACCGTCGTCCAGTTGATCGCGCGCCGGTTGGTCGAGCACGCGACGGCGATCGCGAGAATCACGACCGCGCCGAACAGCGGCTGCAGGATGCCGATCATCAGCGGACCTCTCCGACGATCAAGCGCCTCGGGGCCGGCGGCTCGTCGCCCATGGTGATGGCCTGGCTCGTCAGGCGAATGGCGGTCAACAGCCGCGCCCGATCGCGGTAGTGCAGCTCGAGCACCGGCTGGCCGGCGCGGACCTCGTCGCCCGGTGTGGCGACGACCATGATGCCCACCGCCGGATCGACCGGGTCCTCGACGCGGTCGCGCCCGGCGCCGAGCGCCACCGACGCCCGTCCGACGAGCTCCGCGTCGAGCGCCGTGACGTACCCCGCGCGGCTCGCCGTCACGACGTGGCGCCCGGCGACGTGGGGCAGGCGCTGATAGTCGTCGACGACCCTCGGATCGCCACCCTGGACTTCGATGATCTGCCGGAAGCGATCGAGTCCGGCGCCCGACGCGATCGCCAGACGGACCTGCTGTCGGGCGGCGGCGACATCGTCGGCGACCTTGCCCAGCACGAGCATCCGCGCGGCCAGCTCCACGGAGACGTCAATCAGGTCCTGCGGTCCGCGCCCCTTCAGCACGTCGATGCTCTCGATCACCTCCAGGGCGTTGCCGACCGCGCGGCCGAGCGGCGCGTCCATGGCGGTGATGATCGCTTCCGTCCTGACGCCCGACGCGTTGCCGATCGACACGAGCGATTCGGCGAGCCGGCGCGAATCGGCTTCGGTTTTCATGAAGGCGCCGCGGCCCGTCTTCACGTCGAGGACGAGCGCGTCGATGCCCTCGGCGATCTTCTTGCTCATGATCGACGCGCTGATGAGCGGGATGCTTTCGACCGTGCCGGTCACGTCGCGCAGCGCGTACAGCTTCTTGTCGGCCGGGGCAATCTGCGACGTCTGGCCGATCAGGGCGCAGCCGGTGCGCGCGAGCGCGGCTTTCATCTCCTCGAGCGACAGGTTCACGCGGAACCCGGGAATCGCTTCGAGCTTGTCGAGCGTGCCGCCCGTGTGGCCGAGCCCGCGGCCCGACATCATCGGCACCGGCACGCCGCACGCGGCGGCGAGCGGGGCGAGAATCAGCGACGTCTTGTCGCCCACACCGCCCGTACTGTGCTTGTCGACTTTGACGCCGGGGATGTCGGCGAGATCGACGCGGACGCCCGAGTGGACCATGGCGTCGGTGAGCCAGGCGGTCTCCTCGGCGGTCATGCCGCGCAGCAGGATGGCCATCAGGAGCGAGGACGCCTGATAGTCCGGCAGCGTGCCGGCCGTCACGCCGTCCACGAAGAAGCCGATTTCCTCCCGCGTCAGCGAGAGGCCGTCCCGCTTCTTCATGATGACGTCGACGGCACGCATCCGGGCTGCAGTATATCGGATAGAGACCTCTGGCCCCAGCCTCCAGCCTCCGCCATAATCAGCGGGATGGCCCACGTGTCCCAGCTTTCCCCGGAACTGTCGCGGGGCTTGCTGCAACTGGCCCGCGCCCTTCTGGTGGCGGCCCGCAACTGGACGCTCTATCCGCCCGAGCATCCCGCCGTGGAAGCCACCGTCGAACGCTTGTGCGAGGCCATCAGACAATCGTCGCTGGGCTCGGCGTTCGGCATCGGCATCACGCCGGAGACGCTGCTCATCGACGGCATTGCGCCGGCGCAGACCGATCTGGCGATCGCCGAGGCGGCGGCGATGCTGCACGATCGGGACCTGGTGCACATCACCTTTCTCGGCGACATCTCGTACGACGGCGTCGCCAGGTTGCTGCGTCTCCTGGCGGTCGACGCGGAAGAACGTCGGAGCCGGGGCGGCCCGGCGAAGATCTGGGCGACCGAAGGCCACCCGTCGCTCGTGGTCGAGCAGCTCGATTACGGAAAGATCTTCGCGCAGCGCGAAGGCGACGTGACCGAGCCGGCCAAGCGGGACGACCTCTGGCGTTCCATCGTCAGGGCGATTGCCGGCGGCCAGCAAGCCGTGTTCGATGAGCGCGAGCAGCAGCGGTTGCTGGCGATCGCGGGCAGCGGCGGCGACATCGCCGATCTCGCCACGGCCGTCATGGCGCCGAAGTGCGCCGTCGACGGCTCACCGATGATCACGTCGCAGGCCGCGACGGTGCTGGCCGCGTTCCGTCATCTGACGAGCATCGTCTCGGTCATGTCCCCCGATCGCCTCCCCGAGGTGATGGGCAATCTGGCGGCCGCGGCCGCGCAACTCGATCCGCACGTCGTCATGCAGGTGATGCAGACCCCTGACGAGGCGGACGCCGGTGTCGCGGTCGTCGGCGGGATGACGGCGGCGTTCGACGACGTCAAGGTGGCGCAGTTGCTGGCCACGGCGCTGGCGCTCGAAGGACGCGCGTCCAATCGACTGGCGACGATCTTCAACACCATCGCACCCGACGAGGACCGAAAACGCCGCGTGCTGACGATGACGCGAACCCTGCTGAGCGAAACCGACTTCGGGAAGTCCGGGCAGTTTCAGGTGCTGTGGGCGTCGGCCGAGGAGCTGCTCATCGCCTACAACGATGCGCCGTTCGTGTCGGAGTCGTACAGCGCCGCGCTCGACGGCGTCGGCGGGCGCGCCGACCGGCTGGCGACCGGCGACCTCCCGCCGGAGCTCCCCGCGTGGATGCTGAGCCTCGGCCAGGAGAACGTTCGCACGCTGTCGGTCATGCTGCTCGTCGACCTGCTGACCATCGAGCGCGACGCGGACCGAGCCGGCGAGATCGCGCACGACATGGCGGCGCTGGCCGAGGACCTGCTCATGTCGGGTGCATACGACGATGCACGGGCGGTCTCGCGGGCGCTCGCCGATCGCGCCGCATCGACCGCCATCGGCCACGACGCCTGCCGCCAGGCGCTCGATCGCCTGGGCGAATCGACGGCCATGCGCGATACGGCGCTTCTGCTCGGGGACATCGACGTTCAGACGCTGGAGACGCTGAGCGGCATGGTCGCGACGATCGGTCCGTCGAGCATCGAAGCGCTGAAGTCGGTCCTGGACAGCGAGCAGGAGACCGTCGCGTTCCAGCGCGCCGCCGAGCTGACCGTTCGTTTCGGACGCGCGGCGGTGAGCCGGCTGGCATCCCTGATCGACGACGAGCGGTGGTTCGTCCAGCGGCACGGCGCGCAGCTGCTTGGACAGATTGCGGCGCCTGACGGGGTACCATTGCTGCAGGCGCTGCTCCGGAAGGGCAACCCGCGCGTGACGCGAGCGGCCGTGTCTGCCCTCGCCAGCATCCCGGATCCGTCGGCCGCGCGCGCGATCCACACGATTCTTCGTGCGGCCACCGGCGCGCTGCGGGCGGCCGTCATCGAAGCACTGGTCGCCGATCGCGATACGCGCGTCGTTCCCATCCTCGTGCGCATCGTTGCCGAGAGCCAGGCGCTCGGGACAGATCACGAGGTCGTGCTCGAGACGCTGACGGCGCTCGGCACCGTTGGGAGCGACGACGCGATTCCGTCACTGGTCGCCGCCATCGAGGTGCGCTCGTTCTGGCGGCGCAAGAAGGCGTGGGCGATCAAGGAGCGCGGGGTCAATGCGCTCGGGCGCATCGGCAGCGCGAGAGCCCAGGCCGCGCTGGCCGGCGCGGCGAAGACCGGCGACAGGTCGCTCAGGAAGATCGTCCGGGCCAAAGGGAGGCCGTAAGACGCGCCATGGACCCACGCAAAGCGGAAGACCTGGTTCGACGTCTCGCCACGGTGGTCCGCGGCACCGAGTTGTACTCGCCGACGCATCCGCTCGTGCAGCGCGGCCTCGACGGCCTGATCGCCGCCACGCACGAGGCACTGCAAACGGCAGCGAGCATCGTCGTCGGCTTCATCGATGACGAAATCGTCGTCGACGGCGCGCGGTTGTCGCGCGGCAGCGCCGCGCTCGTCGGCTTCGCGCGGGACGTGCGCGAGCGCGAGATCGAAAAGGTCACGTTTACACGAGGGTTGACGCGCGACGAGATCCGTCAGTTCATCGCGGTGCTCGGCGACCACCAGTCGCACGCTCAGTTGGCCGACCGATTGAGGGTGCGCGGCGTGCGCCACATCGAGCTTGGCAAGGTGATCGTCGAAGACGTGACGGACGATCAGGCGGGCATCGTGGCCGCGAAGCGCGTGTACGGGACCGCCGTCAAGACCGCGGAGACGTTGTGGCAGGCGGCGAAGGCGGGCGACCAGCCCGACCCCGGCGCGGCGCGCAAGATCATCGACGACCTGGCGCGGCTGGTGACGCAGGACCGCACCTCGCTGATGGCGCTGACCGCGCTCAAGAAGTACGACAACTACACGTTCACCCACATGGTGAACGTCTCGGCGCTCGCGATGGCGCAGGCGCGGTCGCTCAACGTCGAAGGCCCGCTGCTGCGCGAGTTCGGGTTCGCCGCGCTGATGCACGACATCGGCAAGGTCAACACGCCGCTCGAGGTGCTGAACAAGCCGGACAAGCTGACCAGGGAGGAGTTCGAGATCATGAAGCGGCATGTCGTGGACGGCGCGCACATCCTGCGGCGGACGCCGGAGATGCCGGCGCTCGCGCCGATCGTCGCCTTCGAGCACCACCTGAAGCAGGATCTGAGCGGCTACCCCGAAAAGATCGGCAGCCGCACACTGAACCTCTGCACGATCATCGTGTCGATCGCCGACGTGTTCGACGCGCTGCGCAGCAACCGCCCCTATCGGCAGGGGCTCGCGACCTCGCGCATCCGCGCCATCATGGACGAGCAGGACAGCCCGGCGTTCAACCAGGTGCTGCTGAAGCGCTTCGTGAACCTGATGGGCCTGTTTCCGGTCGGGAACCTCGTGCGGCTGAACACCGAAGAGCTCGCGGTCGTCACGGCGGAACATCCCACCGATCCGTTCCGCCCGCAGGTGAAGATCATCTCGGACGCGTCCGGGGCCTACCTGGAGGAACCGATGCTGGCCAACACGTGGGATCGCGACGCGCGTGGCGAACATCCGCGCGCCGTGGTCGAAGCCGTGGACCCCGAATCGGTCGGCATTGATCCGTTGAAGTACATATGAACGGCAGGATCGCGGGATTGCAGGATTGCGGGATGGCGGGATGGCGGAACTGACGGCGGCCAATGCACCGGAACCGCTCGCGCCGGCGGACTCCGCACGACTGATCGAGTTCGCGCGGGCGTGCAAGGCGGCGGCGCGCGCGGTCGTGCTCTACCCCCCTGGCCATCCCGCGATTGCCGCCACGCTCGGCCGGATCGCGCAGATCACGTCGGTGGGCACGCTCGCCCGCCCGCTGCGGATCAACGTGCTTCCCGACGGCCTGCTGCTCGAGGAGCGCCCGCCGCTGCGTCCCGATGCGGCGGTCTCCGAGCTGGCCGTGATTCTCCACGGCCATCTCATCGGTCAGCTGATTGTCCACCCCGGCGGCGACGCCGAGGCGTGGCGCGCGTTCCTGCTGCTCCTCGCGCGCGCGCCCGAGGCCATCCGCGCCGACGGCGGCGTCGCCCGCGTCTGGACCACGATGGCGGGCCGGCACATCGAGCTGCGCGAGATCGACTACGCCGAGGTGCTGCGCGAGCGGACGGGCGGCGAAGCGGCGGTCTGGAAGAGCGTGATCACCAGCTGTCTCGAGGGCAGCTCCTTCGAGCTGGATGACGCCGAAATCCACGCCCTGCTCGGCATCGCCGGTGACGCCACGAAGATGGCCGAGCTCATGGCGGGGCTCGACGCCAGCGCGGACGCGTCGGGCAGCGTCGGCGCGAAGACGGCCGCCCTGATGCGGATGCTGCGCGGGATCGTCGACGTCGTGTCGAAGAACCAGCCCGAGCAGCTCGAGCCGGTCCTGCACAACATGGCGGCGGCGGTGGGTCAGCTGTCGCCCGACATGATGCTCGGCCTCCTCGGCCAGCGCGGAGACGAGGAGGGACCCCAGGTGGTACAGGCCGTCGTCAGCCGGATGTCGGACGGCACCATCGCGCGCTTCGTGTCGCGGCACGTGATCGCCGAGGACACGGCGACCGATCGTCTCGCGCTGGCGTTCCAGACGCTCGTGCGCGACGGGGACCAGCAGCAGCGCCTGCTCGCGCTCGCGCGGGACGACGTGGCGGCCTCCCCGCTGGGGAGCACGGAAGGCTTCGAGTCGGTCTGGAATCACGTCGCGCAGAAGCTGCTCACGTCGTATTCCGACGAGTCGTACGTCTCGGACGCCTACGGGCGCGAGTTGTCGGGGGCGCGCACGCGGGCGATCGAGGTCGAGCAGGTCAGCGACGATCCGCCCGAGCGCATGGGCGCGTGGCTGGGCACCATCGCGACGAGCGCCCTGCGCGCGCTCGACCTCACGCTGATGCTCGACCTCCTGCGCATCGAGGAGGACGACGATCGCTGGGGCGAGCTGACGACGCCGCTCGTGGGCCTGCTCGAAGATCTGCTGCTCGTCGGCGACTTCGACGCCGCGCTGGAGCTGATCGCGGTGCTGGTGCGCGAGGCCGGCGGCACCGGCACCAAGGTCCGCCAGCAGCATGCGGTCACCGCGATCGACCTCCTGATCGCCGGGTCGATGATGCGCCACATCTCCACCCACCTGGCCACGCTCGACGAAGCGCAGTTCGAGCGCGTGAAGGCGATGTGCGTGTCGCTCGGCGAAGTGCTCGTCCGCCCGCTGGCCGAGGCGCTGTCGATGGAGGAACGCCCGCGCACGCGCGAGCGCCTGACCTCGATTCTGGTCGCGTTCGGATCGGTGGGACGCCGGACGATCGAGCGGCTGAAGAACGCGCAGAACCCGGCGGTGCGCCGGACCGCCATCCATCTGATGCGCCAGTTCGGCGGCAGCGACGCGCTGCCGGATCTCACCGAGTTGCTCGACGACAGCGAGCCGCAGGTGCAGCGCGAAGCGGTGCGCGCGATTCTCAACATCGGCACCGACGACGCGTATCGCATTCTCGAACAGGCGCTCACGACCGGCACGACGCGCTCGCGCGAGGCGATCATGCAGTCGATCAGCCTCGTCCGCGACGAGCGCGCGACCCCGCTCTTCGCCTATATCCTCGACCACGTCGACCACCGAGGCGCGCTGGCGCCCGTGTACCTGCGCGCGATCGAGTCGCTCGGCGCGCTGCGCGATCCTGCGGGCATCGAGCCGCTCACGCTGGCGCTGTACAAAGGCGAATGGTGGGCGCCGCGGCGGACCGCGGCGCTGCGCGGCGCGGCGGCGGCGGCGCTGGCGCGCATCAACACGCCGGAGGCCCTCGCGGTGCTCGAGCACGCGGTCGAGCAGGCGTCGCGCGGCATTCGCGCGGCGGCCCGCACGCACCTCGCGAACCTCCGCGCGCGGCGGCCGGCCACCTCAGGAGGCACGCCATGACGGCCCCGCGCTTCCAGCTCGCGGACGAGTTGCTTCGCCGCTTCGCCGCGGCGTTGCGCTCGGCGCAGCTCTATTCCAGAGGCCACCCGATCATCACGCGCAACCTCGAGGCGCTGTCGGGCGCGTTTCAGCTGATGCACAGCCTCCAGCCGATCGTCGTCATCGGCGTGGTCGGCGACGAAGTGATCGTCGACGACATGCCGATGGCCAAGGCCGACGCGCTGGGCCCGCTCATGCGGCGCCTCCAGCAGAGCGGTGTCGAGCGCATCACCGTCGAGCGCGGCGTCACGCTCGACGAGGTCGGGTCGTTCATCGAAGCCGTCACGGCGATCGATCCGCTCGAAAGCGCCGAGGGCACGGGCGCCTTTCCGACGATCGCGCACATTCGCGTCGGCCGCGTCAGCGTCGGACAGCGCGCCGCGGGCGACCTGAGCGACATGGCGACCGTCAAACGGCTCTACTCGGAAGCCGTCTCGGCGGCCGGCAGCGTCTGGGACAGCGCGCAGACCGAGGGCCGGCCCGACGCCACGATGGCGCGGACGATGATCGACGGGCTGGCGCAGGCGGTCGCCCAGAACCGCACGGCGCTGCTCGCGCTCACGACGCTCAAGAACTACGACAACTACACGTTCACGCACATGGTGAACGTCTCGATTCTGACGATGGGCCAGGCGCGCGGGCTCGGCATCGACGGCCCGCTGCTGCGCGAGTTCGGGCTCGCCGCGCTGATGCACGACATCGGGAAGGTGAAGACGCCGATCGAAATCCTGAACAAGCCGGACAAGCTCACCGACGCCGAGTTCACGATCATGAAGCACCACCCCGTCGAAGGCGCCGAGATCCTCCGCATGACGCCGGACGTCCCCGCGCTGGCCCCGGTCGTCGCGTTCGAGCATCACCTGCGGATCGACGGGTCGGGCTACCCCGGCACCGTCTCGCGCGCGTCGCTGAACGTGGGCACGATGCTCTGCAGCATCGCCGACGTGTACGACGCGATGCGATCGCAGCGCCGCTACCAGCAGGCGTTTCCGACCGACCGCATCCTGGCAGTGCTCAAGCGCAACGACGGCACGCAGTTCGATCAGCACCTCGTGCGGCGGTTCGTGCAGCTCATCGGAATCTACCCGGCCGGCAATCTGGTCCGGCTGAACACGGGCGAGGTCGCCCTGGTGCGCACGGTGTACGCGCCCGATCCGTATCGCCCCGCAGTCCGCGTCCTCGTCGCCGCCGACGGCACGCGCCTCGAGCTGCCGTACGAATTGAATCTCTGGGACATCAGCGAGGACCCGGCGCGCCCCTCGTCGATCGTGGCACCGGTCGATCCCGCCGAGTACCCATTTGACCCGCTGATGCTGATGTAAGATCCAGAACAAGTGAAGACGCAAACGTGAAAACTCGAAAGTCGATCGTCGCGCTCGGTATCGCCACGGCGCTGCTGTTCGCCTCACGGCCCCACGCCGCTCCCAGTGACCCGCCGAAGCTCGCCGTGATCATCGTCGTCGATCAGATGCGGGCCGACTACGTCGACCACTTCAACGCCGACTGGCAGGGCGGGCTGAAACGCCTGGTCACCGACGGCGCGTGGTTTCAACAGGCCGCGTACCCCTACCTCTCGACGTTCACGTGCGCCGGACACGCCACGATCGCCACCGGCGCGTTCCCACACACGCACGGCGTCTTTCAAAATGCCTGGTGGGATCGCGACGCCCGCAGGCAGATGTCGTGCACCGACGATCCCAAAGCCACCGACCTGGGATACGGCGTCCCGGTCGCGGGCGGCGACAGCGCCTACCGGCTGCAGATCCCGACCTTCACCGACGTGATGCGCACCGAGCGCCACGCCCGCGTCGTCAGTCTGTCGCTCAAGGAGCGAAGCGCGATCATGCTCGCCGGGCGCGGCGGCGACGCCGTCACGTGGCGGAGCAACGCGCTCGACGGCTGGGTCACCTCGTCGGTGTTCGCAGCGGGGCCCGTGCCCGCCGTGAAAGCGTTCGTCGAGGCGAACCCGCCGGGCGCCGATTTCGGGAAGACATGGGACCGCACCCTCCCCGCATCCCGCTACAGCGGCGCGGACGACGGGCTTGGTGAAGCACCCCCGGCAGGCTGGACGCGGACGTTCCCGCACGCGCTCCAAGGCACGACCGGCGCGGCGGACGGGACGTTCCTCGCGCAGTGGGAGCGCAGCCCGTTTGCCGACGCATACCTCGGACGCTTCGCGGCGGCGCTCGTCGAGTCCATGCAGCTGGGCCGGCACGACAGCACCGACGTGCTCGCCGTCAGTTTTTCGAGCCCCGATCTCGTGGGCCACGCGTTCGGTCCGCGCAGCCACGAGGTCCAGGACATGTACGCGCATCTGGACGGCACGCTCGCGACGTTGTTCGAACGCCTCGACACGCTGGTCGGCAAGGACCGCTGGGTGGTGGCCCTCACCGCGGATCACGGCGTGACGCCGATCCCCGAGCAACTCGTGGCGGAGGGGCAGGACGCCGGCCGCGTCAGCGGCGCCGCCATTGCGGACGCGGTCGAACAGGTCCTCGGTCCCGCGCTCGGCGTCGGCCGGCACGTCACGGTGGTCGACGGCAACGATCTGTATTTCGAGCCGGGCGTGTACAACAGAATCCGCAGGTCGTCCGCGCTGCTCAATGCCGTGGTCGCCGCCATCGCCGCCCGACCGGGCATCCAGCGGGTGTTCCAGAGCGAGCAGGTGCGCGGCGCGGCGAAATCGCGCGACCCGTGGCTCCGCGCGGCCGCGCTCAGCTATTTCCCTGGACGCAGCGGCGACTTGATCCTCGCGCTGAAGCCCGGATGGATGATCTCCGCAGCCGGCACCACGCACGGGTCGGCGAGCGCCGACGACCAGCGCGTCCCGCTGCTGTTCATGGGGCCCGGCATCAAGCCCGGGAAGTATCAGCAGCCGGCCTCGCCGGCCGACATGGCCCCGACGCTCGCGGCGCTGTCGGGAATCTCGCTGTCCAAAGCTGAAGGGCGTCCCCTGCCGTGCGTCCAGTGAGGCTCGCCACGCTGGCGATCGCGGCGGTCTCTTTGATCACGGGACCGTCGGGGGGCGCCCTCCGCGCCCAGTCCGCGCCGGCGCCGCCCGCCGCCGTCGCCGCGACGACGCCGGGCAACATGCGGAGCTGGGACGCGGCCGTGGATCGCATGAGCCGTGACGGCGACCTGCGCGTGCGCGCCACGGTCGACGACACGCTGATGCCCGGACGCGTCCACGAGCGGCTGGATCAGTACCACCGCGGCGTGCCGGTTGTCGGCGGTGACATCACGCGTCAGACCGACGGCGGCCTCACCGTGTCGATCTTCGGCACGCTGTATCAGGACATCGCGCTCGAGGTCGAACCGGTGCTCTCGGCCGACGCGGCCAGGGCGATCGTCGAGCGGCTGGCGGGCGTCGAGCTCGGCCCCGCGCGGCGGCCGACGCTCGTCATCCTGCCCGACGGCAACGGCGGATACCGCCTCACCTATCACGCGATCGCGTTCACGCCGAGCGACGGCATCGAGTATTACCTCGACGCGACCAGCGGCGCCGTCGTGCGGCAGTACAGCGCCGCCGAGCGCCAGAGCGCGGTCGGCCGCGGCAAGGGCGTCCTCGGCGACGAGAAGAAAGTAAGCTCGTCGACGAAAGTCAGCGGCGCCTACACCAGCGAAGACTTCCTGCGGCCGCCCGACATCGCGACCTTCGACATGCACGCGAATCTCACCCGCGTGATCCGGATCCTCAACGGCGTCAGCGGCCTGTCGGTGTCGGACCTCGCGACAAGCGGCGACAATGTCTGGACCGACGGCGCGGTGGTCGACGCCCATACGTACGCCGGCCACGTGTACGACTACTACTTCAAGCGCTTCGGCCGGCATGGCCTGAACGACAACAACATCACCGTGCTCAGCCTGGTGCACCCGGTGAACCGCGGCGACGTGCTCACGGCGGCCGACGACGTCGTGGGGCTGTATTACCTGAACGCGTTCTACGCAGGGTCCGGGATGATGGTGTACGGCGAGGGACTGCCGTCGAATCTCGTGACCGTGTCGGGGTCGCTGCGGCAGCACTGGGATTACGTCGCAGGCGCGCTCGACGTCGTCGCGCACGAGCTGACGCACGGCGTCACCGAGTACACGTCCCGGCTCATCTACCGGAACGAGTCGGGCGCGCTCAACGAGGCGTTCTCGGACATGATGGGCACCGCCGTGGAGTTCTTCTACCAGCCCGCCGGCGCGGGTCCGCTCAAGGCCGACTACACGATCGGCGAGGATGTGGTGACGCCCGGCGGCCTGCGATCCCTCGCGGACCCCGGCGCCTACGGCGATCCCGACCATTACTCCAAGCGCCATACGGGCACCGCCGACAACGGCAGCATCCACACCAACGCGACGATCGGCACGCACGCCTACTACCTCGCGATTGAGGGCGGCACGAACCGGACGTCGGGTCTGGCCGTGCAGGGCGTCGGCGCGGCGAACCGCGATCAGGTCGAGAAGGTCTTTTACCGGGGGTTCACACAGCTGATGCCATCAAACGCGACATACGCCGTGGCCCGTACGGTGACCATCCAGGCCGCACGCGACCTGTACGGCGCCGGCAGCTCCGCCGAGCGCGCCGTGACGCAGGCGTGGACTGCCGTGGGGGTGCAATAGTGCGGACCGACAGCATGATCAGAATGTCACGTGCGCTGCTGCCGGTGTGCTTCTGCGCCGTGCTGGCTCCCGGCGTGGCGGCTGCGCAGAGCTCGGGCTGGGACGGTCGCGTGCGCGTGAGCGTCAACGGCGGCGTGCAGGCCGGCAACGACACGCTGGCGCAGTCCTTCAGCGTGCCGAAGAACCTCGAAGCCACGCCGATTACCGTCGACATCGACGCCAGGCGCGGCCAGTTGTTCGAGGCCGGCATCGTCGTGCGCCTGAAGGGCGCGTTCGGCGTCGGCGGTGCGGTGTCCTACCTCACCCACGATTCGAACGCGAACGTGACGGCGCAGGTCCCGCACCCGTTCTTCTTCAACCAGCCACGGACCGTCACGGGCACGACGCCGGTGAGCCGGACCGAGATCGTGGGACACCTCGACGCCGTGTACATCGTGCCCGGGCGCAAGCTCGATCTGCTGCTGTCGGGCGGACCGTCCGTCTTCAGCCTCGACCAGACGCTGGCGACCGACATCACCTACGGCGACACGTATCCCTACGACACCGCGTCGTTCCTGTCGGCGACCACGACGCGCGCGACGAAGACGGCGACCGGGTACCACCTCGGCGCCGACGTCACGTGGAAGCTGTCGCGCAATTTCGGGCTGGGGGGCATGATCCGGTACACCCGCGCGTCCGCCACGCTGAGCGCGGGCTCCGACAACACGGTCAAAGACAACGCCGGTGGCCTGCAGGCCGGCGGCGGCATCCGGATCGCCTTCTAAGGGTGTCACGGGGTCGGGAGTCGTTTGCAGAAATTGCCACCTGTCGGGCACAGGTCATCCACAGGACCAATGTCGCAAAAACTGAAAACGACTCCCGACCCCGTTGCATCGTTCGCGTTCCGCGTGCTGGCGGTCGTCCGACGGATTCCGCCGGGCCGCGTCGCCACTTACGGCGAGGTCGCGGCGCTCGCGGGACGCCCCCGCGCGGCGCGCGCGGTCGGCAACATCATGCGGGGGTGCCGCCGTCCCGACGTGCCGTGTCATCGCGTGGTCGCCGCGGGCGGCCGTCTGGGCGGCTTCGGCGGGAGCGAGATCCTGAAGCGATCGCTGCTCGTCGCTGAGGGCATCATGGTGTCCGGCATGCGCATCCGTGAGCTCGACCGGGTTCGCTGGGCGGCGCGTCGGACGCGCCGAGTCTGAACATTCCGGCCTGTTTTTCTCGTCTCTGCTTACGTGGCCGCCCCGAAGCAACGCCCGCCAGTCCCCTTCCCGTCTAAAGAAGTGACGGTGAGCCAGGGTGAAACCCAGATCGACGCATTCGAAAGGCTCTACCGGCAGCACGCGCCGCGCATTTTCAGCCTGGCCTGCCGGATGGCGGGGTCGGCGGAGGACGGCGAAGACCTCCTGCAGGAGATCTTCCTCCAGGCCTACCGGAAACTCGGGAGCTTCAAGGGCGACGCGGCCATCGGCACCTGGCTGTACCGGCTGGCGCTCAACCATTGCCTCGATTACGTGCGAAGCCGGCGGGTCAAGATGAGCAGGCTGACCGAGACGCTCGACGCCGACACCTCGTTCGAGCCGGCCGCACCGCGGGAGACGCCCATCGCCCGGCTCGATCTGGAGCGTGCGCTCGAACGCCTGCCCGATGGCTGCCGCGAGGCCTTCGTGCTGCACGACGTCGAAGGGTTCGATCACAAAGAGGTGGGCAGGCTGCTCGGCGTGGCGGAAGGGACTTCGAAGTCGCAGGTGTTCAAGGCGCGGCTGAAACTGCGCGCCATCCTGGGGCGGCGGAGCTGATATGCATCCGGACGAAAACGTCATCAACGATTACGTCGACGGGGCGCTCGCTCCGCGAGAGCGGGCCGACGTCGGACGTCACCTCGACTCGTGCCCGGCATGCCGGCAGCTCGTCGCGGACCTTCGCGAGGTGACGCGCGCGGCGACCACGCTGGAGCAGCACGAGCCGCCCTCCCGCGCCTGGTCGCGAATCGAGCGGGCGATCGCGCTCGAAGCCGGACGTGCGCCGGGGGTCGCGCGAGCGTCGCGCGCCAGGTGGCTCGCGGTCGCCGCCGCGCTGGTGCTGGCGACCTTCGTCGGTCTCCGGTTCAGCCCGTTCGGCGCCCGGCGCACGACGCCGGACGCGCCCGCCTCGATCGCCGCGGGCAACGCGGTCAACGCGGTCAACGCGGTCAACGCGGCGGATGCGCTCGAAACGGAGATGCGTCAGGCGGAGCAGCACTACGAAAAGGCGATCAAGGGCCTCGAGGAGATTGCCAACGCCGAACAGGGCGCGCTCGATCCGGGCACGGCGGCGACGCTGACGAAGAACCTCGCCGTGATCGATCAGGCGATCGGTGAAAGCCGCGCGGCCGTGCGCTCGCAGCCGGCCAGCGAGCCGGCGCAGCAGAGTCTCATCGAGAACTTCAAGGCGAAGATCGGGCTGCTGCAGGACACGGTGGCGCTCATCAACGAAATGCGCAAAGGCAACGAGACCGGATTGGCGCGCGCCGTCTCCGGACTCAAGTAAGAGGGCGACTGACATGCGACGCACACTTCCGTTCGTGGTGGCCGGCCTGGCGATGGCCATCGTTCCCGCCGGAGCCCAGCCGCAGGACCGGCACCGGACCATCCTGCGCGACACGATTCGCGCCGCGGTCGGGGAGCGCGCCTACCAGGGGCGCACCAGGGGACCCGAACAGACCGAGCGATTCTCGCGCAAGGTGAGAATCGGGCGCGACGGCCGGGTGTCCATCGCGAACGTCGCGGGCGACATCACGGTGACGGCCGGATCCGGCGACGAGGTGTCGATCGAGGCGGTCAAGCGGACGCGCGGCGACCGGAGCGAGCTGGCCAACGTCCAGATCACCGTCGACGAGCGCGCCGGCCGCATCGACATCCGCACGGAAGGCGAGCAGCACCGTATCGACCGCCTCTGGCGCAACAACCATGTGTCGGTCGACTACACGGTCGCCGTGCCCGCGTCGGCATCGGTTGAAGTGCATTCGGTCTCCGGCACGGTGAAGGTCACCGGCGTTCACGGGTCGGTGCGGGCCGAGACGATCAGCGGGAACGTCACCACGAGCGACACGCCAAGGCTCGAGATGGCCAAGAGCGTGTCCGGCAACGTGTCGCTGACCGGCGCCGCGGCCGACACTGATTTGACCGCCGCCAGCGTCAGCGGCACCCTCACCGCCAGGGGCGTCAAAGCGCATGGGCTCGACCTGGGCTCGGTCAGCGGCGACATCGTCATCACCGACGTCACCTGCGACCGTCTCACCATCAAGTCGGTGAGCGGCAACGTGGAGTACTCGGGCGCCATCGCCAGGGCGGGCCGCTACGAGATCAACTCGCATTCGGGCACCGTGCGGCTGGTGCTCGCCAATCCGGCCGGGTTCGAGCTGAACGCGAACAGCTTCAGCGGGTCGATCCGCTCCGAGCTGCCGCTCACGATCGGAGGCGACTCCTCGCGCCGCGACCGCGACACCTCCCGCCGCCGCGACAGCATCAACAGCCACAACATGCGCGCCACCTACGGCGACGGCAGCGCGACGTTGATGGTCCGCACCTTCAGCGGCGATATCGTCATCGACAAGCGGTAGGAGTCGCCCCCACGCATTGAGGGACGGCAGGATTGCAGTATTTCAATACAGCCGCTCCAAACCCGCCAGCGGGCAATCCTGCCATTCCTGCAATTTCATGTATGGCACCCGCCTTGCTCCTTCGTCTGTATAATTGAGCGTCGGTTTCCGCTCTGCGGCCCGGGTGCTCGCAAGCCGCGCCGACGGGGCCCGCCAAAGCTCATGAGATCATCTGAGCGACGGCGGCCAGCCGTCATGCTCGTTCAGTCTGGAGGCCAGGATGAAGCGAATTGTTCTCGTAGGGGCTCTCGTGGGGGCGTTCGCCGCCAGCACTGCCTTCGCGCAGTCGGGCATGTCGAGCACTATGGCGCTCGGCACTGTGCACGTCGGCAAGAAGGTGATGGCTGACGGCAAGCCGCTGCCCGCAGGCACGTATCAGGTGCGGCTGACGGCTGATGAGCCCAAGCCGGCCACCGGCCAGTCGCCGAGTGCCGAGCGGTACGTCGAGTTCGTGAAGGGCGGCAAGGTCGCCGGCCGAGAAGTGGCCACGGTGATCAGCGCCGAAGACATCGGCAAGATCGCCAAGGGCAGGAAGCCGAAGCCGAACAGCTCCGTGGTCGAGATGCTGAAAGGCGGCGACTACTGGCGCGTGTGGATCAACAAGGGCGGCACCAACTACATCATCAACATGCCTCCCGCGGCCTGACACAGGCAAGCAGCAATGCCTGTCACGTTCTCTCACACCGCCATGACATCGAACTGCTCGTGATGGAGTTGGACGTCAGCCTTGATGGTGACGTCCTTTCCAATCGACTGCCGCAGATCCTTCAGCACGGCGCTCTCTTCTTCCTTCAGCGCGCGCGCGATGTCGGGGTTCACGCGTAGCAACAGCCGGTGCCCGTTCAGGTCGGGGCCGACCTTCTTCACCTCGCTCAGAATCTCGTAACAGATCGTCGCGCTCGACTTGATCACGCCGGTGCCCGAACAGTACGGACACGGCTCGGTGAGCACGCGCTCCAGGCTCTGCTTGACGCGCTTGCGCGTGATGATGACGAGGCCGAAGTCCGACACCTGCAGGGCCTTGGACGGCGAGCGGTCCTTCTTCAGCTCCAGTTCGACCGCCTGATACACCTTCTGGCGGTTCTTCTTGTCCTCCATGTCGATCAGGTCGAGCACGATGATGCCGCCCAGATCCCGGAGTCGAACCTGCCGGACGATCTCCTTCACCGCTTCGAGGTTGGTCTTGACGATCGTGTCCTCAAGCCGTCCGCTCGTCTTCTTGCCGACGAAGCGTCCGGTGTTCACGTCGATGGCCACCAGCGCCTCGGTCTGGTTGATGACGATCGACCCGCCCGACTTCAGCCACACCTTGCTCTTGAGCGCCTTGTCGATCTCGGCCTGCACGCCGTACTCGTCGAAGATGGGGAACGGCTTCGCGTAGTGCTTCACCTTCGGTGCGAGGTTCGGCATGATCCGCTGCACCAGCTCGAGCACGCGCTGATACTCCTGGGCGTGGTCGATCCGGATCGCCTGGAAATCCTCTGTCAGCAGGTCGCGCAGCAGCCGGCTGACGATGCTCTGCTCCTGGAACAGGACCGCCGGCGCGCGCGACGATTCCATGCGCTCCCGGATCTCGGTCCAGATCGTGTGGAACGCCTCGAGGTCGCTGACGATGTCCTCGTTGGGACGCCCGCCCGCGGCCGTGCGGATGATGATGCCGCCGGTGAAGCCGTGCGCGTCGCGGAACTCGCGGACGATGCCGCGCAGGCGGACCCGCTCCTCGCGCGACTCGATCTTGCGCGACACGCCGATGTGGTCGACCGTCGGCATGAACACCAGGAACCGTCCCGGCATCGTCACGTGCGAGGTCAGGCGCGCGCCCTTCGTGCCGAGGGGCTCCTTCACGACCTGGACGATGATCTCCTGGCCTTCCTTGAGGAGATCTTCGATCTTGGGCTGCGGACGATCGCCCCTCGGCTCGCGGCCCTTGCCGCCGGCGTCCTTGCCCGCCTCCCCTTTCGGCTCGTCCTCGTCGTCGCCGGCGAGCTTGTCGAATTCGTCGAGTGTGTCGATGACGTCCGCGACGTACAGAAAGCCGTCGCGCTCGAGGCCGATGTCGATGAACGAGGACTGCATGCCGGGCAGCACCTTCGAGACCCGGCCCTTGTACACGTTGCCGACGACGCCGCGGTGGCGTTCGCGCTCGACGAAGACTTCAGCGACGAGGTCGTCTTCGAGAATGGCCACCATCGTTTCGTGGCCGTTGGAGGAGACGATCATCTCCTTGTTCATTCACAAACTCCTCAACAGAAGCTTTCGGCTCTCAGCTATCGGCTCTCAGCTAAAGCGGTTCTAGCTGAGAGCTGACGGCTGAGAGCTGAGAGCTTTGTTAGTTAGTTCGTGAATCTGCGCATGCGTACGTTCAGCACCAGCCCGAAGCCCGCGAGCGTCGCGATCATCGACGACCCTCCGTAGCTCATGAGCGGAAGCGTCAGCCCTTTGACGGGCGCCAGCCCTGCCGACATGGTGATGTTGTAGACCACCTGGAAGGTGAAGCTGGCGAGCACGCCGAGCACGAGATACGAGCCGAGCCTGTCCTGGGCCAGGCGGGCCGCCTCGAGCGCGCGCAGAATCACGAACAGATACAGACCCAGCGCCACGAGCACGCCGGCAAACCCCTGCTCTTCGGCCAGCACCGAAAAAATGAAATCGTTGTGGGCGACCGGAAGGAACCGCAGCTGGCCCTGGGTGCCCTGCTTGAAACCTTTGCCTGAGAGCCCTCCCGACCCGACCGTGATGCGCGCCTGAATCTGCTGGTAGCCGGCGCCTTTCGCGTCCTGCGACGGATCGAGGAAGGTGGAAATGCGGGATTTCTGATAGTCCTTGAGCGCGAACCGCCACGCGACGGGCGCCGCAAGGAGCAAACAGAGGAACAACAGGCCGAAGATGCGTATCCGCATCCCGGCGAGATACGCGATCGCGAAGAACACCGGCAGCAGGGTGATCGCCGTGCCGAGATCCGGCTCTTTCGCAATGAGGGCGAACGGCAACAGCGTGAGTGCGCCGCCGATGGCGAGGTCAGTCCAGGCCGGGGCGCCGCGGTTCTCGCCGAAGAACTTCGCGAGCACCAGCGCGACGCCGACTTTCGCGAACTCGGACGGCTGCAGGTTGAAGATCCCAAGCGCAATCCACCGCCGCGCGCCCATCTGCGCCGTGCCGAAGAACAGGACGTAGAGCAGCAGCGCCAGCAGCCCGACGTAGATGAGATGCGACTTGTCGGTGAAGGTGCGGTAGTCGAGCGTGAGCATGAACACCATCGCGCCCAGGCCGATGACGATGGCGTACAGCTGCGTCTTGTAGATGTGCGACGCGGCCCGCGTCGGGTCCGACGTGGTGCTGTAGATCATCACCACGCCGAGCGCGCACAGCGAGAGAATCGCGCCCACCAGGGCCCAGTCGATGTGGTAGTAAAGCCGTCGTTCGAACATCTTGGGTCTTCCGACGTCACTGCGCTTCCGACACGTTCGCTTTGAGCACCGGCTTGGGCGGCAGGGGCCGTCCGTCCTTCGCCGCGAAAAAGGTGTCGAGGACATGGCGCGCCACCAGGGCGGCGTTGCCGCCGTGAACGCCGTGCTCCAGGAACACGACACCGGCAATCTCGGGGTTGTCGCGCGGCGCGAAGAAGACGAACCAGCCGTGGTCGCGCAGGTCCTTGTCGGTCTTGCCGGCCGCGGCCTTCCCCTGGTTCGAAATCATCTGCGCCGTGCCGGTCTTGCCGGACACGTCACGGCCCGGCAGACGCGCCGCGCCGCCGGTCCCGCCCTGATTCACGACCATCCACAGCCCGTCGCGGATCGCCTGCAGCTTCTCGGGATCGACATCGATCTTGGATTGCGGCGGCGGCGCCGGCACCGCCTTCCATCCGCTGCCGTCGTCGACCGCCTGGAGCAGGTGCGGCGTGACGCGCGTGCCCCCGTTGGCGAGCGTCGCCATGTAGACCGCCATCGACACCGGCGTCACCGACACCTGGCCCTGGCCGATCGCGACGGAGATGGTCTCGCCGGCATACCACTTCTCGTGCATCTTCTCGCGCTTCCACTGCGTCGACGGCACGAGCCCCAGCAGTTCGTTCGGCAGATCGATCCCGCTCTTCACGCCGAGCCCGAGGCGCGTCGCCCACTTGTTGATCCTGTCCACGCCGACCATGTTGCCCACGGTGTAGAAGTAGACGTCGCACGACTGCTCGATGGCGTGGCGCAGATCGATCGAGCCGTGCCCGCCCCTCTTGTACCTCCAGCACTTGAAGTCGCGGCCGTAGAAGACCGCGTGGCCGGGGCAGTACGCGTGAAAGTCGGGCGTGATGATGCCTTCTTCGAGGCCGGCGAGCGCGACCGCCATCTTGAATGTCGAGCCGGGCGAGTACCGGCCCTGAATCGCGCGATCGTTCAGCGGCGTGTCCTCGTCCGTCATGAGGGCGTTCCACGTGGCTCGATCGATGCCGGCGGCGAACGCGTTCGGATCGTACCCCGGGCGGCTGGAAAAGCCGAGAACGGCGCCATCCCTCGGATCCAGGACGACGGCGGCCCCGTTGAAGCCGATCGCGTCGAATCCGTCCTCGATCGCTTTCTGCACGTCGTAATCGATCGTCAGCCGGAGCCGCTTGCCTTCGATCGGCTCGTCTTCATCGAGCGTCCGAATCTCGCGGCCGACGCTGTTGACGACGACGCGTTTGGCGCCGTCCTGGCCCATCAGCATCGCGTTGTAGACCTTCTCGATGCCCGACTGGCCCACAATGTCGCCGCTCCTGAGACCCTCGTCGGCCGACACCTGCGCGTCGTTCACCTCCCCGACGTAGCCGAACAGATGCGCCGCCATCGTTTCCGGATACCGCCGCGTGGGCACCCGCTCGACGACCACGTCCGGCAGCTCGAAATCCAGCCGGTGCGCCATGACGGCGGCCACCTGCGCGAACGACGCGTCCTGCACGATCGTGATCGGACGGTACGCCGGCTCCCGGCGATGCCGGTTGACGATGTCGCGCCCCTGCGACTCGTCCCAGCCGCTGACGCGGGCCAGCATCCCGATCGTGCGGTCCAGATCCAAGGTGTGCTCCCGCACGATCGAAATGCTGTACGACTGGCGGTTTTCGACCAGCACTCTGCCGTCGCGGTCGAACACGATGCCGCGCGGCGCCCGCAGCGCGAGCGTCCGCTGGTGGTTGTTCTCCGCCATCTCCTCGAACTTCTCGTGCTGCACGACCTGCAGCACCCAGAAGCTGACCGCCAGCGCGGAGAAGACGACCGCGATCGCGTATTGCAGGATCGCAAGCCGACCCGCGATCCTGCGGCGATCTTCAAGAGCCATAACACCCCGGTCTCAACGGCGCAGCCGCGTCCGTGCGGCGCGCCGGCGTTCGACCGCGCCAGGCAAGAACTCGACCAGCTGAAACGCGACCACCCCGACGGCGGCGTTGCCCGCCGCCTGCCCGGCGACCGCGGCATACGGCGCCCCAAAATGCCGCAAATCGAGGAGCACGTAAAGCCCCATGAACACGACGGCGTGCAGGACGGTCGCGGCGAAAAACACCACGAACCTCGGCAGCGGCTGCGCGACGATGAACTGCGTGCCGACGATCCCCGCCAGAAACCCGACGATGGTCTTCGCCAGCCCGCCGATGCCGATCACGCTGCTCGACAAGGCGTCCTGCACCAGCCCCGCGAAGGCGCCCGCCAGCAGCCCGGTGCCCGATCCCGACGTCAACGCGACGTAGACGACCACGACCAGCACCAGATCCACCGCGACCGTGCCGCGAATGACGAATCGCCCCAGCGTTGTCTGAAGCGCGAGCGCCGCCGCGACGGCCAGGATGATCCCGGCGGCCTTCACTCCGGCGCTCCAGCCGCCGCGTCGCGTGCCGGCATCGGCGTCACGACGACCAGGACGTCCTCGAGCCGCGAGAAATCGACGGCCGGCTTCACGGTGATGCGTTTGTACGCGCCGCCGCTCTTCTCCACCGCGTCGACCCGGCCGATCACGAAGCCCTTCGGGTAGATGCCGTCGATGCCCGAGGTCACGACGGCGTCGCCCACCAGCACGTCCGCGGCGTCGGCGACGTAATCCATCCGCAGGCGCTCGTCGCCTTCGCCGACGATGATGCCCTGCGCCCGCGATCGCTCGACGAGCGCGCCCGCGGCGGCGTTGCGGTCGATGAGGAGCTGCACTTTCGCGGACCGCGCGCTCGGTACGACGACGCGGCCGACGACGCCGGCCGCTGCGATCACCGCCATGTCCTGGCGCAGGCCGTCGCCCGATCCCTTGTCGATCGTCACCGTGCGAAAATCCGGCGTCGCCGCCGCGCCGATAATCTCCGACGCGACCGTCGTCAGCGTGACGTGCGCCCGCAGGTCCAGCAGCTGCTCGAGCCCGCGCGTCCGGTCGGCCAGCGCCCGCTGCTCCTGCAACGCGACCTGCGCCGCGGCGAGCTGCCGCTTCAGATCGTCGTTCTCCTCCCTGACGCGGCGGAGGGCGACCCACCCGCTCCACCCGTGACGGACGCCCGTGACCCCGGCCGACAGCCCGCGTTGCACCTCCGAGAAGATGCCGAAGGTGATCGCCTCGAGCACCGGCACGCCGGTTTTCGAGCTCACCTGGGCGGAGATCAGCAGAATGTGTCCCAGGATCACCGCGAGGAACAGGTAGCCGGACCGTTGATGAATATCGAGAAGAGCCACTAATCGATCGAAATCTTCCGCAGCAGGTTGAAGTCGGAGAGCATCTTGCCGGCGCCGAGCACGACCGACGACAGCGGATCCTCCGCCATCGCGAGCGGCAGGCCGGTCTCCTCGCGCAGACGCTTGTCGAGGTTCTTGAGCATCGACCCGCCGCCGGTCAGGACGATGCCGCGGTCGACGATGTCGGCCGACAGCTCGGGCGGCGTGCGCTCGAGCGCGACCCGCACCGCGTCGACGATGACGTTCACGGTTTCCGCGAGCGCTTCGCGGATCTCCTCGTCCGTGATGGTGATCGTCTTGGGCACGCCCTCGATCAGATGCCGTCCCTTGATCTCCATCGTCAGCCGCTCCTCGAGCGGGAAGGCGGAGCCGATTTCAATCTTGATCGCCTCGGCGGTGCGTTCGCCGATGAGCAGGTTGTACTGCTTCTTGACGTACTGGATGATCGCCTCGTCCATCTCGTTGCCCGCGACGCGCACCGCCTTGCTGTAGACGATGCCCGCGAGCGAGATGACGGCGATGTCGGTGGTGCCGCCGCCGATGTCGACGATCATGTTGCCGGACGGCTCGGTGATGGGCATGCCCGCGCCGATCGCGGCGGCCATCGCCTCCTCCACCAGGTGCACTTCGCTCGCCTTCGCGCGGTACGCGCTGTCCTTGACCGCGCGCTTCTCCACCTGCGTGATCTCCGACGGCACGCCGATGACGATGCGCGGGCGGACCCAGACGTTGCGGTTGTGCGCCTTCTTGATGAAGTAGGTCAGCATCTTCTCGGTGACCTCGAAGTCGGCGATGACGCCGTCCTTCATCGGCTTGATGGCGACGATGTTGCCGGGGGTCCGGCCGAGCATGTCCTTGGCGTCCTTGCCGACGGCCTCGACGCGGCCGGTGACTTTGTTGATGGCCACGATCGACGGCTCGTTGACGACGATCCCCTTGCCGCGGGCGTAGACGCAGGTGTTGGCCGTGCCCAGGTCGATGGCCAGATCACTCGAGAACAGCGAAAGCATCGAACGAAGACTCAACGAAGACTCCTTACTTCTGCGGACGAGTCGTGCAAAGATGTGAAATCCGCTCAGAACGTTCTGACGGTCAGTTATCGGCTGGAGCGATGGCGGTCTGAATACCGTTCTTCCCGGAATCCTTGACCTGGTACATGGCCTTGTCCGCGGCCTGGACAAGCTCCTCGGACGAGGCGGCCACGTCGGGCAGCGTGGCCACGCCGACCGACGCGGTGAGGTGAATATCGAGGCCGTCGCCGGCCAGAAACGTGAACGCGGCGATCTTCTCGCGCACGCGCGCCCCGACGGCGAACGCGCCCTCGCCGCCCGTGTCGGGCAGAACGATCGCGAACTCGTCGCCGCCGAACCGCGAGACGACGTCGGTCTCGCGGGCGCTGCTGCGGATGACCGCCGCCGCTTCCACCAGCGCGCGGCTCCCGAACAGGTGCCCGTGCGTGTCGTTGATGCTCTTGAACCCGTCGAGATCGATGAACAGCAGCGAGAGCGGCCGCCCGCTGCGCGACGCGCGCTTGGTCTCCCGGTGCAGCACCTGGTTCAGATACCGCGAGTTGTACAGATGCGTGAGATCGTCGGTGACCGACAGCGCTTCCGCGCGCTTCAGGAGCAGCGCGTTGTCGAGCGCAACCGACGCCGGCTCCAGCAGGATGTGGACCGCGCGGAGCATGCTCGGCGCCAGGTGCGGCTCGCGCGCCGACCTCTGGCGATCCAGCCCGATGAGCGCGCCGACGCGGCGTCCGCGACAGCTCAGGGGAAACGCGACGACCGAGCCTCCCGACGGGTGCGACACCCGCGTGTCGCACTGGAGATCGGCGGCGACGAACTCCTGGCCGCGGGTCATCACCCACGTCGCGATGCCGTACACCGCCGGGCCCATGTCGGACATCAGGCCGCGATCCGCCAGCACCGACAACTGACCCGTGGGATCCGAGGACACGACGGCCCAGCACGGCGCCGGCACCCACGTCGCGGCGCGCTCGACGATCAGCTCGGCGATCTTTGACGGCTCGAGCGTCAGGTTGACCGCGCGCACGATATCGAGCAGCGCGTCGCGCCGTTCGACACGGCTGCGGAGCGCGCGCTGGAAGACGCGCAGCCTCGTCGCGAAGTCGAGACCGGGCGTCGTGAGCGAGATCTCGCCCGCGCGGCGCAGCTTCGATCCGCTTTTTCCGGCAGCACCGACGGCCCGATACAGCGCGACCGGCATCCTGGTGGCTCGACTGGCTGGTGACATCCGCTAAGTGCTTGTGTGCCCTGCGAATATACCACACGGACGCCGGTAACTGCTTGCCACGCCGTAAGTTCATGGCATACCATCAGGGTTTCCCAGCAGCTCGGGGCTGGCAGCTTTCAGCTGTCAGCCAGGCCCGTGAAAGCCGAGAGCTGATAGCTGAAAGCTTCGGTGTTGTTATGACCATGCTCGATCGGATGCGGCGGCACAGGGACTGGCTGAAATGGAGCCTGGGCCTCGTGTGCGTGGCGTTTGTGCTCTTTTACATCCCTGATTTTCTTCAACAGACCGGCGCCGACGTGGCCGCAAGCGACACGATCGCCAAGGTCGAAGGGCGCGAGATTACGGCCGGCGAGTTCCGCCGGACCTACGAAGCTCAGCTGCAGGCGTATCGTTCGGCATACGGCGCCAGCATGAACGATCAACTGCTGAAGCAGCTCGGCGTCGAGCAGCAGATTCTCCAGCAGATGGTCGACGAGCGCGCCGCACTGGCCGAAGCCGGCCGCCTCGGCATCACGGCGAGCGACGAGGAAGTCCGCCAGCGCATCTTCACGACGCCGGCGTTCCAGGAGAACGGCGCGTTCATCGGCGAGGCCCGCTACCAGCAGCTGCTGCGGATGCAGCGGCCGCCGATGCTGCCGTCGGAGTTCGAAGACAACGTGCGCCACCAGATCGTCGTCGAGAAGCTGCGCGGGTCGCTGACCGACTGGCTGTCGGTCGCCGACAAGGACCTCGAACAGGAATACCGGCGCCGGAACGACAAGGTCAAGCTCGCGGTCGTCAGCCTCCTGGCCGACACCTTCCGCACGCAGGTCACCGCGAGCGACGCGGAGGGGGCGAGCCACTTCGAGGCCCACAAGAACGATTTCAGAATTCCCGAGAAGCGCAAGATTCGGTACCTGCTCGTCGACATCGACGCCGTGCGCGCGAAGATCGTGGTCCCGCCCGCCGACGTCGAGCGCGCCTACAACACCAGCATCGATCAGTACACGACGCCGGAGCAGGTGCGCGCGAGCCACATCCTCCTCAAGACCGAGGGCAAGGACGACGCGACGGTCAAGGCGAAAGCCGAGGAGCTTCTCAAGCAGGCCAGGGCCGGCGCCGATTTCGCGGAGCTGGCCAGGAAGAGCTCGGAAGACGACGCGAGCGCGAAAAACGGCGGCGACCTCGACTACTTCGGCCGGGGCCGCATGGTGCCCGAGTTCGATCAGGCCGTGTTCGCGATGCAGCCCGGCCAGACGAGCGATCTCGTGAAGACGCAGTACGGCTATCACATCATCAAGCTGGTCGACAGCAAGCCCGCGACGACGCGGACGCTGGCGGACGTGCGGCAGCAGATCACCGACCAGCTCGCCTACGAGCGCGCGCAGGCGCAGGCGGCTGACCTGTCCCAGGCCCTCGAAAAGCAGATCAGCAAGCCGGCGGATCTGGACAAAGCCGCGAAAGCGCAGGGGCTGACCGTCCAGGAGTCGGGCTTCTTCGCCCGCGACGAGCCGATTCTCGGGCTCGGGCCGTCGCCGGAAGCGGCGAACCGTGCGTTCGAGATGAAGCCGGGCGAGGTCGCCGGACCGCTGCGCGCGTCGCGCGGGTTCGTGTTCGAGGCGTTCGTCGCCAGGCAGGATCCCTACGTGCCGAAGATCGACGACGTGAAGGAGCGCGTGCGCGACGAGGTGATCAAGCAGAAGGCGCGCGAGGCGAGCCGGCAGAAGGCGGCCGAAGTCGCGGCCACGCTCAGGTCGGCGTCCGACTTCGAGAAGGCCGCGAAGGCGGCCGGCCTCGAAGCCAAGACGACCGATCTCATCGCGAGGGACTCGCCGATTCCGGATTTGGGCGTGGCGCCCGCCGTCGAGGACGCGGCGTTCAAGCTCAGTGTCGGGGCCGTCAGCGATCCGATCGCGACCGACAACGGCACCGCCGTGATCAAGGTGCTGGAGAAGAAGGACGTGACGCCGGAGGAATGGACCTCGTCGAAGGACCGCTTCCGCGAGGAACTGCTCACCGACCGCCGGAACCGCTTCTTCTCCGCCTACATGGTGAAGGCGAAGCAGAAGATGAAGATCGAGGTCAACCGGGAATCACTCCAGCGCGCGGTGTCCTAAACGCGACCACGAAGACACGAAATCACGAAGAAACGCACGAAGAAGATCTGTTCTTTTTCGTGTCTCTTCGTGCCTTCGTGTTTTCGTGGTTGCATTTCTTCGTGGTTGCACTTCTTTCAGCGTAAGAACGTGAACGGCATGAGCGCGAGCGTCTCGCCGCGGTGGAACATCGCGAGCGGGCCGCGCATCAGGCGCAACGCCTCCAGCTCCCCCTTCGACAGGTTCGCGTTCATCCAGCCGCTGACCGCCATCGATTCGCTGGACCCGCTGAACTGTTCCGTCATCAGCTCATAGAAGCTTTTGCGCGGCGGGAAGACGATCAGCTCGACGTCGCTGTCGGCCGCGATCTTCGCGCGCTGCTTGGCGATGGACACCGCGCGATCCAGCCCCCCGAGCTCGTCGACGAGCCCGTTCTGCTTGGCCTGCCGCCCGGTCCACACCCGCCCCTGCGCGAGCGCGTCGATCTTCTCCGGCGTGCTGTGCCGCGAGTCCGCGACCTTCTCGACGAACTGGTCGTAGAAGGACTGCAGCTGCTCCTGCAGCTTCTTCAGCTCCTGCGGGTTGTAGGGACGTGCCGGCGAGTTGATCTCGGCGTTCCGGCCGATGCTCGTCGAGTCGATGCGCGCGCCCAGTTTCTCGTACGTGCCGCCGGTGACGAACTTCCCGCCGAAGATGCCGATCGAGCCGGTGAGCGTGGCCGGCTGCGCGACGATGACCTGCGCCGGCATCGCGATGTAGTACCCGCCCGAGGCGGCCAGGTCGGACATCGAGACGATGAGCGGCCGGTCGGCGCGCTCGGTTTTCGTGATGACCAGCTCCCGCCAGATCGCGTCGGAGGCCGCGGCGGATCCGCCCGGGCTGTCGATGCGCAGCACGATTGCGCGGACCGAGCTGTCCTTGCGCGCCTGGCGGATGTACTCGATGAGCGTGTCCGAGCCGGCCACCGGACCGTTCACCGGATCCCAGCCGCTCTTGCCGCTGTTGATGGTGCCGGCGGCGTAGATGATCGCGACCCGCGGGCCCCGGTTCAGGCCGACCGACGTCGTGGCAACCCGCGAGTAATCGTCGCCGTCGAGATACCGCCGCTGCTCGCCCGCGCGCAGCTTCTCGTCCACCTGGTCTTCGTACGCCACGTCGTCGATGAGGCCCGCGCGCAGCGCGTCTTCCGGAAGAAACGGTCCCTCGTCGAGCAGCGCGCGGACGTCGGTCTCGTTCTTCTTCCGGCCGTCGGCGATGCCGCGCACGATCTGTTCGTACAGGTCGCGGTTGAGCGACTGGTCCATCTCCTTGTGCGCCGGCGTGTAACCCTTCTCGGTGAAAGTATTGGTCGCGGTCTTGTAGGTGCCGATGTGGTGGAGATCGGGATACGCGCCGACCTTGTCGAGCGTGCCGCGGAGAAAGAGCTCGAAGGTGGCGACGCCGGTGAGATCCAGCGGCGTCGACGGCATGAGGAACACCTTGTCCGCCGCCGTCGCCAGGAAGTACTCGCGATCGCCGCCGTACTCGAGATAGGCGTAGACCGGCTTCCCGGACTTCTTGAAGTCGAGCACCGCGTCGCGAAGTTCCTGCACCTTGCCCCAGAAGGGCGACGCGAAGCCGGTCGGCTTCAGCAGCACCGCCCGCACGCGGGGGTCGACCTTCGCCTTGCGCAGGTTGTCGACCATCGACCGCACGGTCGGCGTCTTGACGCCGCGGACATAGCTGACCACGTCGGTGGGCGCGATCTCGGTGAGGTCGCCGCCGACCCGCAGGACGAGCGTCGCGTTCGACGGCACCGCCGGTTCGCGACCGAAGACGAGATACAGCAGCGCGAAGCCGACAATCGAGATGAAGAATGCGGCGCCGAGCAGCGTAAAGAGAATCGCGAAACCACGCCTGGCCATGTCACGAGTATAGCTGGTTGAACCGCCGCCGCATGGCGAGTGCCAGCACGGCGGCAAAGGCACCAAGGGCGCCGCCAGCCCCGCCCTGCTCTCCAGCGTGCAGACCTGCCTCATCCACGGGACCAGACGGTCCACGCCGTACATTGCCTCGAGATTCACGCATGGAATGGCTGGCGTCCCCTGCGCCGCCACAGCGACAGCGCGCCCGGGACGCGTCGCCAGCCACGGCGCGAGCAGCCACGGCGTAAAATGGACCTATGCTGGTGAAACGATACGACGAGGTGACGCCCACGACCTACGACGAGGGCCGCTCGGGCGTGACGATGCGGGAGATGATCACCGGGGCGGATGGCGCGCCC
>ORJL010462611.1_pt1 | contig 30177 bp, 26 predicted proteins | sample 1779941 | NCBI WGS metagenome assembly ORJL01 (sample SAMEA104232317, study PRJEB22302) | groundwater metagenome | biome: forest; feature: aquifer; material: groundwater | place: USA | collected 2011-08-07 | depth 5.8 m
AACCACGGCCGCAGACGGATCTCGAGAAATCCTTCCATGACGATCTGTCCGGCGAGCGTGCCGGTCAAAGTGGAATTCTGGCCGGAAGCCAGAAGCGCTATTGCAAAGACAATGCCGGCCAAAGGTACGCCCAAAACCGGCGCGAGTAAATTGAAGGCGTCGCCGATATCCGCGACACTTTCATGCGGCGTCCCATGAAAGGCGGCGGCGCTCAAGATCAGAATGGCCGCGTTGATAAAAAAGGCACAAAGTAAAGCGGCAGTCGAATCGATCGTGGCAAACCGCACCGCCATGGCCTTTCCCGCGTCGTTACGCTCGAAGGCCCGCGTCTGAACGATGCTTGAATGCAGATACAGATTGTGCGGCATGACCGTGGCGCCCAGGATCCCAATGGCAATATAAAGCATTTCCGGGTTAAAGACCACCTGCGCGCTGGGGATCAAACCCCGCATAATGCCCGCCATCGAAGGCTGGGCTGCCAGCATCTCGAAGGCAAAACACCCGCCGATAACAAGGATCAGGCTCGCCACGATAGCTTCAAGGATACGGAAGCCCTTGTGCTGCAAAAACAGGATGATCATAACGTCAAAGGCCGTGATCAGGATCCCGGCAATGAGCGGAATACCGAATAAAAGATTAAGCGCGATCGCGGAACCGATGACCTCAGCCAGATCGCAAGCGGCAATGGCGATCTCGCAAAGGACCCACAGGAAAAGCGAAACCGGCCGGGAATAATGGTCCCGGCAAGCCTGGGCCAGATCGCGGCCGGTGACGATGCCGAGCTTCAGCGACAAATGCTGCAAAAGAATCGCCATCAAATTTGAGATCAATATTACGGACAACAACGTGTAACCGAATCTGGCGCCACCGGCCAGATCCGTTGCCCAGTTGCCCGGGTCCATATACCCGACGGCGACCATCAATCCGGGGCCGGTAAAAGCCAGCAGCTTACGCCAAAAGCTGGCGTTTGCCGGAACATGAATGGAGGAAAATACTTCCGGCAAACTTGGAAGCTTAGGTTCTCTGCGCCACCCTGAAGTCATATAAAGACCCTTCCATAATATTTATAAAGCATTTCAAGCCTTGCGGCATGCCTGGCATATCCCGTAAAAATGCATTTCATGACCAACAACTTGGAAACCGAGTTCCTGCAAAACTGACTTATATAACTTCTCTTCATGCAGATCCGGGAACTCGACAAGCTTGTAACAGCGGATGCACCGCGCGTGATGATGGCGTTTCTCATCATAAAGATGTTCAAAATGATGGTGCTTTTCTCCAAAGGCGGTCTCACGGACGATCCCCGCCTCCAAAAGTTCTTTAAGGATACGATAGACGGTCGCCCTCGAGATCTTACGTCCCTTGCGCTGGCATTGCTTCAGGAGTTCTTCCGGCGCGAAATGCCCGTGGGCATGCATGACCTCGTTGAAAACGACGCGGCGCCCGCGCGTGAACTGCAGTCCGCCGCCGTTGAGGTAATCTTCATATTTTTTTTGCTCGTGAATGATCATGTTATGATACAGTGTCTCATATGGCAATCAAAAGTCAAGGGGTCTTTTTTATTTTACCTGACATGCCACTAAAATAAAAAACCCCACGTTTGATTCGCGAAGCAAATCAAACGTGGGGTGAGCTATCACTTACTTACCGAAAATCAGCTACGCCACTTGATCGAACAGCCCATGCTGGGCTTCTGCACGGAAGAAATCGGCTGCCCCGTCGCCAGATTATTCAAGGCCTCCTTCAACTCTTCCCGGGTGACCTTGCTCTCATCCTGCCAGTTATCATCAATGCGCCCATGGTAGACCAGCGCGTGCTTCTTGTCGAACAAATAAATATCCGGCGTGCACTGCGCCTTGAACGCCCTGGCCGTTTGCTGCGCCTCGTCGACTAAATAAGGGAACGTGATCCCCAGTTCTTTGATCTTTTCGATCATCTTATCCGGAGCGTCATCCGGATAGTTCGGATGGATATTCGGATTGATGGCAATAGTGCTGATCTTCAAATTCTTGGCGTAATCAGCCAGGCGGATCACCCGCGGCCACACGGCAATGGCGTAAGGACAATGATTGCAGGTAAAGACGACCAATAATCCCCGCTCGCCATACTGCTCATTGCTTTTATGTGTTTTCCCCTGGGGGTCCTTGAGCTCAAACGGGGGCATCGCCGTGCCGATAGGTATTGTGATCGATTCCAGTAAAACCATATTTCCCTCCTGTTTCTAAGAATACCTTTTGGATTATATCCCGGGACATTGGCCTGTCAAGCCCGTTTCCCCGATCACCAAAGTTGTTTGGAAAATTTGAAAGTGTCTTTCATTGATTCAAAGACCGGACGCGCCCCCTTGAATATGTCGGCCGTGGCCTGATATTGAAGCTTGAAAAGCTTGTTGAGGTCGTTGACGTAATAGAATTCAAGATTGACCAGTGAGGCCACCGGGTCTTTGTAGAGTACCCACTCGAAGATCTCTTCATCGACCTTGATCTGCCCATGATCAAAAACAACGTATCCCGCCTTGCTAAGGGCATCGAGGAGCGTTGGGAATTCCTCATCCATCCAGGTAGGATTCGCCAGTTTGACGACCAGGATCGCGATCGTGGCCTGTGGCATATCCGTGCCCAGTATCTTCTCCGGCGTGGCGAACATGATGATATTCGGTTTATCGGTAGCCGCGAAAAATGGCTGCACATTCGTGGCATCCGTGATCACTTCCCAGCCGACCGGCTTCAGGACCGAATATCCGGGGCCTTTATGCGTAGGCGACTTCAACCACGATCCAAAGACCACAAATTTCAAAAACAAAATGGCAAAACAAAATTTCAGGAGCGCGCCGACTATTTGGTTGCTATGCATAGGCTAAGTATATCATATTTGTCCATTGCGCGAAGCACAACCTTGAGTATAATAACACTCATGTCCGTGCCTCAAGAACTCATTCTCAAACAGATGGAACTCGGCCCCATGGCAAACTTCCAATACTTCCTGGGGGACGCCCGCTCCAAAGAGATCGCGGTGGTGGACCCCGCCTGGGACGTGGATCACCTCTGCGACGAAGCCAAAGCAAACGGCTACAAGATCATTATGGTCCTGTTGACCCACGGCCACCCTGACCACGTCAACGGCCTAAAAGAGATCCTTGCGCGCCACGATGTGCCCGCTTACATTTCCCGTCACGAGGCGCCCTTTTTAAAGCCAAAACATAAAAATATCGTCGAAGTTGAAGACCGGCAGAAGATCAAGATCGGCGGGATCGAGGTCGAATGCTTATTAACGCCCGGACATACCCCGGGGTGCCAATGTTTTTTATATAAAAATGTCCTGGTCTCCGGCGATACCCTGTTTATTGACGGCTGCGGCCGCTGCGACCTACCCGGCAGCGACCCCAAAAAGATGTATAATTCGCTTTATAACGTCATCGCAAAACTTCCCGACACAACGATCATCTATCCCGGACATAATTACGGGCCAACGCCCTCGGCCACCCTTGCCTCCCAAAAAACAACCAACCCTTACCTGACCTGCGATGGGATCGAAGAATTCCTCTCCGAACGCATGGGCGTTTGATCTGCCACAGCCGACTGCGACTTGCGAAAGCCATCCATAAAGAACATTCTGATCATCGCGCTGTAAAGCCTGAAAGGCAGGATCCGGCGCATCCAGGAGAGCACCTGACTCTCAATGTCGGGGATATTGCGAAACGGCGGATTTCTCGCCCGGATCAATTTCTCGACCATAATACCGATCTCCTCCGGGTCTTTATGGCAATCGTTGACGTAAGCCAGGACTTTCTTGCGCAGGTGCTGCGACCACACGTAATAAGGGCTTTCAGGATTGTCGAAATGCCGCGCGTACTGCGCGTTCTCGTAAAATATTTTGGTCTTGTACGTGCCCGGCTCGATCAAAAGGACGTCAATGCCGAAAAATTGCAGTTCGTAACGCAAGCTTTCGCTGAAGGCTTCCAGCGCCCATTTGCTGGCGTTGTAGGCGCTAAAAGCCGGAGACGTGGAAAACCCGGCCACGCTGGAGATGTTGATGATCTTCCCGCGCCAGCGCTGACGCATGAGCGGAATGACCGCGCGCGTCACGTTCTGCACGCCGAAAAAATTCGTTTCCATCTGGGCACGGATCTCCTCGTCGGTCAAGTCCTCGAAAAATCCGCCCATCCCGTAACCGGCGTTATTGACCAAAACGTCAATGTGTCCGTGACGGACCTTGATCTGTTCCACGGCGCGCGCGACAGAAAGCTTGTCCGTCACATCCATCTGCAGGACCTCAACGGTGCCCCCGCGGCGGTTGACCTCGCTGGTCAGGCTGCCTTCCTTTTTAAGGTCGCGCATCGTGGCGACAACCGTATAGCCCTTGGCGGCCAAACGCGCGGCGGTCAACAGTCCGAATCCGCTGGAACAGCCGGTTATCAAAACCACGGTGGATTCTATTTTTTTGTTCATCGCTGGAATGCTTTATGGAGCAAGAGAAGATCAATGAGGGTAATGGCGATCATGGCCTCAACGACGGGTACGACCCGCGGACAGATGCAGGGGTCGTGACGGCCCTTGACTTCGATGGTCGCGGCCTTCCCATCCTTGGACACGGTCTGCTGTTTCTGAGCGATGGAGGACGCGGGCTTGACCGCCGCGCGCACGACGATGTCTTCGCCGGTGGAGATACCGCCTAAAATACCGCCGGCGTTATTGGTGCGCGTGCGTATCCGTTCGCCGTCTAAATAAAATTTATCGTTGTGCTGGGATCCTAACATTTCCGCCGCCGCGAAACCGGTGCCAAACTCGACCCCGCGGACGGCGCCGATCGACATCAGTGCGTAAGCCAAGCGCGCGTTTAATTTATCATAGATCGGCTCCCCTAATCCCGGAGGGCAGCCGTGCACGACCGCTTCCACGATGCCGCCCACGGAATCGCAACTCTTGCGCGCTTCTTCAACCTTGACGATCATAGCCTCGGCCGCTTCCATGTCCGGCGCGCGCACCATGTTCTTCTCGATGACGGAAAAATCTTTTTTCTTCGCGTAGATCCCGCCGATGGCCAGCGTATAGGCCACAATATTGATCTTCTGGTCGCGCAAAATTTTTTTGGCAACAGCGCCGGCCGCGACACGACAGGCCGTTTCACGCCCTGAAGACCGTCCGCCGCCGCGGTAATCCCGGGTGCCGTATTTCATCCAATAAGTATAGTCCGCGTGTCCCGGACGGAACATATTCTTGATCTCTTCATAATCTTTGGTGCGCTGGTCTTCGTTGCGGATGAGCAGGGTGAGCGGCGCGCCGGTCGTTTTGCCTTCAAAAATGCCGGTGAGGATCTCGACTTTGTCGGATTCCTTGCGCTGGGTCGTGACCTTGCTTTGTCCCGGACGCCGGCGGTCAAGATCGAACTGAATGTCTGCCTCGTTTAACTCAAGGTTCGCGGGAACACCGTCAAGGACCACACCCACGGCCGGCCCATGGCTTTCGCCGAAGGTGGTAATGCGGAATATTTGTCCAAATGAATTACTGGCCATCTGTGATTGCTCCTTGCGACGCGGAACTCACTTCTTTCATATATTTGCTTAATACGCCACGCGTGTAGCGCGGCGCGGGCGCCTGCCAGCGGCTTAACCGGTCTTTGATCTCTTGGTCCGGGACATTAAGATTCAATTCGCGCTTGACGGTGTCGATGGTGATCGGATCGCCATCTTTGATAATCGCCAACGGACCGCCAACATACGCTTCAGGCGTGATGTGTCCGACCACAAACCCGTGGCTCCCGCCGGAAAAACGGCCGTCAGTAATGAGCGCCACTTCTTTGCCTAAACCTTTGCCCATGACGGCCGAGGTCGGTGAAAGCATCTCACGCATACCAGGCCCACCTTTAGGACCTTCGTAACGGATAACGATAACATCTCCAGCCTTGACAGTACCATCAAGGATACGTTTTAAAGCCGCTTCTTCAGAGTCGAACACGCGTGCCTTGCCGGAAAATTTACTTCCCTCTTTTCCAGTGATCTTGGCCACCGCGCCGCCGGAGGCAAGGTTTCCGTACAAAATAACCAGATGGCTTTCCTTCTTAATGGGCTCATTCAACGGCCGGATGATCTCCTGCCCCTTGGGATAAGGCTTCACGCCTTTAAGATTTTCAGCGACAGTTTTCCCCGTGACCGTTAAACAATCACCGTGCAACAATCCGGCATCCAAAAGGATTTTCATCAAAGGCCGAATGCCGCCGATGGCGACGAGCTCCGCCATGACAAAACGTCCGCTGGGTTTTAGGTCCGCCAGAACCGGGACGTTTTTCCCGATGCGCGTAAAATCATCAATGGACAACGACACCCCGCAGGCGTGGGCCATGGCAAGCAAATGCAACACGGCATTCGTCGAACCGCCCAAGGCGATCACGACGGTGATGGCGTTCTCAAAGGCCTTTAAGGTCATGATATCTTTGGGCCGGATATTTTTTTGTAAAAGGTTCATTACCGCTTTGCCGGCATTGACGCAATCCTGCGTCTTGGCTTTGGAGACCGCGGCCTGGGCGGAACTGTTCGGAAGGCTCATGCCTAAGGCTTCAATGGCGCTCGCCATTGTGTTCGCCGTGTACATCCCGCCACAGGAACCCGGACCGGGGATCGCGCAGGCTTCCACGTGATGCAGGTCTTTTTCCGTGATCTTTTTGTTCGCGTACGCGCCGACAGCCTCAAAAACGGAAACAACGTCGAGATTCTTTCCCTTAAAACATCCCGGCAGGATCGTCCCGCCGTAGACGAAGACCGCCGGACGGTTCAAACGCGCCATCGCGATCAGACACCCCGGCATGTTCTTATCACACCCGCCGATAGCGACCAGACCGTCAAAACCTCCCCAACCCACCACCGTTTCCACCGAATCCGCAATGACCTCGCGCGAAACGAGCGAATATTTCATCCCTTCGGAACCCATCGATATCCCGTCGGAAACCGTGATCGTGTTAAAGATGACCGCCTTGCCGCCGTTTTTATCCACACCACTGGCCGCTTTTTGCGCGAGCTTGTCAATGTGCATATTGCAGGGCGTGACCATACTCCAGGTGGAGGCAACGCCAATTTGGGGCTTTTTGAAGTCGTTTTCCTTGAATCCGACGGCGCGCAGCATCGCGCGCGATGGCGCGCGTTCATAACCATCGGTAACGATCGAGGAATATTTGCGGGGGAGTTGTTTTGCCATTCTATAATTGTATCTCGTATCTAGTATCTCGTATTTCGTATCGCCACGAGATACGAGCGACGAGATACGAAATACGAATCAAACTAGCCAAGGCTTTTCTTGCTTTAATTTCTGCTCAAAAGCCTTGATCTTGTCGTCAAATTGCTGCGTCCAGCCGATGTGATCGAGCCCTTTTAACAGGCACGTCTTGGCAAAAGGATTGATGCCGAAGCGATATTGCTTGCCGGCCGGGTCGACAACGATCTGCTTCTCCAGATCAGCGCTCACCTGCTCGCCCGGTTTCTGGATCACCTGCGCAAACAACGATTCGACCTCATCTGATTTCAATGCTACCAGCAAAATCCCGTTTTTGACACAATTATTGTAGAAAATATCGGCGAATGTGGGCGCGATAATGACGCGAAACCCGTAATCGGCCAGGGCCCAGGGCGCGTGCTCGCGGCTTGACCCGCAGCCAAAATTATCCCGCGTCAAAAGCACCGTCGCCTTGCGGTAGGCCGGCTTATTGAGGACAAAATCCGGGTTTTCCCTGGTGCCTTCGTAATCCAGATAGCGCCATTCGTGGAAAAGGTGTTTACCGAAGCCGCTGCGCTCGATCTTGCGCAGGAATTGCTTGGGGACGATCGCGTCGGTGTCAACGTTAACGCGGTCCAGCGGCGCGGCAATGCCGGTATGTCGGATAAATGGTTGCATTTTATAAGCCTTGATCGTATCTCGTCGCTCGTATCTTGTATCTCGGGGATCGCGAGATACGAGATACGAAATACGGTTATAAATATTTTCTTACATCTACTAATTTACCCTCGATCGCCGCAGCCGCGACCATGATCGGACTCATCAAATGCGTGCGGCCTCCGGGTCCCTGGCGGCCTTCGAAATTGCGGTTGCTGGAAGATGCACAGCGTTCTCCGGGCTTTAACTGGTCGTCGTTCATCCCCAGACACATCGAACACCCCGCGAAGCGCCACTCGAATCCGGCATCTTTAAAAATTTTATCCAGGCCCTCGTGTTCCGCCTGACGACGCACGCCCTCCGAGGCAGGCACCACGATCGCCTGCACATCTTTGTGAACCTTCTTTCCTTTAACGATCCTTGCCGCGTCGCGCAGGTCCTCGATGCGGGCGTTGGTGCAGGAACCTAAAAATATCTTGTTCACTTTGATCCCGACCATCGGCGTGCCGGGCTGCAGGTCCATGTATTTAAGGGCGTGGCGCGCCGCCGTGCGGTCGACAGGGTTAGTAAAACTATCCGGGTCAGGAACCTTGTCTTCAATGGACACCACTTGCCCCGGGCTCGTGCCCCAGGTGACTTGCGGTTTCAAAGTGTTAGCGTCGAGCGCAACGATCGCGTCGAATTTCGCGCCGGGATCGCTGGGCAAAGTCTTCCAGTACGCAAACGCCTTGTCCCACATCTCGCCTTTGGGCGAGTATTCACGGCCTTTTAAATATTCAAACGTCGTTTCATCGGGCGCGATCATCCCCGCGCGGCCGCCCGCTTCAATGCTCATGTTGCAGATCGTCATGCGGGCCTCCATCGAAAGTTTACGTACCGCACTCCCCGCGTATTCCATAACGTGACCCGTCGCGCCGGCGGTACCGATCTTGCCGATGATCGCCAAAATGATATCTTTAGAAACGATCCCCGGCTTTAATGTCCCTTCGATCTTGATCAACATCGTCCTGGCTTTATCCTGCTGGAGAGTTTGCGTCGCCAAAACATGCTCAACTTCGGAAGTTCCGATCCCGAAGGCCAAAGCGCCGAAAGCGCCGTGGGTCGAAGTGTGCGAATCGCCGCAGACGATCGTCATCCCCGGCTGGGTGATGCCCAATTCCGGGCCGATCGCGTGGACGATGCCCCGATGTTCATCGGAAAAATCATAGAGTTTTATACCGTATTGTTTACAGTTTTTTTGTAAGGTCTCCATCTGCAGGCGCGAGGTCTTCTCCACCAGCGACCAGTCTTTGGTGCGGGTGGAAACGTTATGGTCCATCGTCGCGAAGGCATTTTCCGGATGCGCCACACCCCGGCCGGTCTCGCGCAAGGCCGCGAAGGCCTGAGGGCTGGTCACTTCATGCACCAGGTGCCGGTCGATATAGATGATCGCCGTGTCGCCTTCTGAAGGCCGCACCAGGTGCGCTTCCCAAATTTTTTCGAACATTGTCTTTGCCATAAGGTTTAAATTCTAGCCGAATCGACGCGGATTGTCAATTGTTGCCGCGCGGCACGTTTGGATTGTGTCGCTTCTTAAGGATTTCATCCTACGGATTCCATCCCCAGAGATTTCATCTCCACGGATTTCATCCTTAGGAATGAGATTCCTAAGGATGAACCATACACCCTGGGCAGACGGCGGAGTCCTGGTCGGAAACATAGATCGAAGGATTGGGGTCGCCCGCGGCCTCCAGAAATCCGACCGCCCCTTTCTCAACACGAAAGATGGCGTGATCAACGAGCGTGTAATTGCCGGGAACCTCCAGGCCAAACTCGACGACCGTAGAGCCGCCGGCCGGGACCAGGGTGGTCTGGATGCTGTGGCTGGGTTTACTGATCAAATCGCCTTCGCGGTAGACGTTGTCGAATATCTCACCGATCACGTGGAACGAAGAAATCAAATTGGGGCCGGCGTTGCCAAAAAAGATCCGCACCTTTTCACCGACCTTGGCCTTGAGCATCCCTTCCCCGATGTGCTTGCCGTATTTGCCGTTAAAAAAAACGTAGTGGGGATGTTCATCCAACCCGTCCTGATGAGAATAGATCAGCTCGCCCCTCTCTTCCGGCTTAGATTCTTCACCATGACCGTGGCCGTACCCGTCGCCGGTATTATCCTCGGCCCAGAAATCATCTTCCGCTTTGGCTTCGGCGGTGTTTTCTTCCTGCGGTTTTTCTTTGAACCGGCCGTAGACCTCATGCTGCATCACATAAAATTCCCGGTCGACTTTGGATAGACCTTTTTCCGGCTCGACTAAGATCAGCCCGTACATTCCATTGGCAATGTGGTCCATGACCGGCGGGGCCGCGCAATGGTACACATACAGACCCGGCTGGAGCATTTTGAACCAGGCGACACGCTCCTCGCCCTTGACGACCGTCGTCACCGGCGCGCCGCCACCAGGGCCGGTCACCGCGTGAAAATCGATGTTGTGCGGCATTCCGCTTTGGTCGCTGTTGGTGTGGTGCACTTCCAGGACATCCCCGACGCGCACACGGATAAATGGTCCCGGAACATCGCCGTTGAACGTCCAGTATTTATAGGTCACGCCCGGCTTGATCTCCACCGACTTAACACTGGAATCCAGGCGCACCTCGACAACCGCCGGAGCTTTACGCTGGAGAGGCGGCGGAACGGCCGGTGCGTAAGTCAACACCGCTTGTTCGCGCAATTTCGGTAAATTAACATTCGCTATCTTCAAATTTTCCTCGGCCCGGACCAAAGCGCCGAACAGCGACACGGCCATGACAGAAACGATGATACTCCCCGGAACATACGAATGCTGCAATTTACGCCGATACGCGCGCCCTTTGTCCATGTCTGCCTCCTTAAAAATATGTAATTGCTTTGTTAAATCTCTCTTAAAGCCTTCACGGTCTGGTCGATCTCCTGAGGTGTATTATAGACGTGCGGGGCGATGCGGATGTTGCCTTTCCAGAGCGCGGTGTAAATGCCGCGCGAGAGCAGGATCTCATAGATCTGCGTGTTACGGTTGCGGTCAGCGTGCGAAAGGACGACGAGGCTGGAACGTTTTTTACCTTTTTCAGGGCTGATCAATTCGTAGTCGGAACCACGCAACCCTGTGATGAACCGATCGAGCAATGTGTCATGGTAAGTCTTCACGTTCTCCAATCCCGTATCGAGCCAATAATCGATGGCCGTCTTCAAAGGGACGTGGTTGAAGAAATTCGCCGTGCCGAAGACATCGAAACGACGCGCGCTCTGAACTTCTTTAAGTTTCAAAGGGCATTCCTCCAGAAGATCTTCCTTGGAAAGCATCGCCGCCCAGTACGCCTGGTTCAAGGTAAGGGTTTTACGTAGCGTGGGCTTGATCCAACAAAATCCCGTGCCGTAAGGGCCGCAAAGCCATTTGTACCCGGCGCTCACCACCGCGTCCACGGGAAATTTCCTGATGTCCACCGGCATCGCGCCCAGCGACTGCGAAAGATTCAGCACAAAAATGACCCCCTTCTCCTTGCAAATTTTCGCGAAACCATCGATATCCAGAACATATCCGCTGAAAGTATGAACGTGGGAAAGGCACAACAGCCGGGTGCGGTCACTGACAAATTTACGCAGCTCTTCAGGCTCAAGCACTTTGCCGTTGGGTTTGATCTGGCGCACGATCACGCCCTTTTTCTCCAAGGCCAGCCAGGGCAGGATATTAGTGGGAAAATCATTTTGCATCGTGAGGATCTCGTCGCCTTTTTTCCAGGGGATCCCGTTGGCTAAAAGATGCAGGCCGTAACTAGCGCTGTTCCCTAAAATGACATCCGCTTCATCGACGCCAACGAGCCGGCCGATCGAACGCTTCAACCCCGTAACCGTGGTGACGAACTTTCCCATATCCAGAAGATACGGCTTCAGCTTCCAGGCAACCGCCTGCTGCAACGCCTTGTCCGCGGCGAGCGGCAACGGCCCTTCGCTGGCCGCGTTGAGCCAGATCTTTCCGTCGAAAGACGCGAAATCTTTTTGGTAACTTTGTGCGGGCACTTTGTCCTAACTCCTTGTCCGTTGAAAAACGTACACCAACAACAATCCCAAAAGACCACTCGCCGCGTTGAGCGCAACGTCGGAAGTTTGATAATATCGATTAGGTAAAAGGTGCTGGATCCCCTCATCCACCCAGCCCAACGCCGCGGTCAACGCAAAGGCACCCGCGTAAGCCGCTAGCGCGCCATGGTCCAACCGCAACGCCCGGAATATCAGATACGCAAGGATCCCGTATTCGAAGAAATGGATCTTTTCTTCCGAGTACGTGACTGTCGTGAGCCCATAAAAATAACAGAACAAGACTATTAAAAGTAGAACATACCCCGGAAATTCTGTCACTTTATATTTACGAAAAAAAATGGCCATAATTCCAGACAGGCAAGCGAACAAAAAAATATTGACCGAAAGGTCAAAAGGGATGGCAGTTTTGAGGAATTCGCAGACCGGGCGCACAAAATAAAGCGTGGCATAAATGACCAGCGTCCAACCCAGCGCCCATGCCCAGTATTTTTTTCTTAATTGTCCTTTTTGGTCCACGACAGGACTTTCAGCGCGTTGCCATCGCTTTCCACAACGATGGTGCCGTTTTTGTCCGTGCGATAAACTGTGCCGTTTAATTTCAGCAGTTGATCTTCGTACGGGAGCCCCCAGGGATTGGGGCCAGTGGATACAACGAACGTTTTCTTTTGAAAGGCGGCGATAAAAGCTTCACTCAGGGCCCCACCGTGGTGCGGGACCTGAATGAGGCTGGCCTTGCGCAGTTCAGGAAATTTCGCCAGCAATTCATCCTGCCGTTTGGGACCAACATCCGCCAGGAACAAAAGCGACCCCTTGCCGTGTTTAATCCGCAACGCGATAGAATTGTCATTGAGGTCCCCGTCCAGATCCTTGGGATTAAGGACCGCCACCACTACCGCGCCGGAGGGTTGTTCGATCTTTTGTCCCTGACGCAAGACATTGATGGAAATATTCTCTTTCTGCAAATAAGCAAGCAGTTTCGAGTATCCCTTGTCCGGGTTGGGATCATCGTTATGAAACACCCGGACGATGGGAATACGAGCGGCGATTTTTCGCAATCCTCCGAAATGATTTGCATGGGGATGCGTGATCACGGCAATGTCAATTCTGTGGATCTGGTTGACTTCTAGATAGGACAGCAGCTCGGAGGAATGCTGCCGGTCACCGGCGTCGATGAGCATTGTTGTGTCATCAGGTAATTCAAGCAAAATGGCGTCGGCATAACCGACATCGATAAAATGCGCCCGCAAGACCGGTTCGCTTTGCGCCAACGCGAGCGCGGCAAAAGAAAAGAACGCGAACAAGAATATCGCGGACCTGGACACGATCAAAAGTGGTATTTTCGCGAGCATTCCCGGAACCCGACCAACAGCGAATGAGTTATGATCGCACCGGCAACATGACCGTGAACGTTGTTCCGGCGCCCACTTGGGACTTCACCTCGATCTTGCCACCGTGTTTTTTAACGATCTCGTGACTGACACTTAACCCTAATCCGGTCCCCTCCCCCACGGGCTTGGTGGTAAAAAATGGCTCGAATATTCTCGCAATATTTTCCTCAGGGATCCCTTTACCCGTATCGGTAATATCCACGCAAAGATGTCCATCACGCTGATAGGTCTTGATGCTGATCGTGCCTCTTTGTTCAATCGCCTGCGCGGCATTGACCAGCAAGTTCATAAAGACCTGTCCCAGCCGCGGCGGATTTCCTTTGATCAAAGGAGTATCGCCGTAATCCTTGACCAACTCCGCCTTGTATTTAATCTCATTGTTGACAATGTTCAATACATTGTCGATAACCTCCTCAATTTTCAAAGACTCGACGGTCTCGCTCATGCCCTCCCTGGCGAATATCTTCAGGTCCGCCACTATTTTCTTGACCCGTTCAACGCCATCCAAAGAATGCCGCAAAAGCGGTTCCACGTCCTTGTTCATGAACTCCAGATCCGTTTCCTGCTTGAATTTCTTGAACTCCTCGGTCAATGTCTTGGCCCGCTCCGTATTTCCGCTTTCGATCTCTTTCTTTAAGTTGTCCGCGAATTGCGCGACCTTTAAATAATTCTGCGCGTAGGTTTGGAACATTTCCAGATTGTTGCCGATGAACCCAACGGGATTATTGATCTCGTGGGCGATCCCCGCGGCCAATTGCCCGATGGAGGCCAGTCTTTCGGACTGTGTCAGCCTCGCCTGGGCCGCCTTAAGCGCTTCATGGGCGATCTGAAGGTCCCCAAACATCTGACGCAACGATTTTTCTCTTCCTTCCAGATCAACATAAGTGCTTTTTAACTGGTCCTCGGTTTTCTTGCGCTCGGTGATGTCCCGTAAAAATGCGTTAAAATGATACCCTTGTTTCGTCTGGATGGGCCATATCGTCAGTTCCACCGGGAACTCCCTTGACTCGCGGTGCAGCGCGGTCAACTCCACCGTTTTGCCCAGGACCGGACCTTCCTTCGTTTCCAGAAAATGCTTTAGGCCACGCGTATGGGCTTCACGAAACTGCCGGGGAATGATGACATCCGCCAATAATTTCCCCTTAACATCATTACGCGCCCATCCAAAAATTCTTTCCGCCTGCCGGTTCCAGGAAATGATCCGCCCTTTCTCATCGATAGAAATAAAAGCGTCATTGGCCGATTCAAGGATGCTCTCCAGATATTCCCGGGAAACAGTGCTTTTTCCCAACCCCTCGGCCATGCTATTGACCGTGGCGGCCAGCTTGCCGAGCTCGTCATTGGAAACGACCTTGACCCTGGTCGCCAGATCACCTTCACCGATCTTCCTGGCGCCCTCTGCCAGATTCCGCACCGGATGGACAATGAACACTTCGGTAAAAAAAAGACAAAACCCGATGATGACAACGGCCAGCACCACTGAAAAGATGCCTGCCCACAAAAGAATATTTTTCTGCGCTTCCCCGACACTAGTGACCGTATCAGCGACCGACATGCTGGAGGCCTTGTCCATCTGCCGGAAGACCTCCTCGATGAACTCAAAATACTTCTTCGCGTTCTGCCGATAAACGTGCATCTGGCGCCATTCAATATCGGCATTCTCTTTTTGTCCTTCCCACTCAGAACGCAGGATCTTTTTATAACTTTTCAGGACTTTGACCGCGTTATCGCTAAAGTCGTCATAATAAACCACGGCTTGCCGGGCAAGCTGCTGCATGTCAGAAGAAGCCTTGTTAACGACCGTTAACCTGTGCTCCAGTTCTTGTCGTCGCCATTCCACGCGCGTCAGGCCTCCGGAATCTTTCAGAAATTCGTCGCTTTCACTGCCAAACATGATCGCTTTGATGAAAATGTTGAAACTGATCATCGTGGCGCGCAAACGATTCTCGAATTCCCTGACCCGGTCAAAATCCTCCGGGTTCTTGACCTCAAGCAGGACGTCATCGAGCGTGCGCAAGCCACGATGCAGGGCCAACCGGGAACGATAAAAACTTTCCTTCATCGGAAGAATATCAGTCGGTATTGCATCGGCAATTTTAGCGACTTGACGAAGGTTTTTCAGGAACAAAATGTCCAGGAATAAAAAAATGGCGAGGATCCCCATAACAAGAATGAGCATCTTCGCCCTGATATTCAAAGAAATGCCGGAACTCATAACTCCATCCTGATGGCTACAATATCCAAAATCGCCTTGATCACGCCGATGGCTCTCTGGGTTTGCGGGTCGATGACGGGGACATAGACGGGGATGGATTCGGACATGGCGCTTTCGTCATACTCGATCTCACCGCGATAAAAATATCCCTGGTCACCGGCGGAAGCGCGGACCCACCAGTCCTCATCGGCCTGGTAATAATCGGTTGTTTTGTTGGTCATCCCGACATTGAGCCCCATGGCGTCCGTCACGAATATTTCCGGGAAACCGTCGTATTTGTCCTGAAACTCGGTCAGCCGCTTTGAACAAGGATTGAGCAATATCTCCTTCATGAGATCAGTGAACCCGGGGGTGTTCCGCCACGTCTTATCGATAGCCTGGATCTCGTCAGCGGAGAGATCTTTGTTCGCTTCATTATATCTGAGCACGGTCTCAACGATCCTGGGGTCCTGCGCCAGCTCGTTTCTGAGCGACTCGATCTTCTTGTCAATAACGGCGTGGACGTCGGCGGAGAGCTCATCCACGCGTGTTTGCGCCTTGGCCACCGAAGGAAAACCCCCAAGGGCCAGCCCGAATATTAATAACGACTGAAAAAAAAATATTTTCCTCATATTAATGCCTGCGCTCATGCGTCGTCCCTCAAGAAACGTCAACATGTCTAAAGATCATCACTTTGATTCAAGACATTCATTGATCTTATCGACCAGTTGTGAAATAGGCATGGGTTTTTGATAGCACGCGCGCACAATGCTGTCGAGGGCAATATCCTGGATCGGTTCGCTGGCGGTCAGCACAATAACAGGAACAGGCGGGTCAAGGGCGAACTCCTTGAGCTTCACAAGGAACTCCCGGCCGTTCATCGATGGCAGGTGCATGTCGAGGATGATCAGGTCCGGCGATTCCGATATGACCATCTGCAGCCCCTCATCACCGTCAGAGGCGATGAGCACTTCAAACCCGTTTTGCCGAAGCCCATCGTGAAGCATCATGATGGCCAGCTGCGAATCATCGATGATCAGTATTTTGGGAGCCGTGGCCTCATCCATATCTCTAATTCCTTTCCGGACAGGTTAAAAAATCCGAATTCCTGTTGCTTTTGATAAGGACTCCATTAAAATATGCTTAACGAGAAAAAATCATGTCCTATAAAAACTTCCTTACCACAATCCGCTATTGGGACAACATGACCGCCAAGTGGCTCATGCGCCACTTTTATTTCATGTTCTTCCAGATCATCCTCGTTGCTATCTTTCTTGTCTGGTTCGTGAACATGTTCAACGTCATCGATTCCAGCTATCATCTCCCCGAGACCGGGACGCCCACCGAACGCATCCTCGCCGCGCAATCGACCAACATGACGATCCTGGTAGCTTTGGTCCTGCTGAATTCTTTCTGGATGCTTTTTATCTTCAGCGGTATCCAGCGCATCGGGAACATTTTAAAAGATATCACCTACCACTTAAGCCGCCTGCGCGTGCGCAACAATAAATAACCATTGTCCTCACCAACTAACCCCTAATTGATCCGCGAAGCGGATCAAAACGTTTGGGGTTAATTTCACCTTTCTATCAATACTGCATCTAGGGCAGGTAAAATTAAAAATATTCGTGGTACAATTCCTTGAACCGATTAAGAAGATTCGCGCGCCAATGCCCGTCAGGCGAAATGGCATAGCGCAGGCTTTGCTTGAAACCGCTCTTCGCCAAACCGACCACACCGGCAAAAAGCGCGGCGTTGCCCGGGCTTCGGGCCGAGGCCACATTCATTTTGGCCAGACGCGCGGGGTGGCGGGTCGTTTGGCTCACGCGCTCAATGAGCCCGGTCAACAAAGATCCGCCGCCGGTCATCACAATAGCTATCTCCATCTCGTTGGCAACACCGAACTCACGCAGAACATTCTGGATGTTCTCCAGCAACTCATGGATCTGGGGTTCGATCGCCGCGCAAATATCCCTCCCCTTAACAGGTCGGTAAGCGCTGTCGCGCTTGACAAGGATCTCTTCATCGCTGGAGTGATACGCCTCCAGGGTGGCGGCGTAGGAACGCTTGATCTCTTCGGCAAGGTCAAGGGACAAGTTCAACTGTTCCGCGATCCGCAGGGTGAAAGCATCCCCGCCGATCTCGATCTTCTTTAAGCGCTTTAGAATATTATCCTTGAACAAAAGAACGCTCGTTGCCTTGGCGCCGATGTCGATCAAAATGCGCCCTTGCGCGCGTTCGGCGTCATCAAGGGCCACTTCGCACGCCGCGTAGCTGGTAAAAAACACATTAGGCACTTCATACCCGGCCTGGTGGACCGCGCGCACGATGTTGCGAATGCGATTGGTGTTGGTAAAGATCATCAAGGACTGGACGCCGAGCTTTCGCCCGTAAAGCCCGCCGGGATTAAGCGCCTTATTGACCTCATCGACCAGATATTGTTGCGGAAGATCGTGCAGGATCTCCTCATCCATTTTCAGGCTCAAAAGCCGTGCCTGGTCGTTGACTTTTTTCATATCGCGCTGGGTGATGATCTTGTTGGTACGGTCGACCAAGGGAATAGTGGTGCCGCCTTCACGCACCTCGACTAATTCGGCACCAACGCCCAGCTGTACTTCTTTGAGCTTAAGGTTGGTTTTCTGTAACAAGGTCTGTACCGTCGCGTGGATGCAGTCGGAAAATTCACCCAGATCGCTGACCGCGCCATCGCGAAATCCAACGGTTTTCTGCTCATAAATACCGATGAGTTCCATCTGTGTCGCGTCCTTGACCTTCAAGATCCCCGCTTTGATCTTCTGTGAGCCAAGGTCCAAACCGCAGTAGTGTTTTTCTCTGATCATGATTGCTGAAGTCGTAACTATTTTGTCCCTAGGATCGGGTCCTTAAACCTCAGGTCGATATATTTCACCTGGGCCGTGTCCAGGCGATTACGGGCCAAGACCAAAGCCAATGTATCGATTTTCCGCTCAATATCGGTTTTATCAACAATTATCTTCAGGCCATTGGAAAGGTGAAAATCGATCTCCTTGGGGTTGTTCACATCGATCTTCGCCACGGCATAGGGCGAAAACGAATGGTTATTCTGGAATTCCTTGATAACGCTAAGCGCCAAAAGCGTGCTCTCGCCGCTCAAGACAGATCCGGTCGTGATCCGGCGGCGGCTGAAGATCCCGGATATCAACGGGAACTTTTCTCCTTTTTCCGGCGCGCCAAAAAGAACAACTCCCTGGTCATCGATCAAAAAAGTCTTGTTCTGGATATACACTTGCGCGAAAGGTGCGCGTTTCTTGGCCAGGACAAGGATCTTGTTAGGGAACTTCTTGACGATGTTGGCCTGCGCCATCTGCGGATATTTACCGGTGAGCGAACGCTGGAACCTGCCGACATCCACGCTAAAAATACTTTTACCGTTTAACGAAGCAAAATCCTGCTTGTCCAGAAAACCAAGCGTACGGTCGATCTCCACGGTCTTGATCCTGAAATACCGGGAATCAAACAGGGCCTGCGCCGCCTGCCGGGCGCCCGAAAAAATGATGGCGATCGCAATGATGCCCGCCAAAGAATATCGGAACGCCGGTGTGGCAAAAAACGCGAACGGATTTCCGCCGCCCTTACCGGAGGTTCTTGATCTTTTTCTTTTTATCATATGCCAATCCAGCCAGCTGCAAACACAACCGGTCAAAATCTATTCCCATGACCTTGGCGGCTTTCGGCAGCAAGCTCGTGGAGGTGAACCCGGGGATCGTGTTGACCTCGAGAACATAATACGCGCCGTTCTCGGCCAGAATAAAGTCCACCCGCGAAAGATCAGCACAGCCGAGCGCCCGGTGCGCCTGCAGAGCGGTCTGCCGGACCCTCTGTGAAATATCCTGCGGGATCTGGGCCGGGACGATGTATTCGGTCGTCCCGGAATTATATTTCGCCTTGAAATCAAAGAATTCCGCCTTGGGACGGATCTCAATGGGCGCAAGCGCCTCATCGCCTAAAATACCTACCGTCAATTCCCTTCCCGGGATATATTGTTCGATCAAAACCTTGTCGTCGTATTTCCAGGCCTTCTGCAAGGCTTCCGTCAATCCTTCCGGCCCGCGCACCAAACTGATGCCGATGCTGGAACCTTCCCTCGCGGGTTTGACCACAACAGGATAAAAATCGATCCCTCCGACAAGGCCGGCGTGGTGCGCAGTTTCCTGTTTATACAAGCTGATATGCGCCGGCACCTGGATACCGGATTTCAGGAACAAATCCTGCGCAAGCACTTTATCGAGCGCCAGGCGGCTCGCCTCGACCCCGGAACCGGTGTACGGAACGCCGAGCTCCTCAAGAATGCTTTGAATGGCGCCATCTTCTCCCAGCCGGCCGTGCAGGGTGATGAACGCGACATCAAGGCTGTACGAACGTATCAGTGACGTGATCTTTTCCTTGTCCTTGACCGTGATATCGATCGCGACGACTTCGCCGCCCTGACGCTTGAGCGCCTCCGCGACGGCCGTTCCTGACTTAAGAGAGATCTCTCTTTCGGAGGAATATCCTCCCATCAAAACGCCGATACGCCCAAGCTTTTTAATATCGTAATTTTCCAGCGCCGCTTTTACCCGGACGCGCGGCCGCGAACCCTCTGCGCCGGAATCGCCCTGCACGGCCCAGGCCAGCTCATCGGCAACATAAGTGATGTCCCCGGCGCCCAGCACGATGATCAAGTCGCCCGGGGTCGCCTGATCGATCACGTGGCGCAGGATATCCTTCTTTTCCAGGCAGACCACAGGGCACGAATTTTCCTGTTCAATGCGCTCTTTTAATTTTGCCGAAGTGATCCCTGGAATCGGTTTCTCGCTGGCCGCGTAAATATCGGTCAGGACCAGATAATCGATCCCCGAAAAACTTTTCGCGATCTCCTCCCACAAAGACTGGACGCGCGTGTAACGGTGCGGCTGGAAAATGGCGATCACGCGCTTGCGCCCCATTTGCCGGGCCGCGGCGAGCGTGGCCTTTATCTCCGTCGGGTGATGGGCGTAATCATCCACGACCCAAATGTCGCCGGATCTCGCCTTGATCTGAAAACGCCGCTGTACGCTTGTGTATTCGCCCAGACTTTCACGAATGATATTCCAATCGATCCCCAGGTGCAGCCCCAACGCCACGCAAGCCATCGCGTTGGCGACGTTATGTTTGCCCGGGACCTGCAGATGGACCCTCCCGAGGTTCTTGCCCCTGACAAGACAATCAAAATTTGATCCCGAAGCATCGAGGAGAATATTCTCGGCGGTGATATCGTTACCGGCCCCAAGCCCATAGGTACACACCGGGCACGGGCTCTGCGTTAAAAGACCGCGCAAATTCGCGTCGTCTCCGCAGGCGACCAGCAACCCGTCGCGCGCGGTGCGTCCGATGAATTGCGCGTACGCGCGCAAAATGCCGTCCCAGTCACGGAAATAATCTATGTGCTCGAAATCGATGTTCGTGATGATCGAATATTTCGGAGAGAATTTCAAGAACGAACCGTCGCTTTCATCCGTTTCCGCGACGAAATATTTGCCCTCGCCCAGGCTGGCCTGGTAACCGCAGGAACCGCTGGTGACCATGCCGCCGATCGCGGTCGTCGGCTGCAACCCGGCTTTAATGAGCATGTTGGAGACCATGGAAGTCGTCGTCGTTTTGCCGTGCGCGCCGGCGACGGTGATCGCGGTCTGTCCTTGCATGAGGTCGACTAAAAGCTGGGCGCGCTGCATGACGGGGATCTTTTTATCCCGCGCTTCCTGGAGTTCAGGATTATCCGGCGCGACCGCCGAAGAAAAAACCACAAAATCCGCGCCGCTGATATTCTCTTTCGCGTGGCCGATCGTGACCCGCGCCCCCTGTTTCTTCAGGTCCTGGACCATCTGGTTCTCGCGCAGGTCCGAACCGGAGACCTGTTGTCCTTTCTTCAGAAGAAGAATGGCCAATGCCCCCATCCCGATACCGCCGATGCCGATGAAGTGATAATGCTTGCTCATAAGTAAAAATCCAAAATCTTAATGCTGAGGGGCAAATCGCAAGGGTCAGGGGTCAAGGAATAAAAAGCCTTGACCCTTGTTCCTTGCCCCTAATGAAATCCGTGTTTATCTCTCCAAATATTCCACCCACGCCTTGTTAAGCGCGTCGAGGTCCCTGAAGCGCACGTACACGGACGTGAAGACCCATTCGAACGGATCGCCGTCTTTTGCTTTCCGGCAGAAGTTGACGAACCGCTGCTGTCCCAGCTCATCGATAATATAATTGACGATGCTGGCCGATTCCGCGTAAAAAAGCTGGATCATTTCGGTGTTCATTCTACCAGATAATTCTATTGCTGTCATGTCATTGAGTGATATAAATTTTCCGTCTTTAATAGCCTGGCGCACGGTGTCATTGGCGCCCCAACGCCGCGCTTTTTCCTGGTACATCGCCACACCCTCTTCGAACCAAATGGGGATCTTCGCCTTGAACCCGACAAATTCCCGAAAGATGATGTGCGCCATTTCATGCGGCAAGGTGGAATCGAAGAACCCGTGCGCGGCCGGAAAACTGCGGATGACCCGTTCCCTCGAGGAGGCGACCCCTTCCGACCATTTAGCGTACTCGCCGATCTGCTGAAAATCCTCGGCGTTATCATAAATGTATATTTTGGCCCGCTCGTCCCAGCCCCAGTTCTTGTATCGCGTAAAGCCCATATTACGCGTGATCTCTTCATAGTAATATTCGGCCATTTCCTCGACGCTCTTGATGAAGTCAGGCGGCGCGCTCTTGTAATAAATGATAAAATGGCTGGATTTGCGTTCCTTCCACGTTTCCTCGCCGTGAGCGATCACCGGCCCCTCCCCCGCGGAAGACCTGTGGCTCAAGGGAAAGACCAAGAACATCGCGGCAAGGCAAACCGTGAGCGTGAACAGTCTCATCTTCATGTCTTTAACCTGACCGTTTCCTCCGCGAGACGAACGATGGGGTCGATCTCCAAAAGTTCCCCGAAGCTCTGCTCCCAGGCCTGGGGAGAAGACACGCGCGCCAGTATCCGCTCGACGGCCGCGGCCAGCCACGTCGGGCTGAAATTTTTCTGGTCAATAAATTCTCCAACACCGGCCCGCGAAAGTACTTCAGCGTTTTTTCTCTGATGCCCGCCCGCGTGCGGATAGGGGATCAGAATGGCGGGCTTGCGAAAACGGATCAATTCCGTCACGCTCACCGCGCCGGCACGGCTGATGACCAGATCCGTCACCGGATACACGCGCTCCATCGCTTCAAAGAACGCGAACAACGCAAAAGGGACTCCCAAACGCGCGTACTGTCCCTTTAATATCTCATAATCATCTTTCCCGCACAGATGAATTACCTGTAACGGTATTTTGCTTCGCAATTGCGTCACCGCCTGCATAAACACCTCATTAAGCCGGTGGCTTCCCTGGCTCCCGCCCAAGACCAGAACAGTTTTTTTCCCCTCATCCAATCCAAACTCGCTAAGCAATTCCGTTCGATTAAGCCCGGGAAGCGGCCGATGTGAAGGGCATCCGGTCAAAACGACATTCTTGCCGCGTAAATATTGGCGGCTCTGCGGAAAACTGATGGCAACCTTCTTCACCATTCCCGCCAACAGCGCGTTGGCTTTGCCAGGGATGACATTTTGTTCGTGAATAAGGGTCGGACACCGGGAAATGACCGCCGCCAGAACGACCGGGAACGAACCGTATCCCCCGAAACCAACAACCGCGTCAGCTTTATATTTTTTTAACAAACACGTGGATATCCATGCCCCCTGGGCAAATAACCCCAGGGCGCGCGCCGATCCGACAGGCCGGGAAAGATCGATCCCGCGTAATTCCAGCTCGTCAAATGCGAATCCCGCCTGGGTGATGCGCTCTTTCCAAAGGTTGAACGCGCCCACAAAACGCACTTCGCATTTTCTTTTCTGGAGCTCCCGGGCGAGCTTTAACGCCGGGATGATGTGGCCGCCGGAGCCGCCAGTGGCGATAATAATGTTCATTGGTCCTGGATCCGCGAGATATTCAACAAAAGCCCGACCGCGATCATGTTAAAGATCAGTGCCGAGCCGCCATAACTGATAAATGGCAAAGGAAGCCCTTTCGTCGGCAGGGCGCCGATACTGACCCCGATATTAACGACCGCTTGCAAACCCAGCATGGCCACGATCCCGACGGCCAGATAATGCCCGAAAGGGTCCGTGACGCGTTTGGCCAGGCGCGCTCCCTGCCAGATGAAGGCCACGAACATCGCAAGGACCGCGAGTGTCCCGGCCAAGCCCAGCTCCTCGCCGATAATGGAAAAAATAAAATCCGTGTGAGCGGCCGGCAAATAAAAAAGTTTTTGCGCGCTTTTCCCCAAGCCCACCCCGAAAAGCCCGCCGGAACCAAGCGCGATCTGCGATTGGGTCAACTGAAAGCCGATGCCCTTACTGTCTTCCCACGGGTTCAAGAACGCCACAATGCGCGCCCAGCGGTACGGCACGTGGACAACGAGAACGTAAAGAAACGGTAACGCCGCCAATATCAAAAGCCCGATATGGCTGAGCTTCCCTCCGGCCACATATAATAAAATTATGACCATGCTCGCCATCAATACGCAGTTGCCCAGGTCCGGCTGTTTGATGATCAAAAGGCACATGACACCCAAGATCAGGATCGGGGGGACAAAACCATTCCAGAATTCACTGACCTTGGTCTGCTTGCGGGCCAAAAAATCAGACATGTAAATGAGCATGGCGAGCTTGGCGAGCTCCGATGGCTGGAAACTCAACACGCCGACCTTAAACCAGCGCCGGGCACCGTAACTGGCCTTCCCGATCCCCGGGATAAGGACCAGGACCAGAAGGACCACGGCGACAATGATCAACGGTTTGGCCCAGGGACGCAATTCCCGATAGTCGATGGCCATAGCGCCCATCATCAGGATCAGTCCGACAAAAAGAAAGAATAAGTGCCGGTTGAGAAAATAAGTTTTGTCACCGAGTTCCCGCATCGCGTAGACGCCGCTGGAACTGTAGATCATGATCGTCCCGATACAAATGAACAGTGTGACCAAAACCGCGATGGATAGACGGATCTCACGCATGGGCGGGCAGATTATGGACAAGCTCTTTAAAAGAACGTCCTCGTTCTTCATAATTGGCGAACATGTCAAAACTCGTGCACATCGGACTTAACAGCACGCTGTCCCCTTTTTGGGCGATCTCCCGGGCCAGCGAAACGGCGTCGGGTAAAGTCGCGCATTCTTCCAGCGCGACGACAGAATCAAAAGTTTTCCTCAATTTCGCCCGGGCCTCGCCGATCACGATCATCTTCTTGACCTTCTGGCGGACGAACGGCGCCACAACGGAATAATCGATATTCTTGTCGCGCCCGCCGCAGATCATGATGATAGGAGGATTGAGGCTCCCCAGCGCCCAGATCGCGGCCTCGGCGGTGGTGGCTTTCGAGTCATTGATGAAAGTGACCCCGTCGATCTGGCGCACCAGTTCCAACCGGTGTTCGACTCCCTTAAAGTCCCGGAACACTTTCACGCAGACATCATCTTTAATGCCCAGGAGGTTAGCCACCTCCCGCGCGACGGCAAAATTCGGGTTCGCCGTGATCCCGTCCAGAGATAACGGGGCGTCGTTAAAGAACCGCACCCGCGCCTTTAACCGCGGCGCTAAATTTTTCAATCCCGGATCTTGCGCGTTGAGAACGGCGTGATCGTGAGCGTCCTGATGCAAAAAAATCCTTTTCTTGGCGTCAAAATATTCCGAGAAATCCTTATGACGGTCGAGATGGTTCTGGCTGACGTTCAAAATGACCGCGACGTGCGGTTTGAATCCCCGGACGCCCGGAGTCCCTCCCGAAGGGAGCCTATCGGCCGGATCAACGACCGTTTCCAGCTGGAACGAACTGATCTCCAGGACGATAAAATCTTTATCGTCCAGATCAAAGACCTGACCGGAGAACGGCGTGCCGATGTTGCCGCACAGGCACGAACGCTTTCCGGCGGCTTCCAATATCTGATGGATCAAGGTCACGACGGTCGTTTTACCGTTACTGCCAGTGACCGCGATAACGGGTTTCTGGCAAAACTGGAACGCGAATTCAACTTCCCCGAGGACCGGGATATTTTTCGCCCGCGCCCAGGAAACGGCCTCGCTGTTATGCGGCACGCCGGGACTCAAGACGACAATATCGCCCTCTTCGACAAATCGCCGGGTGTGCCCCCCAAATTCGCAGGCCACGTTGCGCTGTTTGGCCCACTGCCGAAAATCCTCGGAAACGGCATTCTCGCCGCCTTTCTCGGAGATCTTCGCCTTGCCGCCCAGACGAACTACCATCTTGGCCAGGGCCATTCCCGTGCGTTGCGCTCCCAAAATAATTACAGTTTTGTTTTTAAGGTCCATTAGCGGATCTTCAACGTCATCAGGGTGATGATGACCAGGATAATGGAAATGATCCAGAAACGGACGATGATCTGCGATTCATGCCAACCGGACAATTGCAAATGATGATGCAGCGGGGACATTTTGAAAACCCTTTTACGCCGCAGCTTGAAGGAAACGATCTGGATGATGACCGACAAAGTCTCGATGACAAATACCCCTCCCATAATGACCAAGAGCAGCTCTTTCTTGATAATGACCGCGATGATCCCCAGTGTTCCCCCCAACGACAACGAACCGACATCTCCCATGAAAACAGATGCTGGCGGACAATTGAACCAGAGAAACCCCAGGCTGGCCCCCAGGATAGCGGCGCACACAACGGTGAGCTCGCCCGCGCCCGGGACAAAGGGAATAAAAAGGTATTCGCTGAATTGCGCGTGGCCGGTCAGATAACTCAATATCCCCAGCGTCAAGCTCACCATCATGATCGACCCGATCGCCAGCCCGTCGAGACCGTCGGTCATGTTGACGGCGTTCGAGGTCCCCACCACCACCAGCGCCACGAACGGCATGTAAAGAATACCCAAATCCAGGATAATGGCCTTTAAGAAAGGCACGTCGAGCTTCGTGGATGTCCCGGGGTGAAAATAAATATACGTGCCAACGAAGCATCCCAGCAGTATCTCCCAAAGCAATTTCGTGCGTTTGGGCAGTCCGCGCTTGGGGCCGCGATGGGTGAGCTTAACGTAATCGTCGACGCCACCGAGGATCGCCAGATAGATGCCGGTGAACATCGTCAGGACAACGTAATGGTTCCCCCAATCAGCCCAAAGAGCGACCGAGATCAGGATCGACGCCATGATGAAGATCCCGCCCATCGTGGGCGTCCCCTGCTTGGAATGCTGGAACTTGTCGAGATCAGGAGCGTCTTCGCGTTTGGCGATCTCGCGGATCTTTAATTCCTTGAGCTTGCGGATGAACCATGGGGCGAGAATAACGCACAAAACGAACGTGGTTAACCCCGCCATCGCGGCGCGGAAAGTGATGTAACGGAAAATGTTGAACCCAAAGAAGACCTCTTTTAACTGGGACAGATAATAGAACATCTTGACCTCTTGCCTAACTGGCCTTGTTTAAATATTGCTGCAAAAATTCGACCACCCGCTCCATCTTCATCCCGCGCGACCCCTTGACCAGGACAATGTCCCCCGGCGCGCAGAGTTTCTTGAGCCGTTGCGGAATTCCCGTTACACTCGCGTGATGAAATACGTCAATGCGGCTGTTCTCGGCCCGGATACGTTCGGCGGCGTATCTGGAAAACTTTCCGACCGTGATGGCCACATCCACCGATGAGTTGGCGATCCAACGCCCCTTTTCGCGGTGCAACGGCATGCTTCGCGCGCCCAACTCCAGCATATCGGCGGTAATGAAGATCTTTTTCCCCGGGGCCGACAAAGAATCAAATGTTTTGAGCGCGTTACGCACCGACACCGGATTGGAATTATAGGTGTCGTCGATGAGCGTGACACCGCCGATCTCCCTGATCTCCTGGCGGCGATTACCGAACGTCAATTTCTCAAGAGCTTTTTTGCTGTCGCGGTCGCTGACCTTTAATAACCGCCCGCACGCGATCGCCGCCAGCGCGTTGTACACATAACACGGCGCGGGCGTATTTAATATAAAGCCGTGACCGCTGACGTGAAAGCACATTTTTCGATTATTTTTAACGTGGATCTGCCCGGCTTGCAAGTCGGATTTGCGTTCAATCCCGTAGGTGATGGTCCGCGGACGATCCTTTTCAGCCGCGATCTTGCGCAAGTAGGGATCGTCATTATTGAAAACAACATGTCCCTTCGCGCCAATCCCGCGAAAGATGGCCGATTTTTCCCGATATACTCCCATCCTGTTCTTAAGCCCTTCCAAGTGGGATTCTCCGATGTTGGTCAAAACGGCGATGGTCGGCTGGGCGATCGTGGCAAGCCACTGGATCTCGCCGGGATTATTGGTCCCCAGCTCAATGACCAGCACGTCGTGGACGGGCTTTAATCCCAGGATCGTCAGGGAAACGCCGTATTGATTGTTCAACGTCCTGGCGTTCTTCAAAACCTTGAATTTGCTTTCCAGGACCGCGGCGATCATGTCTTTGGTGGTCGTTTTTCCGGCGCTGCCGGTAATGGCGATGACCGGGATATTGAAATTTTTTCGATACGCGCCGGCGATCTGTCCCAGGGCCACGGTCGTGTCCCTGACGAGGATAACCGGAATGTTTTTGACACCGGGTATTTTTTCAGAAACAACCAGTAAGGACGCTCCTTTGCGCAAGGCCTGCGCGATGAACCGGTGACCGTCAAGATTCTTCCCGTTGATAGCGACAAACACATTGCCGCGTTTAAGTGTGCGGGAATCGATCGAAACTCCGGTAAAACGTCGCGGCGGGTGGCGACCGTGAATGAGCGTACCACCGGTCGCCGTCAATATCTGCGTGAGGGTCATCATCTTAAATACTTCTCTACGATCTTGCGTTCATTGAAAGAAATCGTTCTATCCTTGAATATCTGATAATCTTCATGCCCTTTGCCCGCGATCAACACGACATCACCGCGTTCGGCAAGCCCGATGGCCGTTTCAATGGCCTTTTCGCGGTCCGCGACGACCTGGTAATTATCCGTGGAGAATCCGTAGATGATCTCGGAGATGATCGATTGCGGGTCTTCACTTCGTGGATTATCCGTCGTCACGATGACCACATCCGAGAGCTGTCCGGCTACTCTGCCCATTTTGGGACGCTTGGTTTTGTCGCGGTCGCCGCCGCAGCCGAAGACCGTGATGATCCGCTTGGGCTTGATCTGGCGCAACGCTCCCAAGACGTTCTTTAGCGCGTCCTCGGTGTGCGCGTAATCGACGAACACGGCAAATCCTTTGGGGCTCTCGATGCGCTCCAGCCGTCCGGGCACGTGTTCAAGCCGCGCGATGCCGCGGCTGATCACATCCGGCGCTATCCCCTCATTAAGACAAACCCCCACCGCCGCTAAAATATTATACACGTTATGCGATCCGATCAATTTTGTCCGGATGGCGATTGTTTGTCCGTGCGCGTGGATGATAAAATGACTTTCATCCACGCTCGTTTTTATGTCCTTCGCGCAAATATCCGCCCCGGCGGAAATCCCGTATTTCACCACGCGGGACCCGGTCATTGAGACCAACTTTACGCCATAAGGATCATCGACATTGATGACACTGACACCGCGCGCAGAAAGGCCGGTAAACAAGCGCGCCTTGGCCAGAAAATAATTCTCCCGGGTGCGGTGATAATCAAGATGGTCGCTGGTCAAGTTGGTGAATACGGCGCTCTTAAAATCGATAAGCTCGACCCTTCCCTGGTCGAGCCCATGAGAGGAAACTTCCATCACGCAGTATTCGACATTCTTTTCGGCGAGACTGGCCAGAAACTGCTGATTCTCCACAAGGCCAGGAGTAGTGTTCTTCGAAGGCAGGACCTTTTTCCCAATCCGGTAATTGACGGTCCCCATAACGCCGCAGGTCTTGCCGGCTTCATGCAAAATGGATTCGACAAGATAAGTGATCGTCGTCTTGCCGTTGGTGCCGGTGATACCGATCGATCTGACTTTTGAGGAAAGCGGGCCGTAGAACCGCCGGGTTATCTCGCGCAGAAATTTGTGCGGATCATCGACGTGCAAGAACACGACATCCGCCGGTCTTTTCTCAGGAAGATGGCTTGAGGCAACGACACACGCGCCCTTTTTGATGGCTTGGTCAATAAACTGCGTGCCATCCTGCTTGGTGCCTTTGAGGGCGACGAACAAACTGTCTTTTTCGGTTGTCCGGGAATCGCAGCCGACGGCCGCGATATGGCGGGAGGAGCCTTTCGGCCCGCGCGGGAGCGGGCCAGGGTAGATGTCTTTGAGCAATTCCTTTAGAAGCATTATCCGGAACTCGCTAAATATTTGAGGGCGTTCTCGATGACCTCTTTAAAGACCGGAGCGCACACCGTGCCGCCAAAATACGCGGGATGCGGTTCATCCATAATCACGATCGCGGCCAGGCGCGGGTCGTCGGCCGGGGCGAACCCGGCGAAAGTGGCGTAATATTTCCCCTCGGAGTAAGCGCCGCCGATCACTTTGCGCGCCGTTCCGGTCTTTCCCGCGACCCGTATCCCCTCGATCTTCGCCTTCTGCGCCGTGCCTTTCTCAACTACGTCGACGAGGATCTCGGTCACGCGCCGGGCCGTTTCCGGCTCAATGACACGCTCGTCCAGAACCTTGCCCCCAAAAGACTTGACGACATGTCCT
>ORJL010024169.1_pt1 | contig 30169 bp, 29 predicted proteins | sample 1779941 | NCBI WGS metagenome assembly ORJL01 (sample SAMEA104232317, study PRJEB22302) | groundwater metagenome | biome: forest; feature: aquifer; material: groundwater | place: USA | collected 2011-08-07 | depth 5.8 m
ATCAAATGCACCAATGCCGAAACGGCCTTCTTCTACCCAACGCACCACTAAAGCATACCCCGAAGCACTAGCCCTCGCACGCAGGCATGTCATTCCATTTCTCCCGCAGCCCCAGGCTGCCTGCCAAAGCTCGCAATGACCGGTAGCCTGAGGCAATGACAACAGGGGCCATGCCGGCCCCACCGCCTCGGTGGTCACGTGCCGTAATAGAGTTCACCCTCTCAAGGCACTACCAGCACGCCGGCTCCCTGAATGCGGCCCTGCTTCAATAATTGTAGGGCGCGGTTCGCTTCCTCCAGCCTGAACGTTTCGATCTCGGTCCGCACTGGAATACGGGCGGCAATGTCGAGGAACTCCTGGGCATCGGTCCGGGTGAAATTGGCGACGCTGCGGACCGTTCTTTCGTGATAGAGCAACCGGTAGTCCATCTCGGGCATCGGGCTCATGTAGATGCCGGCCAGGGCCAGCGTGCCTCCCCGCTCAAGAGCTTTCAGGGCCATTGGCACCAGTCCGCCAGCCGGGGCGAAGATAATGGCACTGTCCAGTTTCCGTGGAGGCTCGTCTTCGGCGCGTCCCGCCCAGGCCGCCCCCAGGCTACGGGCCAGGGCCTGGTGCTCCGGGCTGCGGGTGAAGACATACACCCGGCAGCCCATGTGCAGGGCCACCTGAATGGTGATATGGGCCGACGCTCCGAACCCGTAGAGGCCCAGGCGCCCGCCCGCGGCAGCCTCCGAGAGACGAAGCGCCCGGTAGCCGATGATACCGGCGCACAGCAGAGGCGCCGCCTGGAGGTCACCGAATCCCTCCGGCAGAGGGTAGGCGAAGTCCTGCCCGGCAATCGCATACTGAGCGTAACCTCCATCCGCCTGGTAGCCCGTGAAGCGAGCGTCCACGCACAGGTTCTCCCGGCCCGAGATACAGAAATCACAGGCGCCGCATGTTGAGTGAAGCCAGGGAACCCCCACACGGTCACCGGGTCGCAACAGGCTCACCTCCGGCCCGACCATGTCCACGGTCCCCACGACCTGGTGGCCGGGTACGACCGGCAGCTTGGCCTCTGGCAGGTCGCCCTCGACCACGTGCAGGTCCGTATGACAGATACCGCAAGCGCTCACCCGCAGGCGGACCTCTCCGGGACCCGGCCGGGGATCGGGCAGATCGCAATATTCCAGCGGATCCGATTGGACAGGCGCCTGGGAGCGCAAGACCATTGCCTTCATGCTGAGAGACCTCCCGATAACGCGGCAGTCGCTATTATTCACATAGTATCATGTGGCGGGGCGGTCGAAGCGGACGAGAGTGGTATTCGTGGTTGCTACGGTAATCACCTGCCCCGCATACACTCTACGATCCGGTCCCGAACGGCAAACCCAACAACGTTGGCATGATGGGAACCTCTGCTCGCGGAACGTCCCAGACCCGCGAAAGCCAACGCCTATGGGGTCAAGACCCCAAATTAACCTGCTCCGTGAAGCCTCAAGTCGGGAATCCTCTGAAAGTCGGAGAGATTGCGGGTGACAAGGGAAAGGTCGTAATGAAGTGCAGTAGCGGCAATGAAGATGTCTGGTTGGGGAATGAGCTGGCCAGCTTCTCTGAGGGCTCCTCTCACCACGGCAAACCGTCGGGCAACGGGGCGGTTGATTCCGAGGACATCCACTCCCCGAAGAAAGCGGGCAAAGGTCTCCTCATTGCGCTTGGGGTCACTACCATAGTAAATTCCTTCGTAAATCTCTGCGAAAGTAATGATGCTGATCACCATCCCATCTGGGAAGAGAGAGTCAAGCAACTGGACAGCATGCTGGCGTCCTTTGAGGTAGTCAGCGACCCAGTCGCTGTCCACCAGGTAGGTCACAGTTCTACGGCTGGCCGGTTGCTAATGCGCCGATCAGCGTAGATATCGGATATTAGCTTGTCGGTATCCACATCCTTCCATCCACCTGCTGCCGAGCGGAAGGCTTCATAATCCGCCTTGGTCTTCACTCTCCTGGCTCGCGTCCTCAAGGCCGGTTTCACCGGCATGACAATAGCAAGGTCCTCGCTCTCCCGCCTGAGCAGCCTTGGCTCTTTGGTTTTATGAACATCTTCAGCGATGCTCAGCAGCTCCGGGACGCCGCTGACGTCAATCCGTCTTAACTTCCTTTTCATCCATCTTCACCTTCTCTCTGGAAACGTAGGCTCTTTCTGACACCGCACCAACAGTATACCATGCAGTTTTCGGCGTGATAAGGGCGCGAATACCTCGCCCGCAGGTAGGTGTAGCCCAGCGTCCCGTCATCCTGCTGCCCCGTAAACCGGTACTCGGTGGAGCCGCTCCCGCTGCTGCCGCGGACTGCACCGAAGATGTCGTACCTGTAGCTGGAGGCGATGCTGCCGGAGCCATCGACCAGCGCCTCGGTGCTGCCCTGCCCGTTGCCCAGGAGGTAGGCCTGGTTGCCGGAGCCGTCCGTCTGGCTGATGAAGGGATTGGTGGTAGCACGATCCATAAACCAATTGACTTTTCCGCCGAAAATGCTATGCTTTCAGCACCAAAAATGACACAGGTCGAGGGATTGGACCGCACCGAGCTGCTGAGTCAGAACTCTATGTTCGGCTCCCTGTCACCCGGGGAGCTGGACCGTATCGCGAATCTCACCACGACAGAGACAGTGGCCGCGGGAACGGTAGTTTTCCGCCAGGGCGACCCCGGCACTGTCCTGTACATTATCGTGTCCGGCGCTATTAAGGTCTTCTTTACGAACGAAGAGGAAGCAGAGGTGGCAGTAGCCCACCTCGGACCCGGCGATGCTGTCGGCGAGATGGCCATCTTCACGGGTGAGCCCCGGTCAGCCTCCATCCAGGCGGAAGAAGAAACCAGCTTCCTGGTGCTCAAGAAGCAGGATTTCGATCGTATCCTGGATGAGAATCCTGGCCTGGCGAGGACCTTCTTGGAGATGGTCTGCCGCCGTCTCTCCAATGCTAACCTGAGGCTGGGCGAGGAAGCGGCCCGGGAGATGGCCCTGCAGGAGTTCCTCCAGGATGATATCCGGGAAGCAGCACAGATCCTCGGCGTGACCCGTCAGGCCCTCCAGCTACGCACGCAGGCCGAGAAGGCCGCCGCCAACGACCAGCCCCTGCTTATAACCGGCGAGCCCGGGACCGAGAAGCTGGTGGTAGCCCAGCTCGTCCACGAGAAGAGCGCACGAGCAAAGAAGGCTTTTCTTTGCCTGGACTGCGGTGATGTTCCAGCCGTGGTCCCACAGGAGACCTCCGGCGTGGCCAGCGGGTTCTTGCTGGAGATGGCCCAGTTCAGTGCCCTCTTCGGATATCAGCGAGGCGCCTTCTCGTTTGCCCGCTCCAACCGGCTCGGCTACCTGGAGCTGGCCGATGGAGGTACGCTCGTACTTCAGAACGTCGAGAGGCTAGCCCCCGCCGTTCAGGAGAAGCTTCTGGCCTATTTGCAGACGCTCAGGCTTCAGCGCCTTGGCGATTCCCGTGAGACCACCAGTAACGTACGAATCATAGCAACCGGCCATAACGGCTTGCTGGACGATGTGACGGCCGGTAAGTTCAACCCCGACCTGTATGCCGCACTGTCCGGCCTGTCCATCGTTATCCCACCTTTGCGGGACCGCAAGAAGGACCTGACCGCCTGGGTGAACCACCTTATCAAGATGCACAGCGTCCGGCTTGGCAAAGAGGTAGAAGGCATCACCAAGGAGGCCATGAACCTGATCCTGGCCTACGACTGGCCGTACAATATGGAGGAACTGGGCGGCGTCGTGCAGCGGGGAGTGCGCCTGGCCGACGGGCGGATGCTGACGCCAGAGCAGATCTTCATCGGCCTTGCTCCGTTCGAGCCGGGCAAGAGGGTCAATCTCCTTAAGATCAGCCTTCTGCAAAGGGTCTTTCAGAGCCGCCTGTACCCAGGAGTGATACAGACTGTCTCGGTCGGCTTTCTTGCGCTTATCCTTCTCTCCGGACTGTTCGGCCCCCAGCAGGCCGGGAGCAATGTCAGTCTGGTGCTGGCCTGGGCCCTCTGGTGGCCTCTGCTGATCCTGGGCATATTCTTCACCGGACGGTTCTTCTGCGGGGTCTGTCCGATGTCTTCCGTCGCCAGTTTTATCCAGGGACGCTGGGGACTGAAGCGCAAAGTCCCCGCCCAGTTGAAGCAGTACGGGCTCTACGGGGCTGCCGCCGGATTTCTGCTGATAATATGGGTTGAGCAGGCTACGAACATGGCAAGCTCACCCTCAGCGACGGCTTTTCTGCTCATGGCAATTCTCGCCGGAGCCGTAGGCACCAGCATCGTGTACGACCGGTCCGCGTGGTGTCGCTACATGTGCCCTCTTGGACGGATGGTTGGAACCTACGCGACAATGTCGGTAATCGAGTTGCGCACGAATGGCAGCGTGTGTACCGCTGAATGCAAGACTCACGGCTGCTATACCGGCACCGAGCGCGCCCCTGGCTGTCCGATGTTCGAGGGGGCCTTTGCCCTGCAAAGCAACGACACTTGCAAGATATGCGGGAACTGCATCAAAAGCTGCGCTAACCGGGCGGTCCGGTTGAACCTGCGACCGCCTGTCGCAGAGGCGTGGAGCGTGCCCCAGCACAGCATGCCAATGGCAGTGTTCGTTCCTATACTGATAGCGACTGTTATGAGCATGCAACTGCGGAGCACCGGTATCTACCGGGAGTGGGCAGCCGGGTTGTCTATGGAGTGGCTGGTGTATCTGGGGGTAATGATAGTGCTGGCTGCCACGCAATGGGCGGTGATGGCATTGGCGGCCCTATTGCTACGTGGTAGGGACGAACCGCTGACCAGGTCCCTGGCATGGATACCTTATACGTTTCTGCCTCTGGCTATGGCCGGAGAGATGTCTCACCAGACGGGCCCACTGTTCTCCGAAGCCGGAAGCCTTCTGGCGGTAGCGGCCAGGCAGCTCGGCCTCGGCGGCTGGCAGCATATGACCTTTGACGCTTCGGCGGCAGCGCCCAGCATTCAGGTCTGGCTGTTGGGTATCGGGCTCATCGGCTCGGTGTACCTGGCAGGCCACCTGCAAGCCAGATACAGGCCGTCAGCGGCTGGAAAGGTGCGCCTGATTCTCTATGCGCTGGCAGGATTGTTGGCGCTCGTCTACGGGCTACTGCTTATTGGCGTCTAGAAGTTATCGTCCGATTCTGCAGGGCTGGCTGGCTCTGATGAGCCTGCACAGTATCGTACTCGGAATAGCAGTTTACTTCCTTACGAACTATCTCCTGGTCCTGCAAGAACTCTACCCCTCTGGCAACGGGAGCCTGTTCTATCCCCGCCAGGCAGGAGTATTCCTGGTAATTCTCGGCATCGCCTACGCCCTGGCAGCAGGCAACCCGGATAGACGTAAGTCCATGGTATTCCTTAGCATATTCTCCAAGGCCATTGCCATCCTCTTCTTGTTTACAGAGATAGTCGTGCGCGGAGCCCCCCCGGTTATCATAGCTGCCGGCGTGGGAGATGCACTGTTCGGGATCGTTGCCCTCTGCCTCACCCTGATGTACTACCGGGAGACAAGGGCAGCCGCCTGAAGTGGGCTATTGGGAATACCCGGCCTTTATTGTGTTCGGGCTTATGGTCGGGACCTACGGCACCCTGGTTGGTCTGGGCGGTGGATTTGTAATTGTCCCTGTCCTGCTGTTGGTGCTCAAGATGGGGCACGAGCAAGCGGCCGGCACCTCGCTCGCGGTGGTCTTTCTAAATGCCGTCTCCGCCAGCTTCTCCTACATCCGGCAGAAACGGGTAGACTTTAAGAGCGGGATCAAGTTTGCCATCGCGACCGTCCCTGGGGCTATTGCCGGGCCCTTAGTCTCCACTCACATTAGCTCAGCCCTTTTCAACCTGATCTTCGGTATTCTGCTGGTGGTAGCATCGGCATTCCTGATGTGGAGGCCTGAAGTCCGGCAGAGTCCGGATTCGGACGTCCGAATCGCTCTCGGGCGGGGGCGTGTAACCCGCCGATTGGTGGACACCAACGGAAATATCTTCGCCTACACCTTCAACGAAAGGGTTGGGGTCGTGATAAGCTTCTTCGCCGGCTTCCTGTCAAGCATCCTGGGCATCGGTGGGGGGGTCGTGCACGTCCCGGCCATGATACACCTCTTCTCATTCCCGGCCCATATTGCCACGGCCACGTCCCAGTTCATTCTGGTGATCACGTCCGGTGTTGGAGCTGCCTCCCATTTGAGCCTGGGAGACGTGCGATTAGATTGGGCGATAGCCATGGGCATCGGGGTAATCATCGGAGCACAGTACGGTGCGGCCCTGTCCAAACGCCTTCAGGGCAGCCTGATCATTCGTCTCCTGTCGCTGGCCCTGGTCGTGACCGGGTTGCGCCTCGCCCTTTCAGGCCTCGGCATTTGGAAATGACCGACATCCAGAACTTCAGCAGATTCGCGGTTAAGGAAACATATCCCAGGTGATCAAAGTAGAGCGCGTGGCAGTGCAACCCGGGGATATCCCTTTGTTGCTCCGCTACACTGGTGACGGGCGCAAAAAGCCGGCAGTTATTATCGTGCACGGCGGCGGGCGCGGGTTTCACAAAGACTGGTCCATGAAAGCACTCCCCATGGACGGCTCGCCTCTGCTGCGGGCATACGTTGACATGCCCCATCACGGCGACCGGGGAGACCCTTCCTCCATGCTCCGGGACTGGCTGCGAGACCCGGTCGGCGGAGTCATCGCTCCCATTATCATTCAGATGCGCAAGGACCTGAGCCGGGTAGTTGACTACCTCCAGGGACGTGAAGACGTCGACCCGGACCGCATCGGCGCCTGCGGCTGGTCCAGCGGTGGAACCGCGGTTATCCTGGCGGTGCCTCGAGATAAACGGATCAGGGCTGCGGCTACGGTCTCCGCAGCGCAAACACCCCGGCACATGCTCCGTCCCGAGCATCGCGGCATTAAGCAATGGCCCCTCCAGACACAGCCGAGCCCGGAAGAAGTGGAGTGGCTGACCAGGGAAGAGGACGCCGAGACCTGGGCGGACCATTTCTATCCCACGTCAATGCTGCTCATCCACGGCGAAGACGACCTGCAGGTGCCCCCGGAGTCGACCCGCCGGCTCTACAACTGGCTGGTCCCACACTACCAGCCTGACCCGTCGCGCCTGAGGCTCGTCACCTACCCCGGCGCCGGCCACCATCCGGTCCCCGAGATGGCCCGCGACATCGAGGAATGGTTCACAGAGGAGCTTCCGGGAGCGGGCCCACCCGGTAGAATGCCACGGCATTATCGTAGGTCACCTGGCGGATCTCTTCCGCAGTGATACCCAGCGATTTCATCTCGAATATCGCCTTGGGAATAGATAGGACATCGGACATTCCTCCGGCCAGGTCGGAGTCGAGCATTGTGCGCTGGCTGCCGTACGATTGAACGAGAGTAGCCGCCTCTTTGTCGGAGATCTTGTGTGGCTGGACGGAGAGGCCCACCCAGCTTCCGAAGTCCCGCACTTCTTCCATTATGCGTGCGTCAACATGGTCTATCACCACGAGGTCCAGGTCGATCCCCACTTCGGAGATGACGCCCATGGCAATGCGGGCGACCTCGGCTTTACCTTTCTGCGGCGTATGTACGACGCAGGGCTTTCCGAGGCGCTTGCCTATCTCTAACTGCCTCCGGAAGACATCTATCTCACGGTCGGTCCCATCCTGCAGCCCGATCTCGCCCACTGCCACTACCGGCTCCTGGCCCAGCATCTCAGGCAGTCTGGACAGCACCTCGTCAACTCCCTCCTGCGGGATGCCGGATGGGTGGACACCCAGGCCCACGAACGCAACGATATGATTCCTGCGGAGCCGCATACAATCAAACTCCAGAATACGCCGGAAGTGGTCGAAAACACTTTGCGGCCCGGAGAACTCCATGAAATCATGGGCGCAGGAGACCACTGCCCTGGTACCGAAAAGAGACAGCGTCCGCAGGTCTTCCCACCCGCGGGTATCAGCGTGAATGTGCGAATCGAAGATAGGCATACCCCCTCCTTGTCGTTAGTCTCTTCCCATTTCCTTGAACCGGGCTACCACCGGGATGCGGTCTTCGTCACTGATTCTCGGCAGCTCAAGGATGTAGCTCATCCCGGCCAGCGACGGGTGCCTGACCAGGGTCCTGAACCCTTCGATCCCGATCTTGCCGTCGCCTGGACTGGTGTGCACATCCCGGTGCGCGTCCCTCTCCAGGATAGAATCGTTGGCGTGAACGCAATGAAGCCGGTCCAGTCCCACCAGCCGGTCGAACTGGGCCAGGGTATGCTCCACCGCTGAGGGCGACGAGAGATCATATCCGGCGCCCCAGAGATGGGCGGTATCCAGACAAACCCCCAATCGTGACCGGACAGCGTCCACACGCTTCAGGATATCGCCAATCTCCTCGAAGTAGCTCCCCAGCTCGTTGCGGCTGCCCGGACTGTTCTCCAGCAGGAGCATTCGGCCGGATGGGTCTTCCAGAATCTCCGAGAGCGCCCCGGCAACGCGTTCCAGGCCTTCGTTCAGGCCTGTGCCTACGTGACTACCCAGGTGCGTCACCACGTAGGCACATCCCAGGCTATCCGCCAGGTCCAGTGCACGGGCCAGGGTCACCTTCGACTTGGCCAGCACCTCAGGCCTCGGAGCCGCCAGGTTTATCAGGTAAGGCGAATGGATGAAGACTGGGGCAATGTCGTTATCGAGGAGGGTCTGGCGAAAACCTTCCAGGTCCCGAGGATCGGGGTAGCTTGCCTTCCAGCCCATGGGGTTGCCACTGAAGATCTGAAGCGTTTGGCACCCGGTCGCCGTCGCGGCCTGCGCGGCCTGCCTCAGTCCCTTTCCGATGGAGAGATGTAGTCCGACCCTCATATCCCGTGATTTGAGGATAGGGCAGGGGGCCAGTCACGTCAACATTTGGAAAAAGGGAAATAAGACCCCCACCTTTGGGGTGTATTACCTGAAAACGAGGAGGATTGCCCCGCAGCTAGCCAGCCAGAGAACGATGTTGACTACCATTGGCCTATCCCGCAGCAGCATCTCCTCCGGGCTGCCTCCCTGGTTCTTCATGTGAATCAGGTAAAGGTAACGGAAGATGCCATACAGGACGAAGGGTATGGTTAGCATCATCGCGGAGTTCTTGGGTACATTTTCCGCGCTGAAGGTATACAGGCTGTAGGCCATTACCGTGGCTGCTCCTACCAGCACGATCATCTGCTCCAGAAGCTGAGCGCTATATTCCTCCAGGATCTGCCGATGCCGTCCGGCCGCTCCCTCCAGCAGGATAAGCTCATGGCGGCGCTTCCCCAGCGCCAGGAAGAGGGCCAACAAGATAGTGCAAACGTAGAGCCAGGGCGATATCGGCACACTGATGGCCACGGCCCCTGCCACTGCCCGCAATACAAATCCGACAGAGATAGTCAGCACATCCACCAGTACCAGGTGCTTGAGCAAGAAGGAGTAGGAGAGCATGATCGTGAAGTAGAAGAGAGCCACTCCCCCAAGCATCCAGTTGAGCAGGAAGGCTCCAGGCAGACTTACCAGGAGCAGGGCCGCCAGCGCTGCCACGGCCGCAGGCTTTCTCAGCCTCCCGGAAGCCAGAGGCCGGCGCCGCTTCAATGGGTGAAGGCGGTCCTTCTGGATATCTACCAGATCGTTGATGACATACACGGCCCCGGACAGCAGGCAGAATATGGCAAACGCAGCCAGGCTGTACCCGACCATGCGGCCGATGGCCGATATCTCCGAGAGATGCCAGTATTGATTGACCGTGAAAGGCAGAGCCAGAAGAATAATGAGGTTCTTGGTCCACTGCCGCGGACGCATGGTGAGCAGGATCTCACGCGCTGTCGCCAGGGCCGACCCCTTTACCACCAGCGGAGCAGCCTGCCCAATGGTCTCCTCGGAAGGCACTAGTCCGCTTTCTCTAGCTCGAATGCCTGGTGTAATGACCGCACCGCCTTGGTCACAAGGTCCTCGTCGATGATGCAGGTAATACGGATCTCTGAGGTAGTAATTAGCTCGATGTTGACCCCGGCATCATGTAGAGCCGTGAACATACGGGCGGCATACCCGGGGCTGCTGGCCATGCCTGTTCCGACGATACTGACCTTCGCCAGCTTGGGGTCGTTGGTGCATCCCCTCGCTCCGATGGAGGCGGCCAGTGGCTCGACCAGGCCCATAGCACGGCCAAGATCGTTACGTCCAACCGTGAACGTGAGGTCAGTGATCCGCTCTACGCTGCTGGCATTCTGGACGATCGTATCTACATTAATCCCGGCATCAGCCAGTGAATTAAAAATCGAAGCGGCGATGCCCGGCTGATCAGGCACACCCAGGACAGTGACCTTAGCCACGTCGGTGTCATGCGCAATTCCCCGCACCTTGTTGCGGACTTCCATCTCTACCTCCCCTTGAATGAGCGTGCCTGTAGCTTGTTTGAAGCTGGAAGCCACCAGTATCGGCAGGCCGTAGACCTGCCCAACCTCGACGGCCCTTGGGTGCATTACCCGGGAGCCCTGTGACGCCAGCTCAACCATTTCCTCGTATGAGATATCGGCCAGCCTCCGGGCTCTTGGCTCGATACGCGGGTCTGCGGTGAACACCCCCTCCACATCCGTATAGATCTCGCATAGCTTCGCTCCGAGCCGCGCGGCGAGGGCCACTGCGGTAAGATCGGACCCTCCCCGGCCGAGCGTCGTAATATCCATTCCTTCCGAAATACCCTGGAACCCGGCGACTATCACGATGCGGCCATGCTCCAGCTCACGGTTGATGCGCCTGGGGTCGATATCCAGTATGCGTGCCCGTCTGTGTGAAGAGTCAGTCTTAATGCCTGCCTGCGCACCGGTCAGGCTCACCGCCGGACAGCCAACGACGTGTAGGGCCATGCAGAGAAGGGTACAGGAGATCATCTCGCCAGTGGAAAGGAGATGGTCCATCTCCCGGTCATTGGGATGATCGGTAATCTGTTGGGCCAGGCCTATCAGCTCGTCAGTAGTATCGCCCATAGCCGAGACCACCACCACCACATGCTTGCCCTCCTCTCTGGCATTCGCCACCCGGCGCGCAACAGCCTTGATGCGCTCGGCGTTGCCAACGGAGGTCCCTCCGTATTTCTGTACAACCAGTTCCATGTTACTCCTGTTCTATCTCCACCAGCCGCGCCCCTTCAACGGTCGGTTTCGCCAGCCGAATAGAACCGAGAACACCCTCCCGGCTAGCGGCGTCTGCCAGCGCCTGGCCTACCGGCTCGGCATTATCCCCGGTAAGAGCCAGTATGGTCGGCCCGGCGCCCGAAAGGAACACCCCCAACGCCCCTGCATCCAGGGCTGCCCGGAAGAGCGTCGCCATGCCCGGAAATAGAGTCTGGCGATAGGGTTGATGGAGAAGATCTTGCATTGCCACCCGCAGCAGGTCCACCGACCCGGTAGCCAGAGACGTGGCGAGCAAAGCGGCCCGCCCAACGTTGAATACAGCGTCGGCCAGGTCCACCTGCCTTGGCAGGACACGGCGAGCTTCGGCGGTTGGCAGGTTGAATTCAGGGATGAAGAGGACTGCCAGCAGTCCATCGGGCCATGGCACCTCGGTATGGACAAGCCGGTCGCCGTCTCTTACCACCACGACGCAGCCTCCCAGCAGGGCCGGCGCCACGTTGTCAGGGTGCCCCTCCATGCGACTGGCCAGGTCCAGGAGGCAGTCCTCGCTAAGGCCAGACTCGAAGAAATGATTGGCCGCTACGAGGGCGCCCACGATGGCGGCGGCGCTGCTGCCCAGGCCGCGGGCCAACGGAATCTCGTTGTCCAGCTCCAGCCGTAACGGCGGAACCTCTCTACGAGATGCCTCCGCAGCGGCCTGAACCGCCCGGTAGGCAATATTGCTCGTATCGCGCGGCAGGTCCGCGCTTCCCTCTCCTGAAACGTCGATATGAAAAGAGTCACTGGAGGAGATAGTGACGGTATTATGCAAGTCCAGGGCAAGGCCCAGGCAATCGAAACCTGGACCCAGGTTCGCCGTGGTAGCCGGCACTCGGACAGTTACCCTACGTGTCATTCCTTCCCGCTTTACGTATATGCCTGCAAATTATAGCATCTTTGACGAGCAGGCGACAAAATGATCTAAAACGTGGCACGGGGACCTGCCCCCGCGCTACGGAAGCCACTGACAACACAGAGGCGGCCACCCGGTTATCGGTCTGGCTACAGTGCCAGCGTGAGGCAGCCGACGCCGCCTCCGGCGCGGAGGAACTCCGAGATCTCAACCTCATGCACGGTAAAGCAGCGGGACTCCAGCGCTTCCCGCAGGGCGGGGCTGGCCCTATTCAAGACGATGTGCCGGTCGACCAGCACGCAGTTACAGGCGAAGTAGAGGGCATCCTCCTCCATTACCTCAATCTGCGACTTGGTGTGCGCCACAATTGCCTTCTGTGAATAGTTCTGGAAGGCTGGCGGGAAGTACATTACGACATCGTTGTCCAGGGGACAAAAGCACGTGTCCAGGTGATAAAAGCGGCGGTCAGCCAGCTCCAGTGAAACGACCAGCTTCTTCAGCTTCTCTCCAACCATCAGGTGTGTCCGCACGTCTGATCTGAAATAGAAGCCGGCAAACAGCAGGTCCCGGTAGAGCTTCACGTCACCCATGCCCTCGAAGTAATACTCTTCTGGCAGGGTCTCTATTCTGTAGCCGTGACTTTCGAACCAGGCCCGGTAGTACTTCTCCTCGCCCTGGCGCTCCGGATAACGGAAGTTGGTCGGTATGAAGAGCTCGCCGTTGACTACACCGGCGTTGGCAGTGAAGACAATATCCGGCAGGCCTTTCACTGCATCCATCAGCTCAACCTTGACCCCCAGCTCCTGATAGAGGTTATACAAGGCCTCCCATTGCCGGCGGGCCAGGTCCCGGTTTGCCTGCTTCGCTACCGACATCCACGGATTTATCTCATAGTAGATGCCATAGTAGTCAGGCGGGCACATGAGCACCCGGCCACTTAGCCCGACCCTCATGGCTTTCTCCTCTCGGTGATGGCCGGACGGCGCAGATACAGGGGCAGGACCTGGTCGGGCGTTGGGAGATCCCCCTGCCTGATACGGCGCCAGGCAAGCTCAGCCAGGTAGCCGGCCCGCCGGGCGCCGGAGGCTGGAGGCGCCAGTATCGCCTTTCCCTTGAGGCGACGCTCGACCTCTGGGAGTAGCCTGGGATAAAGATCGCCGCAAATGACCGTAGGGCGCTGAATCATTTCCTCCAGCTCGTCCCACGAGATAATCGCCTCGGCCCGGACCTGGCGCCAGCGCCGGTAGAGGTTCCGATAGGTTGCTGAGGCCAGCTCCCCACGGCCGGCATCCTGAATGACGCACACGGGCAAGCCCGTGGCGGAATGAGCGTAAGCCTGGACCTCCAGAGCGGAGATCCCCACCAGAGGCACGCCTGCGCCAAAGGCCATGGCCTTGGCAAAAGCCATGCCGGTGCGGACCCCGTTGAAGCTGCCGGGCCCGATGGCCACGGCAATTGCCCCCAATCCATCCACGCCGCCGGAGTCCTGTGCGAGAAGATGCTGCACTCGCGGCGCCAATTGCACAGTATGCTGCAGTCCAGCCACCCAGGTCAGCTCGGCCACCACTTCATCCTCACGGGAGAGGGCGATGCTGGCAAACCTGGTGCAGGTATCGATTGCCAGCATCAGAGGACTCGTCATGATGTAGCCTCCACGCCACGGCGCCTCGGGTGCAATTCGTCGAGAAGCTGCTCGTATCTCGGCCCGTGCGCCTGCAACCGCAGCGTACGATCGCGGTCACCGGCATATTGTATGTTCACCATCAGGTGTTCCGGCGGAAGTGCCTCCATTACCTTATCGGCCCATTCGATCACGCAGACGCCTGTGCCGATCAGGTAGTCCTCCAGGCCCAGCTCGTCCGTCTCCTGGGGATTGTCGATCCTGAAGCAATCGACGTGGTACAGGGACAGCCTCCCGCGGTATTCCCGGATCAGGGTGAACGTGGGACTGGTCACGCTGTCGTGGATATCCAAGCCGCGGGCCATTCCCTGAACGAGGCAGGTCTTGCCCGCCCCCAGTGTTCCGACCAGCAGGAGAACATCTCCCGGTCTTGCCAGGCGGCCCAAAAGCTCGCCCAGCGATTGTGTCTGACGCGGGCCATGAGTTGCCAGGGTTAGCTCCTTCATGATCCTGCCCGGAAGTGCTCCCATCCGGCCTCTGGAAGATCAACCGGACGTTCGTCCTCGTCGAGGATCGTCACCCGGCCCGGCTGGCCGTCTTCCACGCGACCGATGACGGTAATAGGAGATAGTAATTCCTCGTTAGCCCGCTCGATCAGGCGCTCAGGAGCGGCGAAGAGTATCTCGTAGTCCTCACCTCCGCTGGCTGCCATCTGAAAGTAATCCGTGGGGAACGCCTGGCGCAGATAAGGATGAACGGGTAATTGCGCCGCCCGTAGCGTCGCCGAGACGCCACTCTCCCTGCAGAGATGTCCGCAGTCGGCCAGAAGGCCGTCGCTTATGTCAATTGCCGCTCTCACGCCCAGAGAGGCCAGGGCCTGCCCTTCGGCGACCCTCGGTCTCGGACGCAGGTGCGCTTCCAGCAGGAATGACGCAAGCTCACCGGAGGCCTGTCCGGTACCCTTGAGGATCCGGAGTCCGCCTTCAGCGTTTCCCAGGTAGCCGGTCAGGGCCAGCAGGTCACCGGGCCGGGCCCCCGACCGTCGCATTATTCCCTCGGCACTGGCGGCCCGACCCACAAGGGCGATCGTCAGGACCACCTGAGATGCAGCAACAGTATCACCACCGGCCAGAGCTACATTGTACTCCCGACATGCAGCCAGCATTCCACCGTAGAGCGCTTGCAGCCAGTTGACCTCCGTAGTGGCCGGCAGTGCCAGTGAGACCAGGGCTATCCGTGGCACGCCGCCCATCGCCGCGATGTCACTGAGGTTGGAGGTCATTGCCTTCCAGCCGAGGTCCTCCGGAGAACAGTCCGGGAGAAAGTGGACGCCTTCCACCAGGGTGTCCGTCGTCCCCAGCAGGACCTCTGGCCCGGCCCGCCAGGCAGCAGCGTCGTCACCAATGCCCAGGACCAGATCTTCTGATGCGGGCTGGCTGCTCGTCCAGCCCCGGACCAGCCCGATAAGCCCGAATTCGCCCAGCTCCGAAATCCTCACAATATGATTATAAGCCCCCTGTACAGGGCGCTCAATCGCGCGCTCCGGGCCTTGTTCAGGGTGTTTCGGTCGCTGGTAGGCTGCGGCGCACTGGGTTCCCTCATCCCAACCTTCTCCCACTGCGGTGGGCGAAGGAGTACTCGCCCCTGCGGCGGGAAGAGAATAGGCAACCTCTCTCATTGGAGAGAAGGGGTACTCACTCTGGCGGCGATCCAGGCATAGACGAGCTCTCTCAAGAGAAAGAGTAGAGCTCTCTCGCCCACCGCAGTCGAACAACCCGCTCAAGTGTTCCCTCGCCCACCGCAGTGGGAGAGGGTTAGGGTGAGGGAACTCCGCACGATGCGGGCATGAAGGGCGATTATCGACAGACTCTGGGGTCTGCTTTATGCGCCTGGCAGAGAGAAGTGGAAGGTACTACCCTTGTCAAGCTGGCTATCAACCCAGATGCGCCCGCTATGGGCCTCAACCAGCATCTTCGTTATGTGCAGTCCTAAGCCGACTCCCTCCAACTTGCGCGTCCTCTCGCTTCTGTAGAACCGGTCGAAGATATGTGGCAGGTCTTCCGGCCCAATCCCGGAGCCAAGGTCGGTAACCGAGACCGTGACCTCCTCCCCGGCATTCACTGCTCTCACCGTTACCTCTGAATCGGGGGGAGAGTACTTCAACGCGTTGGTAAGCAGGTTTGTTAGAATTCGCTCCAGGCGTCCAGGGTCAGCCAGCACCGGCGGCAGGTCTTCCGGGATGTCCAGATTGACCCGCCTGTCCCCCGTCATGTTGACCGACCGCTCCAGGAGGTCAGATATACATGACCTGAGGTCCACTGGCTGCTTCTCAAGCACGAACTGGCCTGCCTCGAGGTGCATAGAGTCGAGGAGGTCCTGGATTATGGAATTCATACGCTCTGCGCTGGTGATGATACCCTTGGCGCTCTGCGCTTCGCTGCCATTGAGTCCGGCCTTCTCTAGCTTTCGAACCAGGAACTGGGCCAGTCCCTGAACGGCTCCCAGCGGGTTTCGCAGGTCATGCGAAATGGCATACACGTATTGCTCCCTGAATTGATCTGCCCGCTTTCTGTCGGTAATATCGACAGCTACCTCCATGCGGACGAGCCGGCCATCGTCCCAGGCAATGGCCCTATCGATGCAGAGGAACCACCGTCCGGTGACGGTGTTCTGGAACTCCCAGACATACGGAGGCTCCGGAACACCATCCTTGACCAGGCGGTCATTGGTGCAGAAAGGACACCTTGCCGCCTGTCCGGACTGCAGCACCTCATAGCAGGGCTTTCCCAGGCTGTCCGCACCGAAGAGCTCGGCTCCATACCGGTTGAGGTGCAGCAACTCGTGTGTCTTCAGGTCAGCGACATAGACTAAGGCGTTGATTGAATCGAAGATTGCAGCAAACTGCTTGAACTGAGCAAGCATGACCTGCTCGGTTCGCTTACGCTCGGTAATGTCTCTAATGACACTGAGGATCAGCTTCGTGCCATCCAGCTCCAGGACACGGTTATGGACTTCTACCGGCATGACTGACCCGTCCTTACAGATATGCTCGGACTCGAAGGTCATCTCGCCTGTCCGCAGTAGCTCCCTAAGCCGGAGCTTGCGCTCCTGTAAATACTCAGGAGCGATGAGACTCCGCAGACCCGTTGAAAGAAGCTCTTCCCTGGAATACCCACGAGACTTGTAAGCAGCTTCGTTCACATACAGAACGTCCATGTCCCGATCATGCAAGAATACTGAGTCAGAGGCCGCATCCAGCAGGTCAGACCTCAGCTTGATATCCTTCTCAGCCTCCCTGCGTTTGGAACAATCTCGAACAATGCTTAAGTAGACGCGCTCTCCACCCATAATGGCGCCCTGAGATGTTACTTCGACCGGGAATGTAGAGCCATCCTTGCGCCGGTCTACTGCCTCAAACAAGACGCCGTCGGAACCTGCTCCCATTCCCAACGAAGTGGCGACCTGTTCGCTTGAATGTACCCGCAGATCCCCAATTTTCAACGAGAGAAGCTCTTCACGCTGGTAGCCATATGCTCTAATCGCCGCTTCGTTGGCCTCGATTATCTGCCCGTCATGACGAACAAACAGCATCGCGTCTCGAGCGTGCATGGATAGTAGCTGATAGCGTTGAAGCACCTCTTCTCGATGCCGGACCTCCGCGTCCATTCGATTGAACGCTTCGGCCAGGTCCGTCAGTTCGCCTGGCCCGGTGATTTCCAACGCCTGGCCGGGCTCACCCCGGCCAATAGCCAGCGCATGATCACGCACACGCCTGATCGGAACAGTGATACTCCGGCCAATGACCATGGCCACAAAGACAGCCAGCAGGGTCGTCAAGATTCTTAGCGATGACTCACGGAGCAACTCCGCTACCACCGGCGCCATGACCTCTTCTTCCGGACGGCCGGCCCCGGCAACCCAACCAGTGGAAGCAGCCGGAACGTAGGCGGACATCCTCTTGCGCCCGTCAGGAGCAGTAGCAAACGTTCCGCTTACCTCCTCGCCACGCAGCGCCGGAGAGATGAATTCCTGCGACACCCTGACATCTCGCTGGTCCCACGTCAGATCGACCTCGGGGAAACGATAAACAATGCGACCCTGCCGGTCGATAAGACCTCCGGAGGCATCTCCGGCCCGTTCCATCTTAATCGCTTCACCGAGTTGTTGGGAGTCGATCAACGCCGCCACTGCCCCTTTTAACGTGCCGCTCTCATCTCTGACGCTCTGGACTACCGCAAAGCTGGCCTCCCGGTCAGATGGTCCCGGCAAGAGATCGCTCACCACCCATTCTTCTCCGACGGCAATCTCCTGAAAGTACGTCCAGTTGCTAAGGTTGCGCCCAATTAAGTTCGGGTCGCTGGAAGCAATCACGTTTCCCTGAGGGTTGATCCACCTGAACGATATTACGGCAGGGTTCCGGGCGGCACTGAGGGCGAGCAACCGGTTGGCCTGATCTGCGGGCAGGGGGGACGCCAGGGCCAGTCCGAGTGTAAGCTCGTCGTGAGTAATATGGTCCAGGTAAGTGCCGAAACTGAGCCCAACTGATCGAGCCATTTCCAGGTCGGCCTCTAGCGCTTGGGAACGCCGGTCAACAAACATGGCCCGATAGTGGCTCACCTCTATCACCAACTCCGGGATAAGCACAATGATCAGGAGAAGGAGTATCGTGCGGCGAACACTGGTAAAGAGGAGACTGTGTACTATGGAGGATAGCAGCTGCTTTAGGCGCAACTGGGGCCAATGTTTACCACCCAGTCCTAAACTGGCCAAGTGACTCCTAACCCCCCTCAACATAAGCCCAAATGCGCGACCTGGAAAATTATAGCATAACGGAAACGGCAGCGCACTTTGACTCTGTCCCGAACCGTGCTATAATGCAACTGATTTGCATTTGCGCAGAAAGCCCGCATGCACCAGCACGGACACTCTACTAGAAACAACTTAGAAACCCAGGGGAAGCGCCTGCTCCTGGTCGGCAATCCAAATGTTGGGAAGAGCGTTATCTTCCATTACCTCAGTGGAAAGTACGCCACCGTCTCCAACTACCCCGGCACCACTGTTGAAGTAACGCGCGGGCAGGCCCAATTTGGGGATGACACCTGGGAGATTATCGACACTCCGGGCGTCCAGAGCCTGCTGCCTAACTCTGAGGATGAAAAAGTGGCCAGGGACATCTTGATCAACGGCCACACTGACGGCGCGGTCGTGCAGGTAGTAGACGCCAAGAACCTGCGCCGGTCGCTGGTGATCACCTCCCAACTGGCCGAGCTAGGCTTCCCAATGGTCATCGCCTTGAACATGTTGGACGAGGCCGACAGAAGAGGGATCAAGGTTGACACTGAATCGCTCTCTCAAGCTCTCGGAGTAGAGGTAGTTGAGACCGTTGCGGTAGATGGTCAGGGCCTGGAAAGGTTGAAAGAAGCCTGCGCTGAGGCCCGTCCATCGTCTTTCCAGATCACCTTCGATCCAGCAATAGAGGAGAGTATCCGCAAGATCAGCCAGCAGTTGCCCCCGCTGGAGGTCAATCATCGCGGTATATCCCTGCTCCTCTTATCCGGTGACCGGAATCCGCGCACTCAGCCGGTGGATCGCCAGGCGGCGGCGCTGATAAACAGCGCAATACAAGAGGCAGAGGCACAGTATGCCACGCCTCTTTCGTACGTGATCAGCATGCAGCGTGCCCGCCGGGTTGAGGCAATCGTGGGACGGGTCGAGGCCAAGGGACACCGGCCTCAGGACACCTGGACAGAAAAGCTTGGTAGCCTGACCATGCACCCGCTCTGGGGGATACCATTCCTCGCTGCCACCCTCTTCCTGGTGTTCTACCTTTTTGTTGGACGTCTCGGCGCCGGCGTTGGCGTGGACTTCCTTCAGAACACGGTATTTAACGGCTACATTAACCCCTGGGCGACGGCTGTCCTGGACCTGGTACCGATAACGCTGCTCCAGGAGCTGCTGGTGGGGCAGTACGGCCTCATTACTATGGGCCTTACCTATGCTATCGCCATAGTGCTGCCCATAGTGGGATTCTTTTTCTTTGCCTTCGGACTGTTGGAGGACTCGGGCTATCTCCCGCGCCTGGCTATACTCTCGAACCGCGTCTTGAAGCATATGGGGCTCAATGGCAAGGCGGTGTTGCCGATGGTCCTGGGACTGGGCTGCGTTACCATGGCGACGATGACCACGCGCATTCTAGAGTCGCGTCGGGAGAGAATGATCGCCACCCTGCTGCTTGCCCTGGGCATCCCTTGCTCCGCTCAGATGGCGGTGATCCTGGCGATGGTCTCCAGCCTGTCAGCAACTGCGGTAGCCCTGTTCATCGCCCTTGTTGGCTCCCAGTTGCTGCTGGTCGGATTTCTCGCAGCCCGGCTCCTGCCGGGGGAGAGCTCGGATTTTATCCTGGAAATACCGCCCCTTCGTCTGCCGCATCTCTCAAACGTCCTGTTGAAAACGTTTTACGCGATCGTTTGGTTCTTGCGTGAAGCCGTACCCCTCTTCCTTATTGGAACGTTTCTGCTGTTCCTGGGCAATCAGCTCGGCGTGCTGCAGTGGCTGGAAGAGCTGGCGCAGCCGGTGGTCACCGGCTTTCTAGGACTGCCCCCAAAGGCGGCCGAGGCCTTCATCATAGGATTCTTAAGACGGGACTACGGAGCTGCAGGGCTTCTCAAGATGCAGCAAGACGGATTACTTACCGTCACTCAGGTACTGGTCAGCCTGGTTGTCATTACCCTCTTCGTGCCTTGCATCGCTAACTTCTTCGTTGTTATCAAGGAAAGGGGACTGCGAACTGCACTGCTGATCGTGGCCTTTATTTTCCCCTTTGCCGTCCTGGTAGGAGGCGTTGTGAACTTCGCCCTTCACTGGACAGGGGTCGAGCTTTAGGAGACTGCCGGATGGAAATACAAGAGAGTGCCATCGATGAGATCCTGGAAGCCCTCTGGTGCTCCCTGGAGGAGAACGACAGAGACAAGTGGGATGGCCTGACCGATGGTTACGAACAAACCCTGAAACGCATGGCCGGCTCCGGGCTCGTAATGCTGGAAGACGGTCAGCCATGTTTCACCGAGCAGGGACTGGAGCGGGCCCGTGCCATAATCCGCCGGCACCGCTTGGCCGAGCGTCTCCTTTCCGATGTTTTCGACCTGACCATGCAAGTCGCCGAGGACGACGCCTGCCGTTTCGAACACCTGCTCAGCCCACGGGCCGAAGACAGCGTATGCATTCTGCTTGGACACCCGCGCACCTGCCCGCATGGGCGGCCTATTCCCCTGGGGGAGTGCTGCCACAACCAGTCCCGGCAGGTCAGGCCCCTGGTGATGCCTCTTTCCAGGCTCGAGAAGGGCGAAGCATGTGAAGTTGCCTATGTGGGTACTAAGGACGAGACCCGGCTGCACCGGTTGACCTGCCTCGGGATCATCCCCGGCCATCGACTGAAGCTCCTCCAGCGCCGTCCGACCTACGTGGTCCAGGTAGACGAGACGCATCTGGGCCTGGACCGCTCTATAGCGGAGGAAATCTACGTAAAGACCGTCGCTTGAAACATTAGTCTCTCCGGCTGGACTCCGATCCAACAGGCCAAAATGAATGGCCGGCGACGGGGAGCTAGAACCGACAGGGCCATATCACCATCTGCCGTGCGTTCGTACTTCCGGACCGATCCTCTTGATGATTTCGCCTTCCGACAAGCATTTAGCTCCCATCTATAGCGCCAAGCCCTATGAAACGCCAACGAACCCGTAGCCGCAAAGCTGCCACCATAGGCGCGAAATACTGCAAGAAGCGTCCTGAAGGCTTGGTGAGCCGAAACTTTTTGTGCTATATTGGGATTGGTGGGGAGGTGGGACTATTGGGAGACTGCTAGTTCATTATGGAGGTTACTACTTGCTCAACGGGCTAAGTGTGTTCACCGGGAACGCTCATCCTTGCCTTGCAGAGGCGGTCTGCGAATACCTGGAGACCCCCCTGGGCAAGGCTGAGGTTTTTCAGTTCAGCAACGAGAACATTTTCGTTAAGATTAACGAAAACGTCAGGCAGAAGGATGTCTTCATCATTCAGCCTACGTGCTCACCGGTGAACCGCAGCATCATGGAATTACTGATCATGATAGATGCCATGAAACGGGCGTCGGCGGGAAGAATTACCGCGGTAGTTCCGTATTATGCCTATGCCCGTACTGACAAGAAAGACCAGCCCCGTGTGCCGATAACGGCCCGCCTTCTGGCCGATCTTATCACGGTGGCAGGGGCTCATCGCGTTCTAACGGTGGACCTCCACGCCGGGCAGATTCAGGGGTTCTTCAATATACCCGTGGACGAGCTAACCGCGCTATATACGCTCAGCCGCTATTTCAGGGACAAGCATCTGGGAGAGACGGTCGTCGTGGCGCCTGACCTGGGAATCACCAAGCGGGCGCGCAATTTCGCCGAGCGCCTGAAGGCGTCCCTGGCCATCATCGAGAAGCGGCGAGTCGGGAACGAAGACAAGGTGGAGGAGTTAAACGTCATCGGAGACGTGAGCGGAAAGACTGCGGTCATCTTCGATGATGAGATAGATACGGCAGGGTCTCTTTGCCAGGCCGTTATCGCCCTGGAGAAGCGAGGTGTAAAGGAAGTCTATGCTACCTGCACCCACGGGATATTCTCCGGTCCGGCGATCGAGCGCATCGCGGCCAGCAACCTGCGTGAGCTCGTTGTCACCGACACAGTGCCGCTTCCCGAAGAAAAACGGCTTCCAAAAATAACCGTGTTATCACTGGCACCTCTCCTGGGGGAGGCCTTCCGACGTATCCATACCGGCACCTCAGTGGGGGCGCTATTCCAATAGGATTTTATGTTTAAGCTATTCAGTGGCCTTTTAGGCGATTCAAACGAGAGAGAGCTGAAGAAGCTGGAGCCTCTGGTGGCGAAGGTAAACGCCCTGGAGCCCGACTTCGAGTCGCTCACTAACGAACAACTGCGTGCCAAGACGGTGGAGTTCAAGGAGCGCCTCAGTCAAGGCAAGACGCTTGATGACCTCCTGCCGGAAGCCTTCGCAACGGTCCGTGAGGCGGCCCGGCGGGCGCTCGGCCAGCGTCATTTCGATGTCCAGCTCATGGGCGGCGCCGTGCTCCACGGGGGCAAGATCGCGGAGATGAAGACCGGTGAGGGCAAGACGCTGGTAGCTACCCTTTCGGCCTATCTCAATAGCCTCTCCGGCCGGGGCGTCCATGTGATCACTGTGAACGACTACCTGGCAAAGCGTGACCCTCAGTGGATGGGTCCCATCTATCACATCCTAGGCGTCAGTGTTTCAAGCATCCAGCATGAGTCGGCCTTCTTGTTCGACCCGGATTATGTTTCGGAAGACGCCCGGTTTAACCACCTGCTCCCTATCAGCCGGCGACAGGCCTATGAATCCGATATAACTTATGGCACCAACCACGAATTCGGCTTCGATTACCTCCGGGATAATATGGTCCTCGATCTCTCTCAGTGCGTGCAGCGAGAGCTGAACTACGCAATAGTAGACGAGGTGGACAACGTCCTGATCGACGAGGCCCGGACTCCGCTTATCATAAGCGGCGCAGTAGAAGAGGCTACCGACAGGTATTATCACTTCGCCAGGCTGGTCCCAAGGCTACGGGAGGAGGAAGATTACAAAATAGATGAGAAGGCCAGGACAGTCACACTGACTGAGAACGGCACTTCCAAGATGGAGAAGTGGCTGAGCCTGCCCAACCTCTACGACCCCGAGCACTTTGAGCAAACCCGGTATCTGGATAATGCCATGAAGGCCCAGGTACTCTATAGACGGGACCGTGACTACGTAGTCAAAGACGGTCAGGTAATCATCGTCGACGAGTTCACCGGACGCCTCATGTTCGGACGGCGGTACTCTGAAGGACTGCACCAGGCCATAGAGGCGAAGGAGGGTGTTCGCATCCAGCGTGAGAGCGTCACGATGGCTACCATCACCTTCCAGAACTACTTCCGCATGTACAAGAAGCTGGCCGGCATGACCGGTACCGCAGCTACGGAAGCGGAGGAGTTCCACAAGATATACAAGCTAGAAGTCGTGGTTGTCCCTACCAACAAGCCGATGATCAGGATCGACAGCGCCGACCAGGTGTACAAGACCGAAAAGGCCAAGTTCAACGCGGTCATCCGAGAGATAGAAGAGCTCAATAAGCTGGGACGCCCGGTGCTGGTGGGCACGGTGTCTATAGAGAAGTCTGAGCGTCTCAGCAGCATGCTCACGCGGCGCGGGATTCCTCACCAGGTACTCAACGCCAAGCTGCACGAAAAAGAGGCCGGCATCATTGCCGAAGCGGGCGAGCCCGGCATGGTTACAATCGCTACCAACATGGCCGGACGAGGCACTGACATCATCCTGGGAGGCAACCCAGAGGGAATGGCGCAGGAGGTGCTTCGCAAGAAGGACCTCGAGGCCCACAAGGTCAGCTCTGAACAATGGCAGGAGGCTTTAGCCGAGGTCCGGCCAATCTGGCAGGAGAACCGCGAGAAGGTGGTCCAGGTGGGGGGCCTGCATATCGTGGGCACCGAGCGCCACGAGGCGCGACGCATCGACAACCAGCTCCGTGGACGCTCCGGACGCCAGGGAGACCCGGGCAGCTCTCGCTTCTACGTTTCCCTGGAAGACGACGTCATGCGCCGGTTCGGCGGAGACCGGATAAAGGGCTTCATGGAATGGGCGGGTATGGAAGAAGACGTGCCCATTGAGCACGGCCTGGTTTCCAAGGCAATAGAGAATGCCCAGACTAAGGTTGAAGGCCATAACTTTGACATCCGCAAGCACCTGGTAGAATACGACGATGTAATGAACAAGCACCGGGAGGTTATTTACGCCGAGAGGCGAAAGATCCTTTCCGGCGCTGACTTGAGATCGAATATACTGGACATGGTTGAACAGGAGATACGCGGACTGATCAACTTGCATCTCCACGACGAACATGGCGATCAATGGGACCTGTCCAGCCTGTTGAACTCTGTAAGAGGCATCCTGCCTCTGCCAGATGGTATGGATGAAGAGACTCTCTCCCGCATGAGCAAGGCCGAGATCGAAGACGACCTACTGGAGCTAGCGGAGTCCGCTTACGAGGCACGCGAGCAGGAGCTGGGCCCCGAGAACATGCGGATAGTGGAACGAGTTCTGATGCTCCAACTGGTGGACCGGCACTGGGTGAACCATCTCACCAGCATGGACGATCTCCGGGAAGGCATAGGCCTTCGGGCCATTGGACAGACCGACCCGCTGGTCGCCTACAAGAAGGAAGCCCACGTAACCTTCCAGGAACTGATGGAGAACATCCAGCGCGATATAGTACGCACCATTTACCATGTAGGTATAGTCAAAGATGAGCCAAGACCACCGGCACGTCCGATCCAGAGGCCGGCGCCACGGGTCCAGAGCAATACCCATAATACCAGCAGTAATGACAACACTCGAGTTGCCTCAGTTAAGGCAGAGAAGACGGAGAAAAAGGTAGGACGTAACGACCCCTGCCCTTGTGGAAGCGGCAAGAAATACAAGAAGTGTCACGGGCAATAATCGCGGACCTGGTGGGGGTAGGCCCAGCCCCAGGAAGGGGGAGAGGATGTCCAGGAAACGGTACGAAGAGGAGATCGATGAAATTCTAAAGAAGCTGGATGGGACCCTTCCTTCCAGGCCATTCACCGAGCGGGCTCGATGCAAGCTCCAGGAGCTAGGCGGAGCGCTCGGACCGGTCCTCTCCAACATCCTTGCAGCTATCCAGGCCGGGCACCTCATGCTCCTTAGCCTGGCCCTAATGATCGCTGCTTACTTACTTCCTTTGCCTTTTGACTGGAAACGCAATGTCGGCATACTTGGCCTCGGTCTCTTCGTCCTGGCCTTTGTACTTTCGCTAAAGGAAAGAAGCCGCACCCGCTACGAACCCCGATGGAGAGGGCGCGTCATCCGTAATGATCAAAACCGTATGCCGGATTGGCTGCGTCGGCTGCTAGGGAGGCGCTAATGGCGCAAAAGGGAAGGTTGTTGCACTACCATTACGCGTGACTACGAAGTCGCCATCTACGAGGAGACGGTCCCCCTGGACCAATGGGTGTCGACCCTGCTCGGCCTGGTAATCGTGGGACTGGTGGCTACGTTGGTTTGGCTTGTCACAGGCGACACGTCGGAAGACGACCGGCTATTCGGCTTACCGATTAGCGCCCTGGTTACAGCTGTCTTAGCCTTCACCTTCTGGAACTACCGTGAGATCCGGATACGGCTGACTCCCAGGTACCTGGACATCCGGTACGGCTTGCTCAATCACAAGGTAATACCCATTTCCGAAATCCAATCATGTGAGCCCACCCAGGCCAGCTTCGGAAGGTATCTGGGTATCGGCGTCAGGCTCGGGCGGGATGGATCTTCGGCCTACACTACCTCTTTCGGACCCGCGGTCGAGGTACACAGCGCATCCCGCCGGCCATTCGTCTTTTCATCCAACCGTGCGCAAGAGCTAAGCCAGGTAATCAACGGAGTGCTGGCCAGCCGGCAAGCTTAGCTACCGTTCGTCTCTGATAAGCCACCTGTCCCCTTGTTGCTGCATGAGCAGGGTCTTGGTCTCGTAGCGTCGCCTCCCGGGACGGGCCTTGTCGTCGATAGAAAGAGTGACGTGCACAATGCGCTGGTCCCCGGCCGGACCGCTGTCCACATGCACCTCGTCCAGCTTTAGGCCCTGCCTGTCGCGGCTTGCCCAGGCGTTGGCCTGTGCCTGAGCCTCATCCTGCCGGTCCGGCATCCAAAGCGCCACCTCCGCATCCTTATCTCCCCGCCCTATGGCGTCATAGTAGGCATTGACTGTTTCCTTGACGCCGCTGGCCTGCGGATCACAGCCTCCGGCCATGAGAGAAAGACCTACAATGACGGCACAGAGCAACACAAAGACGGCCAGAGAGCTTCTGGTCCTGTCTCCTCTCATTCAGGCAACTACCCGCCCGTCGCGGAGCGCAACAGTGCAATTGGAGGCAGACGCAGCCTCGGCGCTATGGGTAACCATCAGGATAGTGCGTCCTTTCTCGTTCAATGCCACCAGCAGCTCCAGAACGGATTGCCTGGCAGCAGCGTCCAGATTGCCTGTAGGCTCGTCAGCCAGGATAATGAGCGGGTCATTTACTATGGCGCGGGCAATGGCCACGCGGCCCTGCTCGCCTCCCGAGAGCTGGCCCGGAAGATGAGAGGCCCTGTGCCCCAGGCCGACCTCCTTAAGGGCGCTTACGGCGCGGCCCAGCTTGTTGCCGGAACTGGCAACAGCCAGGGGCAGCATCACGTTCTCTACCGCAGTCAGGTAAGGGATGAGGTGCTGTTGCTGGAAAACAAAACCCATGCGCTCTCGCCGGAAATCAGCGAGACTCTCTGAAGGCATCCGATAGATCTCACGGCCATCGATCTCAACCCGCCCCCTGGTAGGAGCGCTCATGGCTCCCAGTATCGCCAGCATGGTGCTCTTGCCCGAGCCCGATGGCCCCAGGATTGCCACGAAGTCGCCCTCTTCGATCTCGATGGAGGCATCACTTAGCGCAGCCACCACGCCGGCCGGGCCGGGATACTCCTTGGTAACCTCTTGCAGTGATATGTACGACATCTTCTCTCTACAACGCTCTGAGCGCGGTCACGGGGTCAAGACGTGACGCCCTCCATGCCGGGTAGAATCCACCGGCCGTGCCCATTGCCAGAGACAGCCCCGTTACCTTAAGAGCCAGTAGCGGGTCCCAGGGGACCGGCACGGACGCTTCAGCGATCCTTCCTGCCAGCACCCCGGCCAGAAGGGTCCCAAGTAAGAATCCCGCTATCCCGCTCGCAAGGCTGACTGCAACCGTCTCTATCAGGACTACCTGCATGATGTGACCCCGCCTAAAGCCGATCGCTCGGAACACCCCGATCTCATGAACCCGCTCGTTGATTGATGCCAGCATGGTAATCATAACCATCAGACCACCCACCAGCAAGACAACCAGGGACAGCACCAGGGCGAAGCGGGATACGATATCCAGAGTAGTCAGTTTGCTGGCTACGGTTTGCTTCACCGCATTGACTCGGGCATGGGGCAGCTTTTCCGAGATCTGAATCACCAGGGTCTCTACGGGGCAGTCGGAGCACCAGGCGCTGACCTCGATCAGGCTAAGCTGACCCGGCCTGTCCAGTAACTCTTGGGCCAGACCCAGGTCCGTATAGATCAGACTATCGTCCGGCGTGCCGGTAGGCTCCAGCACAGAGGCCACCCGGAGCGGGCGCCCCGAGACGGCCAGTGAATCGCCGACCTCCTTACGCAGTTGTCGGGACACCTCACTGCCAAGGAGGACCTTCTCCGGGCTGTCAGGGGCGCTTCCCCGCCAGTCCCACCACTGTCTCATGCCCAGTTCATCCCGAAAACGGACGCCCATGATCATCGCGCGGCGTCCGTCAACGTCCGCAAGCCCCAGAAGCTTAGGAGCCACCAGATTGATGTTCTCCTTGTACCGGATCGTTCGGATGGCTGACGCATCCGCCTCCGTAAGTTGCGCCACCTGCGAGGAAACACCTGAGACTACGGTGCCTCCGTAGCTCAGGAGCAGGTCCGCCGAATCGGGAGTGACGACCATGTTGGCGCCAAACTCATCCATCTTACGGTTAATGTCGGCGCGCATTCCACCGGTGACTGCGGAGACCGAGGTGAACGTAATGGCACCGACCAGAAGACCGAGAGCGAGTATCAGGCTCCTCGACTTACGTCTCTTCAAGTGACCAAGGGCTATACTCCCCAGACCGAATGAGTTCATTTGATCGCCATCCCCCTCGGCTCCTCTCCGACAGGGACGGTAGCCACAACCTTCATGCTTCCATCGTCGATAACTGAAACCTCGGCAGCATCCCGGCTGGATACGTACACCCTCCTGCCGTCCTTGCTGAGCACTATCCCGGACGGATTCTTGCCAACCGGGATAGTGGAGATTACATTCCTGGAAGACAGGTCCACCACTGAGACCTCATTTGAGCCATGATTTGCCACATAGGCCCTGGCGCTGGGTGTCAGGACCATCGCTACTGGCATGACTCCGCATGTGACAGATCCCACCTGCTCTTTAGTGTCCAGGTCCAGGACCCTCATGTCTCTGTTGGGGCCAGCCTTCTGCGCCGCATCCTTGCCTCCGGCACCGTCCATACCCTTCATCGGGGTAGCGCCCCCCATGCCCCCATGTCCGCCGACATAGGCGTATCTGCCATCTGCCGTCAGCGAAATTCCGCACGGACCTTCGCCGGCTGGGATCGTAGCCTTCACCCTCCCTGTAGTCGTTTCGAGAGCGCTGACATTGTTTGAGCGCAGATTGACCACATAAGCCGTAGCGCCATCGTAAGAAAGAGCGATCGCCTGAGGGTTAGTACCGACCTTGATGGACGCGAGGGACTTCCGCGACTCCAGGTTCAGAACCGTCACGTCGCTCGATTCGTAATTGGTGACGTATCCCCGCTTCCCGTCCCGGGATACAGCTATTGCCTGGGGATCAGCTCCCACTGGAATTGATGCCACTACCTGGTTGGACCCAGCCTCCACCACGGCAACACTATTCTGGTCGCCGAGAGTCACATACAAGATTTTGCCGTCGGGTGAGAGCGCGATGCCCTTAGGGTTGCCTTCCACCGTTATCGTGTCTGCAACCTTGTTGACAGCCGTGTCGATCACGGAGATATTGCCGGACGCCTCGTTTACCACGTAGAGCGTACCGGGACCGGTCGGTTGCGCCGCCGGCGTCACCGCTGGAGCACAGCCCGCTGAGAGGACTATTGCTATTGCCAAGAGGCCAATTAGAAGACGCACAAGCCACCTCCTTCAGAGGTAATTTCGATAACCTGAGACCACTGGTCGGACCCACAGGCAGGACCGGGTCTGGCCTGCCGCAGGCTACCCCGTGTTCGAAGGAGGTCTTTCGGACGGAGAAAGGCGTATGCCCGGCGGCATTGGGGGCCCGGAGGACAGGAGCCTGCCGTTCGACAGGCCAAGAGTGGCAAAAGCGTACAACGAGCCGGCGTCAGAATCGACCGATCCCAGTGTGAGAGCAGAATCAGCCGAAGAACCGTGGTGCTGGCAAACAACGGGGTCTTCGCCGGCCGCGTCCGGGTCAAAGATCTCCGCCGGGGCGCCGCCGGCAGGTGCAGCATAATGTGAATGGCCGGATGCAGCCCAGACTGTGGTAAATCCATGATCGCAATAAAAGGGCACGGCTACAGTCAGCCAAAGAGCCAGCGCGCCTAAAACCGCCAGCGACTTCATAGAACCATAATAGGCCGCAGTCGAATTATTGTCTACAAGATCTTTGAGACCGGAACCAGGGTTTTCCCGGTTGCGGTTAACTGCCAACCCTCTGGGCTCCCTCACCCTAACCCCAAAACGGTTTAGTTAAGCATGGCGACAGCACAACGGAATGGCATGGAAGGCTGAGGCCAGCTTAGGTGATGTTTGCGTTTAAGGGGGAACTTAAGCACCTTGCGTTTGATAACCCGCGGGTTGATACGGTCGGCCCGCTCAGG
>ORJL010631135.1_pt1 | contig 30141 bp, 15 predicted proteins | sample 1779941 | NCBI WGS metagenome assembly ORJL01 (sample SAMEA104232317, study PRJEB22302) | groundwater metagenome | biome: forest; feature: aquifer; material: groundwater | place: USA | collected 2011-08-07 | depth 5.8 m
GCGGTGGGGCCCCCCGCCCTGGCCGGCCCCGCCGGCCCTGCCGGTGAAGCCGGCGCGGCTGGGTCTACCGGCCCCGCTGGACCTGCCGGCCCCGCTGGGGCTGCCGGACCCGCTGGACCTGCTGGCCCCGCTGGGGCTGCTGGTGGCGCAACGGGCCCCGCCGGACCCGCCGGTCCTGCTGGACCCGCTGGACCCTCTGGACCCCAGGGGGCCCCGGGCACGGGCCTAGACCTCAGTGGTGACCTCGCTATAGTTGGTAATTTGACGGTGCAAGGCAACACTACCCTGGGTAACGATGCTGCCAGTGACACCCTCACCCTCACTAGCAGAGTCGCCGGGAACGTTACGTTCTCCGCCGGCACCGCTCACACCATATCCATCGCCCCCCAACTAGTGGCGGCTGATGGCACCAGTCTGACCGTCGCGGGGGGCGCCGGTTCGGCAACGGGCATCGGCGGCAACCTGGTCCTCCAGGGCGGCGCCGCCGCCGGCTTTGCTGGCGCCCGGACGGGCGGCGACATTCTCTTGCAGCCAGGCGCGGGTGCTGGCGGAGGCGCCCAAGGCGTGGTGCGCCCGGACGCGGACAACGCTGTGGACTTGGGCACGGCCGCCAATCGCTTCCGCACGGGCCGATTCGGCAGTTCGGTCGTTGTAGGCTCTTCTATCACCATCACCACCAACTCGATGGACGCCTCGGGGGCCCTCGGCCTCACCTCCGCTCTGGCTGCGGGCGGGACGACCAGCTCCGCTTTCAACATCACGTCCACCCAGAACCTGGGCGCAACCGACGAGCTCCTGCAGATCGGCGATGCGGGTGCTACGTTCCTCACTCTCCTCGGCAATGGCAGGGTGGGCATTGGGACCACGACTCCAGCGGTAACCTTAGCTATCAATGCGACGGACGCCGTCCTGTTGCCGGTGGGCACGACGGCTCAGCGACCCACTGCCGCTAGCGGCCTCATAAGGTTCAACACCACGACCACTAGCTTCGAAGGTTATAACGGGGCCACGTGGTCCGGTCTGGGCGGAGTGATCGATGTCGACCAGGACACGCGAATTCTCCCTGAATCAGTGCCGGGCGCGGATGAGGATATCCTCTTCTTTTACACGGCCGGTACTGAGAGAATGCGCATCGATTCCGCCGGAAGGCTCGGTGTTGGCGACACGAGTCCAACAACGAGGCTTGCTCTGGGCGGCACCGGCGCAGCCAACGGCATCACCTTTGGCGACGACGCTGCCAACCCGGCCAGCCTCTACCGCTCAGGCGCCGATGCCCTTACAACCGACGACGCCCTCGCTGTGACCAACACCCTCACCGCCTCTAACGGCCTCGTCTTAGCGACAGGCGCGTTGAATCTGATGGCAACATCGGGCTCAGCGGCACTTACCTTGAGCTCATCAACAACGGCCTTCAACGTGAACTCCGGCCTTTTCAACATCGACACCACTAACTCCCGCGTAGGCATCGGCACTACGGCACCGTCGGCCCTTCTTACCCTGGGCGATGGCGCTGATCGGACCATCAACGTTCTCACCCGCACTAGCAACGCCGCAGGCAATGCCCTGTCGGTCCAGGCAGGCAATGCAGGGGCCGGCGCAGCAGGCTTCGCCGGCGGCAACCTGCTCCTGCAGGGCGGCAACGCCGCTGGCACCACTGGTAATGCCAACGGCGGCGACGTCGTACTTCAGCCGGGAACCCCGGTGAACGCTGGAACCCGAGGGGTAGTACGTCCCAGCGACGACAACGCTGTAGACCTCGGCACAGCAGCCAACCGGTTCCGAACGGGACGGTTCGGCACTTCGGTCCTCGTAGGCTCAACCATAACCATCGATACCGACTCCGTCGACGCCAGTGGCCTCCTGGCCTTCACCTCTGGTGCCGGCAACAACATTGTCTTCACCCCGGCAGGCAACCTGAACCTCGCTGCCGGCAACTTCCAGATCGGCGGCGTTACCGTTTTTGACATCACTGGCGGCATCGCTATCAGCCTGGTACCCAGTGCCGACAACACCCTGACGCTGGGTTCCGCCGCTCGCCGCTTCTCCAGCGCTGCTGCCAATTCCTTTAATGTCTTCGGAGCGGCCGCTGACGCCAACGCGGTGGCAAGCCTCTCCGCCAGCGGTTTACGGCTGGGTGCAGGCGGCGTTTCAGCTGTAGACGTGCAGCTCTCCCGCGGCGCCGCCGACCGGCTGGACCTCGCCTCGGGCGACTCCCTGCGCCTGGTCGCTGGAAACCTCTCCTTCGGCCCCGGCGCCGCTCGCTCCATCTCCGTCGAGCAGGCCTCAGCGGCAGGCGATAACCTGACCCTCGCCGCAGGCGCGGCAGGCTCGGGCGGCACCGGCAACAACGCCGGCGGCAACCTCGCTCTCAACGCCGGCGCGCAGGCCGGCACGGGGGCCGCTGGCCAGGTGCAGATCGGTGCAGCCAACACCTCTGCCGTCGCCATCACGCCCAATACGACGATCGCTGGCACGCTAGGCGTGACGGGTGCCACGGCCCTGAGCGGCGCCCTCAACGCTAATGGCAACACCACCTTAGGCGATGCCACCAGCGACACCGTCACCTTCACGGGCCGTGTCAACAGCAACGTGACCTTCACCACCGACAACGCCAACGACATCGGCGCCTCCGGCGCCAACAGGCCTCGCACCGGCTACTTCGGTACCTCTCTGATAGTGGGCGGCACGGTCACCATCGATACGGACTCGGTCGACGCCTCCGGCGCCCTGACCTTGAGCAGCTCTGGCGCTAACAACATCACCCTGACGCCCGGTACGGGCAACGTAAACATCTCGGCCGGCGACTTGCAGCTGGCTGGCAGCACGCGCATTTCTAACGCCGGTGCAGCCACCTTCACTACCCTTGCAACCTCCGCTCAGAACATCTTCAGTGCGGCAGCAGGCACCGCGCCGGTTGTCGCCCGTTCCGCCACCGCCACCGACGATGACTTGAGACTCCTGCCCCAGGCCGGCGGCGCGGCACGGTTTGCGGGCATCCTGACGTCGGCTGACCTGACGGCGGACCGGACGTACACCTTCCCGGACCTGACGGGCACGGTGACCCTCACCACCAATAACCTGAGCGCGTTCGCGGCCACGACCTCTGCCCAGTTGGCGGGAGTGATCTCCGACGAGACCGGGTCTGGACTGTTAGTCTTCGGCACCTCGCCCAGCATCAGCGGGGTGACCCTGACCGGCTCCCCAACAGCCGCCGGCGCCACCTGGACCGACCTCGGCTCCGTCACCACCATCGATATCAACGGCGGCACCATCGACGGGGCGACGATCGGGTGGAGCAGCGCAGCGGGCGGCACCTTCACGTCCTTGAGCGCCACGGGCAACACCACCTTAGGCGATGCCACCAGCGACACCGTCACCTTCACGGGCCGCATCAATAGCAACGTCGCCTTCACCACCGACAACGCCAACGACGTCGGCGCCTCCGGCGCCAACAGGCCTCGCACCGGCTACTTCGGTACATCTCTGATAGTGGGCGGTACGGTCACCATCGATACCGACTCCGTCGACGCCTCGGCCGGTCTGGCAGTTACCGCTGGCGGTGCCAATGCGCTCACCTTCTCAACCAACAGCGCCGAGCGTATGCGGGTTGACAGTGCCGGTCTGGTTGGAATAGGCAATGCTGCCCCGGCAACCCGTCTTGACCTGACTGGTTTGACCATCTCCACCGATGCTGACAGCACCGTTGGGGCGGCGAACTTCACCACCAGCCTGACCAAGAACGACGTCAACACCAGGACCTTCGCGGGCGTCCAGATCAAGCCCACACTCAATACTGGCGCCGCCAACACGACCACAACCCTGAACGTCCTGAACATCGACACCACCAATACCGCGACCACCGGGCTGACCACCAACCTGATCAAGGCCTCCTACGGTGGCACCCAGAAGTTCCTTGTTGACTCCTCCGGGAACGCCACGCTCGCTGGCACATTAGGAGTTACTGGCACCACCACGCTGACCGGCGCCCAAACCTTGGTTGGCAACACCGATCTGCAAGGCGTTCTAGCTGATTCGACCGGCAACTTGACCATTACAGACAACGTAGACCTAACAGGCACTCTCGCCTTAACCGGAGCGCAAACAATCTCTTCCACGCTAGCAGTCACCGGCACCACGACTTTAACTGGTCTAGCCACGGCTACAGCCGGAGTTACCACTCCAGCTAATCTGACTACTACCGGTACAGGTGACCTGGTTTCAGCCGATGATCTCACAGTGGCTGACGCTGCCACCATTGGCGGCGCTCTTGGAGTTACGGGCGCCACGACCCTAAGCGGAGCCCTCAACGCCAACGGCGGCATCACCTTTGATAACGCCACCGATACCCTGGGGGCCTTCACCCTGGGCGGGACCGTGGCCCTGGGGGGGCAGACGCTGTCGGGCAACGCCACGGCCTCTGGCACCGTCACCTACTCTGGGGCGGCGCCCATCATCCTGAGCAACGCAGCGCCGGTGATCGACGCCAGCGCGGCGACCGCCAACCTGACCATACTGTCGCGCAAGACGGCGGCCAATACGGGGACGGCGCTGACGGTGCAGACTCTCAACGCCGCAGACGCGGCCACCAACCGGCTCACCATCTCTGGGGGCGTCGGTACGGCGGTAGCTACCTGGAGCGCCCTCACCCACACGGGCTTGGTGCTCAGCGGGGCGCTGGACGCCAACACACAAGTAATCTCCAATATTGGCAACGCCGGCACCGACTTCTCGGGCACCGGCGGGCTCACCCTGGCCGATGCCCTGACGGTGTCGGCGGGAGGGGCTTCCATAACCGGTGGGCTGAACAATAATAGCGGCGGGATCACCAACGCCGGGGCTATCAGCGGTGGGACCACAGGGGTCTTCGCTACCTCCCTGGCAGCCCCTCTCTACCAGACGGCGGACAACGCCGCTGCTCTGACGGTGAACATCCCGGTGAGCGGGGCTGACGCGGCAGTCCACACCCTCTCCTTGCAAGTGGACGGCAACACAGGCCTCTCCATAGCGGCGACGGGGGACGGCCTAGGGGCCGTGGGGGCGCGGACGGTGCAGGTTGGCGTGTCGGCGGCAGCGGACACGGTGACCATTGGCGACGGCAATGCCGACGTTTCTCTCACCGATGCCAACTGGAGCGTCAGCGGGGCGGGGGCCGCCTCGCTAGCCAGTTTGAACGTGAATTCTGGCGGCATAACCAACGCCGGAGCTATCACAGGGGCTACGGGCATCACGAGCTCCGGCACCATCACCTTCTCTGGCCTCACGGCCTCTCGGATGGTGTTCACCGACGGGAGCAGCGCTCTGGCCAGCTCGGCGGCCTCCTCGGTGGTGGCGGCATCTGTCACCGACGAGACGGGGACAGGGGTATTGGTCTTCGACACAGCGCCAACGTTTACGACCAGCATCACCGACCCGTTAGTCATTGGGGGAACGGGCACCACGTCAACCTTGACCCTTCGATCTACCTCCGGAGTAGGGGCCGCGGGCGCCGACATCGTCTTCCAGGTGGGGAACAACGGGGCAACTGAGGCGATGCGGATCCTGAATAGCGGCAACGTGGGCATCGGAGACGCCAGTCCAGCCGCCTTGCTAACGGTTGGCAGTGGTGACCTGTTCCAGGTCGATTCATCAGGCAGAGCTTTCCTGCCAAGTGGGGCTCTCGGGGCGGGGACTCTCGCGCTCTCTTTCACCGGCGATACGAACACCGGTATTTACCGCGGTGGGGCAGACATACTGCGCTTAGCAACCGCCGGGAGTGACAGAGTCAGCATTGATGCTAGTGGAAACGTGGGCATTGGAACGACGAGCGCGGGGCAACATGTCCATATCTTCGATTCTGCGGGTAGCGCCACCGGACTTCGTCTTGAAAACTCAAGCGCTGGCGCCTACACACAGCTCGAACTGAAAAACGACGCTGGCAACCGGTTCGACTTCGAAATCGGCGGGAGTACCGTAGCTGATATACCCAATATGTTCGCCATCTGGGATAATGCCGCCTCCGCCTACCGCCTTGCCATAGCTACATCAGGCAATATAGGTATTGGCACCATCACCCCAGGTACAAAGCTGGACGTCAGTGGAACAGGGCGGTTTTCCTCGACCTTAACGGCCTCCAGCGGCCTGACCCTGACCACGGGCGCCTTGAGCCTGACGGGCACCTCTGGGAGCATTGCGCTGACGGGCTTCGGCACCACCAGCATCACCTCGACGACGGCCACCGGCAACATCAACACCTTTGCCGATTCCTCCCTGGCGCCGGCGGCCGCTGCAACAGCTAACCTGCTGAACCTGACCTTCTCCAACGGCTCCACCAATACCACGGGTACGTCCACCACCACCGGTCTAAACATCGCCCCGACGAACAACGCGGCTGGCGCAGGCGGGACCATGGAGACCTATGGCATCAGAATCCAGGACCTGGCGGGGACGGCGGGGGCGGGGACGCAGAATAACTACGGGATGCGGATCGGGAACCAGGGGCTGGCCAGCACGGAGACCAGCTACGGCCTATACGTGGACTCCCAAACCGGCTCCACCAGCTCGTACGCCGCGGTCTTCGCAGGTGGCAACGTGGGCATCGGGACGACGGCGCCGGCAAAGACGCTGGATGTGGCCGGCAATATCCAGCTCGATTCCCAACTTCAATTCACCGGAGCGATAGGAGGGTACGCGCAGATTCAGGTATTGAATAATCTGAATCTGGAACTCCAAACGATCAACACGGGCGCCATTCTGTTCCTGCCGAATGCCTCGGAAAGGATGCGGATCGACAACAACGGCAACGTCGGCATCGGAGACGCCAGCCCCGCGGCGCTCCTGACGGTGGGTAGCGGTGACCTCTTCCAGGTGAACTCATCCGGCAACATTGTGAAGCTCAACAATGTGACCACTTCGTGGCCAGCATCGCAGGGAGCAGCTAACTCGGTCCTCACCAATGATGGGTCTGGCAACTTATCGTGGTCAAGTAGTGGCAGCTTCACCAACCTGGTCGCTACGACGCTAACAGTCGGTAGCGGCGGAAGTCAAATCAACAAGATCACCAAGAGTTCCGCCACTGTAACTACGACCGGTAAAGAGGTAACCATTAACGACACCAATGTTACTGCGGACGCAGTAATTGCCGTCACTCTGCGTGGCGGAGCCACTGCCGGCGCGACGGCCTGTTTCGTATCCGACAAGACGGCAAGCACCTCTTTTGTGCTGGAGTGCAACAATGAACTCACCACCAAGACGGTGGACTACATAATCATTGACCCACAGTAATTGAGGAAAAGCGCCATGAATCCAAAATGTAACTCGGCAATGCCGCTCGTGAAAGCTAAGGGCCCTCGACTAGCATCTTGTCTCGTGATCGGAGCCCTGACCTTCTTTGCAATCGGAGCGGCAGGCTTGCAGAGTCCCCCCGCTCGTGAGGCCAGCGCTCAGGTCGCGCCGCGAGTTGAGACGTCCGCGAATTTTAAGGTCGCCTTCATCGGGGACCAGGGCCTGGGCCCAAACGCAAGGGCCGTGCTGCAGCTGATCAGGGATGAAGGCGCTGATATGGTCATCCACTCCGGTGACTTCGATTACGCCGATGACCCAGCCGCCTGGGATGCTCAGATCGACTCCATCCTTGGTCCTTCCTTCCCTTACTTCGCGTCCGCCGGTAACCATGACGAGGCTAGATGGCCAGAGTACCAGACAGCCCTCCTCGCCAGAGTCGCAAGAGTCGTGGGGGCGAACTGCGTCGGCGACTATGGCGTGAACTCCGCCTGTACCTATCAAGGCCTGTTCTTCATTCTCTCCGGCGCCGGGAGCATGGGCTCAGGCCACGCAGGGTACATACGGGACCAGCTAGCGTTGGACAACTCGATCTGGCGGGTCTGTAGCTGGCACAAGAACCAGACTGCCATGCAGGTGGGCAGTCAAAGTAACTCGGTAGGCTGGGGCCCGTACGAGGAGTGTCGCCGAGGCAATGCGATCATCGCGACAGGTCATGAGCATTCTTATCATCGCACCAAGACCCTGAGCAGCACAGAGTTTCAGACCATCGACCCAGCCTGGCTGTCACCCAGTACGCTTCGCGTGGGTGGCGGTTCGACCTTTGTGTTCGTATCGGGTCTCGGCGGGCAAAGCATCAGGGATCAGGACCGCTGCCTGCCAACAACGCCACCTTATGGCTGCAATGGCGAGTGGGCCAACATATACACGACCGACCAGGGAGCCCAGTACGGAGCATTGTTCGTAGAGTTCAACGTGGACGGCAATCCCCGGAGAGCCAACGGATATTTCAAGAATATCGCAGGGGTGACGGTCGACACTTTCACCGTAACGGCGGAGGATAGCCCACCAGCGCCCACGCCGACACCAGCACCATCGCCCACCGCCACACCTGCGCCGGGTGGCGGCGGCGGTGGAACCCTGGATGTACGCGTAGCTACCGGCTCCGACGATGCAGAGGAGAGCGCCTCCGGCTCGGTCAGCCTCACAAGCTCCGATCTAGAGCTTGTCCGCGATAGCAGCGACCAGACGGTCGGGATCAGGTTTGCCGGCGTGGCTATCCCTCAGGGCGCCACCGTCAGTAGAGCCTACGTCCTGTTCCAGGTCGATGAGGTGTCCTCAGGAGCGGCTTCCCTCACCATCTACGGTGGAGCTAGTGATAACCCCGCTACCTTTCGCTCGGTAAGCAGAGATATCTCGTCACGAGCGCGCACGGCTGCCTCCATCGCCTGGTCGCCACTAACATGGCCAACGGTGGGTGCAGCAGGTGCTGACCAGCGGACTTCTGATATATCCGCCGTCATTCAGGAGATCGTGAACCGCCCGGGCTGGGCCAGCGGCAACGCGCTTGCCCTGGTCATCACTGGCACCGGGAAGCGCACGGCTGAGGCTTACGAGGGGAGCCGTACCGGAGCTCCGCTGCTGCATGTCGAGTATGAAGCAGCCGGAGGGGGTCCATCTCCTGCACCTACCCCTGCGCCTACGGCCACACCTGCGCCTACGGCCACACCTGCGCCTACGCCCACACCAGCGCCTACGCCCACACCAGCGCCTTCACCTACGACCACACCTTCACCAGCGCCCTCGCCTACGCCAGCGCCTACAGCAACGCCAGCGCCCACCGCCACTCCGTCGCCGGGTGGAAATGGAACGCTGGACGTGCGAGTCACCGTAGGCTCCGACGACGCAGAGGAGAGCGCCTCCGGCTCGGTCAGCCTCACAAGCTCCGATCTAGAGCTTGTCCGCGATAGCAGCGACCAGACGGTCGGGATCAGGTTTACCGGCGTGGCTATACCTCAGGGCGCCACCATCAGTAGAGCCTACGTCCAGTTCCAGGTCGACGAGGTGTCCTCAGGAGTGGCTTCCCTCACAATCTACGGTGGAGCCAGTGATAATCCAGCTACCTTCCGCTCGGTAAGCAGTGATATCCCGTCGCGAGCGCGCACCGCTGCCTCCATCGCCTGGTCGCCACTAACATGGCCAACGGTGGGTGCAGCAGGTGCTGACCAGCGGGCTTCTGATATATCCGCCGTCATCCAGGAGATCGTGAACCGCCCGGGCTGGGCCAGCGGCAACGCGCTTGCCTTGGTCATCACTGGCACCGGGAAGCGCACGGCTGAGGCTTACGAGGGGAGCCGTACTGGAGCTCCGCTGCTGCACATCGAGTATGAATTACCATGATCCCCGAAAGCAATCGGTTTGTCGATGGCGTGCGCTCATCCTAGAATGACAGCGGGAGTTTGCTGACGCCAGAGGCTCTGTTGACAGGTTCGTGGATAACCTAGGATCTCGTGCCGCAAGGCGTGAGGGTTCGAGTCCCTCCTTCCGCACCAGACTGTCTTTCCCCCTTCGACCTCCGGCAGAGGGAGGACCCCCATGCACTCCCTCAATTACCGACCGGACGCCCTTTTGTGCAAAGCTGGCTTACTCCTAGATTCTAAGAATATCATTGCCGCCACAGATTAGAATGAGTTTTGGACTCTATTCACATTTTGCGCTTACCGTGCTAGGATGAGCGACACGCAGGACGAAGGACTTGCGGGCGCCATGCACCACCAGATCCACCTTGAGTTAGACCCTCGCCACCAGCCCGAGAAGACCTACGACGTGGCTCTCGCCTTTGACTGCCAGGTTGAGGACTATTTCAGCCTCCGGGTGCGCGAGCGCTGCGTGGATTACGGCCTGAGCTTCTTCCTGGTGGACCACATCTGGGTCGACGAGTTCTTGGAGAAGCTCCGCGCCGGGCAGATCGCGGTGCGGTTCCTCCTCGACATGGCCTCGGACAGCACCCATCCCGATACCGACGCCTTCTACCAGCTCGCCAAAACGGTCAAGGCCAGGGGTGGTCACGTGGTCGATGACCCCGACGCCTCGCTGGTGGCGACCAGCAAGGCCCGTTTTCACCACGACCTGCTCGAGAATGGCGTCGGCCTGCCCTTCACCGTCATGGTGAAGCGGGACCAGATCGGCCTCTTCCGCCTGGCGCCGGAGGAGCGCCAGCGTTTGGCTACTCCCTTCGTCATCAAGCCGGGCTGGGACTTCGGCCACCACGGCGTGATCCTGGACGCCACCAGCGAGGACGACCTGCTTCGCTCCGCCGCCCAATCCGCCTCAGACACCTTCCTCATCCAGGAGCTCGTCCAGCCCAAACGCCTGGACAGCCACGTGGCCTGGTTCCGCGTATTCTACGTTGTGGGAGAGGTGATCCCCTGCTGGTGGGAGCCGCCCCACGCTACCTACCAGCTGGTTACCCCCTACGAGAAGCGCGCCTATCACCTCAACCCTCTCGAGCACATGGTGCGGAAGATCGCCCGCCTCTCAGGCATGGACTTCTTCTCCACGGAGATCGCTCTGACCCAGGACGGGCACTTCCTCGCCATCGATTACCTGAACGACCAGTGCGATATGAACACCAAGTCGTACTACACCAGCGGAGTGCCCGACGCGGTAGTGCGCCGCATCGCTTGGCTGCTGATGAACCACGCCTACAAGCTGATCGGCAAGGGCCCCTTCGAGGATGAGATGGCCGAGGCGGACCGGGAGATGGAGCTGGAGCGCCAGGGCGGCCACCCTCTAGCCGCTGGGTGACGAGGGCGGCTAGCCGATGTTCATCTATGTTCTCGTCTTTGCCACGGTGATCGCGGCGGGGGCGCTGGTTGTCCTGGGAGCGCTCAATTACTTGGCATGGAGCCGCACCCAGGTCGAGCGCCTGCCCCTCTGGCAACACCCATCGGACTTCAGCATCCTTCACGAGGATGTAGTTTTCCCGGCGCGCGGCGAACGCCTGCTGTTGCGCGGTTGGTATCTCCCTGCGGGGAAGGATGAACGCTGCGTGATACTGGTGCAGGGCGAAGAGCACCACCGCAATAGCCCAGGAATACAGGCCCTGTTCCTGGCGCGGGATCTGACGGTCCGGGGGTACAGCGTGCTTCTTTTCGATCTGCGCGCGCGTGGTGAATCAGATGGTGCACGCAGCTCCGCGGGAGACAGGGAGAGGCGCGACTTGCTGGGGGCCTTGGACTACGTGGTAGGTCGCGGCATCCCCCTGGGCTGCATCGGCTTGCTAGGTTTCTCCCTGGGTGCAGCCGTGGCAATACTGGTCGCTTCCCGCGAGCCAAGGCTGCGCGCAGTGGTGAGCGACAGCGCCTTCGCCGATCTGATGGAGGACCTGCGCCACGAGCTAGTCCCTGGCATCGCCTTGCCTCGCACCCTGGTCGGGATGCTGAGCGCCGTGGGGGGCCTGTTTTGGGGAGCCAAGTTCAGCGCGGTGCGGCCCCTCCGGGCCATCTCGGGCGTGGCTCCGCGCCCCCTGCTCTTCATCCACGGGACAGATGACGATGTTATCAGTCCTCAGCAGTCCCAGCGGCTGGCGGTTGCTGCCGCTGGTCACAGTGAGCTGTGGCTCGTGGAGGGGGCAGGCCACGTGGGTGCCTACAGGAGTAGGCCCGCAGAGTACGTGGAGCGCGTAGCTGGGTTTTTCGACCGGCACTTGCGTGTCAACTAGCCCGACACCAACGCCGCTGCCCGTCGTCGGCGTTCTTGGTCCCTCTCGCTGGGCGTGGCGAAGGCGCGGCCGTGCGCTGGTGTTAGGGGCCTGTACACACCCGTCGGCACAGGAGCCAGGTATGGTATCGTTAGGCCGTACGATTTGCAGCCGGCTCCCCTAATCTTGAGGCGCTGGCGCAGCGCCGCGCGGTGAGCTCTGATGACGCACCTGTTTCTGCGGGGACCAGAAACGCTGGCGGCCACGCTGGCAGCGAGTCTGCTCCTGATCGCCTGTCGTGCCGCTCCCTCTTCGACCATGCCCCCTGTGTCGGCTCCACCCAACCCCACGTCCGCGCAGCCGTCAGCGGCCCCTATCCGCAGCGCGCGCCTCATCGTCAGCGACAACGCCCTTTGGGCGACGCACCCTGCCAGCCGCACGGTGACGCGCCTGGCGCTGCCCTCGGGCAAGCAGGACTGGCAGAGGCCCCTGGGGTGTGAGCCAGCGACCCTCGCCCGAGCCTCGGGCCGGCTATTCGTGTCGTGCTTCGATTCCGGGGAGGTGGTTGCCCTCGACGAGGCGCTGGGCACCATCTTGGTACGACGCTGGGTCGGCCACGGCCCCTTTGGCCTGCTTGCCACACCCGCCCACACCTTCGTGACCCTCGCCAACGACAATGCTCTCGCGGTCCTGGCGCCCTCCACGTTGGAGGAGACGGGGCGCGTTGCCACGGGGCGCCAGCCCCGGGGCCTAGCCCTCAAGGGCGCCCGGCTCTATGTGGTCCACCTCCTGGATGCCTCGGTGCGCGTCTACGACTCCAGCAGCTTGGCGCCCCTGGGCAGCATGGAGGTAGGACTGCAGGCGGCGCTGGCCGAGAGCGTGGCCCTCTCCGCAACGGGTGACCGGGCGTACGTCCCGCACCAGCGGCCTAACGTGACGAACATGGCCAGGCAGTTCGACAACACTGTTTTTCCCGTGGTCAGCGCCTTCGAAACCAGCGAGCTGCGCCCGGTGCGCAGGGAGGCCCTGGCCCTGGACTCCGTCGACACGCCGGTGAGCAGGCCCATGGCCGTCGCCCTTAGCGCCGACGGCTCCCGGCTATTCGTCGTGAACACGGTGAGCGACGACCTCTCCGTTGTCAGCCTGGCGACCGGAGTCGGCGCCGGGCACGTCGTACTCGGATCCGGCCCGCGCGATCTCGCCCTCTCTCCGGATGGCGGGCGACTCTACACCCTCAATCTCGTGTCGGACGACATCACCGTCATCGATGCCGAGGGGCTGGCCGTTTTGGGGACACTGCCGCTGGCTGCCGATGAGCGTCCTGGCCAAATCCAGCGCGGCGAACGGCTCTTTAACACTAGCCGGCCAGACAGCAACTCCCGCGACAATTGGCTGGCCTGCGCCTCGTGCCACCTGGACGCCGGCTTCGACGGCCAGACCTGGCTCGGCACCGACGGCGGCCCTCGCAACACGCCCACCCTGCGCGGCATCGCCGACACTTTCCCGCTGCACTGGTCAGCCGACATGCCCAACGTGCAGTCCGCCCAGCAGACCTTCACCACGCTCATGGCGGGCACGGGCCTGTCCGACGCTGATCTGGACGCCCTGGCCGCCTACCTGACTAGCCTGAAGCCTCAGCCCAGCCCACTGCGCCAGCGCGACGGCTCGCTGTCCGAGCAAGCCACCAGAGGAGCGGCACTCTTTCAACAAGGTAAGTGCACCCGCTGTCACACCCCGGCGCTCTTTACCGACCGGCGGCTCCACGACGTGGGGACAGGCGAGCCCTTCTACTCGAATCCCACAGGCTCGGGGACAGTGCCCGAGACCATGGGACCGGCCTTCGACACGCCCAGCCTGCGGGAGCTCTGGCTGACGGCGCCGTACCTGCACGATGGGCGGGCGCCCACGCTGCGCGATGTGCTGACGACGTTCAACCGCGGCGACCGCCACGGCGTCACCAGCGCGCTGTCCGACCAGGAACTTTCCGATCTAGAGGCCTTTCTCCTCTCCTTGCCGCTCAGCCCCACCGAAGTCCGGACCCTTTTCAAGCAGTGAGTTTGATCTCGTCTTTCGTGCGAATGCCAACCCAGAGAAACACGGCGAAACCGAAGCGAGGCGAGAGTGGCTACAAGGAGTTCACCTTGAATTGTGTCATGGCTAATTTGCCTCCTTAGTTCACACGCTAACACGGGCGAATGTCTGGTGTCGAAGCCAGCCGCCCAACAATGGGCCGCCTGCTACAAGAAAACACCATCCTGAATATGTAGTTCTCTCTCGGCGTGCGGGTTTTGCAGGTATGTGAAAGCATATCTCCCGGCCCTTTCCTCAAAGAACAAAACCCCACTGGTTGTAGGATAGAGCGCGAATAGTCCTGTATCATCGTGGAACAAACATGAATGTAACTCATCTATATCCAACGCAGCAGTGAATTCACTGAACACTGCAATTACATATGGAACACGATATTTTTCAACCAAAGCCTTGTACACCCGTGCCTTACCCCAAATAATCTGATACAGGCGTTCATCATTTGGTGGCATCCAACCTATCCATACTCCTTTGGACTGCTTGGCCTCCTGTATCTCGGTTTCGGTTTCCTTGTCAGTATGGAAATTTGTTAGCTCAGCAATTCCACTGATCTTTGACGCCTCATCCAAGATGCACCAGTCGGGTGTACTTGAGTCAACGGGCTTGTCATATCTCACCTTGAAGCCATTTGAAGCGAGATAAGCTCCGAGTACCAGTTCTCTAAAAGTATGCATAACTTGAGTGTTATTATGGAGTTGCTCGCCAAATTTCTTTACAAACATTCGCGCGTCTGCTTCGCGAATGTAATCGAAGCATCGGTAAATACAATCGTTAATACTTTTGTTGCCTGCTATCTGCCCGTATTCCATGGTTCGTTACTGGTTATGCGATTAGTTACGTTTGGCGGCCCAACGTGTACTTTTATGTTTCTTGTATGATTGTTACTACATTCCTTGATCTGTTCGTACGTTGTCGCGACGGTCCGGCAAAGTGGTCTATGCCTTCTGTGTTGCGTTGTGCCTGTGCGCGGTGGCTTATACCGAATCTGCATAGTTTTGATTGAATTGTTCCTTCTCGGTTCTAAGCTCACTGGACGGCTGCTGGCTTGCCGCCCAGGGGGGAGACGCCGCGCAGGTTCAGGGCCTTGGCGAACCACTGCCCGTTGATGCGGCTCGTCCCAATCGCCCAGATTGCCTACAATCCTCTGCTAATTCACCCTGTCAATTCGCATGAACGCCTGCCCGGAACCATCCCACGCCGTGATCACCAGATTGCCCACGAGTGTGGTATGCGGTCTGTTGCCTCCGAATGCCACAAGAGTTTGCCGGCTCGTCACTTGCCCGTTTGGCGTGACCACAAGTTGAGCAATGCTTCCCGAATCGTCTCCTCCACTGGGGGGCGTGTTCACCCCGCGGGGGTTCACGTTGTCTCGCACGCGTAGGTTGACGATGGTGTAACCGCTCTCCAGAAGCACGCCGCTCGCCATCGCATAGTTGGCCCTGTCCTGGGAAATAAGCGTCGCATTGCTCACCGGCCGCCACGAGTCGTCGTAGACGAGTACTTTTACAGCGCTCGTCGACACCGGGTTCAGCGTCTCCGTCGCGAGCACCGCGAACCCACTCTTGATCGGGATCGCGCTCGAGCCATTCGCATGACTATACGCTCCGCCGCCGATCTGTGCCGTTCCCCGCGCGGTTCCCTGTCCGTCAAACCGGTAAAGCGTGTGACCGACACCAGGCAGGAAAATCCCAACGGTTACGCCATCCGGCTCGGCAACCATGAACAGGTCATTCGTTGGCTGTGGGGAGTTTTGCACCACGGTAACCAACGCAACGCGATTGAAATCGCGGTCCAGTTTCAACAGATAGCAGTCGCGGGCGTAGTTTGCCGAGAAAGCGATCCAATGGAAACCCAGGGCGTAGATATGCCAGTGGTCCGCGATATTCCCGCCCGCCGTATCGCCTGTAGTGGCAACCGTCTTCCATGACACCCCGGCGAGCGGGTTGGTCGTGTCGAGCCGTCCCATCTGTAGCATCCCGCTCATTTCTGATGAGACTGCGACCCGTGGCTGTCCGTCGTCCACTGCGAAGAGCCACAGCCCCGCTCCTGCGACAGCCGTGGTCCCAACCACCTGAGTGATTGTCGGCGCTGGCCGCGGTGTAGCTGTAGGCATAGCCACTGGTGTGGGCGTGGGGGTTGCAGTCGCAGGCGGGGCAGGGGTAGGCGTTGGAGTCGCTGTAGACTGAAGCGTCGGTGCGGGTGTTGGCGTCCGCGTCGGCGTGGCGGTGGGCGCTGGCCTGGGCGCCAAAGTGGACGTTGGAGTGGGCGCAAGTCTTGGCGTGGGCGTCGGGGCGGGCACCGACGCGGGCGTAAGCGTCACTATTTGGGTGAGCGCAGTTGGGAGAGTCGGTACGGAAGACGGCGTGGCAGCAGGTGCGAATGTGGGCGCAGCAGGCGTCGGTGTGAGACCTGGTGATGGGCCAGCACATGCAACCATAACCGCAACCGCGGCTGCTGACAGTGAACCGATAGTGAGCAGCACCACCGCGCGTACGGTCATCGCATCCACCCCCTTTCCATTACTGGATGACTGCTGGTTTGCCGCCCAGAGGAGAGACGCCGCGCAGGTTCAGGGCCTTGGCAAACCACTGCCCGTTGATGCGACCCGTCAGGGTGAACTCCAGCGAGTCCGCCCCCAGCACCACGTGCGTGAACCCGTCCGTGTAGAGCGTGTTCCAGTCCAGGGCTATCCGCACGCGGGCGGTGGAACCTGAGACCGCAACATCGCGAATGAGCAGCCCTGGGATGGCCACGGTATAGCGCAACGAATCGGCGTTAGCAGGCAGGTCGAACGTCACCGCCACCGCGCTTGGCACTCGCATGTACGGGAAGCCGTCCATCGTGGTCAGGCTGAGCGTAATCTGGGTGCTGGTCGCGACGTCGGTCCGCGGAGCGGCGACGAAGAAGCGGTAGGTCGAATCGGGGGAGCCAAGGATGGCCGAGAGCGGGGCTGTGTACCCATACTGGCGCAGGACGGTCCGGCCATCGGCGACGATGGCCGGATTGGGCACCACGCCCGTCGAGGGCACCACGCGGTCCTGGACCGCCGCGACGTGGACGGTGTACACCCCCGGTTCGCTGACGGTAAATGTCTTACCCCTGGCGTCTATGTAACCGCTGGGGCTGGCCCGGCCGGTGAAGCTCCGCACCTGTCCTGACGGAGAGGTAACGGTGATGGTGACGCCGACGTCCAGTGTCGGCCAGGCCTGTCCACTGAAGACGAAGGTGTTGCCCACCTCAAGCACGGAGCCAGGCCGCGTGCCCGTGGGCGTGATGAATAGGTCATAGGGCAGCCCTTGGATGGTCAGCAGCGGCCCGCAGGTGGCCAAACCACCGGTGGCGCCCTGGTAGGGCGGGCAGATGCGGTTGCCCTTGGGGTCCTTCAGAGAGAAGGTGTTGGTGTTGGGGATCCGGACGGCACCGGGCGTGATGACGGTCATGGAGGCATAGGGGACGAACTGGTTGCCCTGCGCGCTCTTGATGACCGCGCCGCCGAAGAGCAGCTTAACGTCGCCCTCCTCCTCGCCGCTGCGGTCGCCCACGATGTCGTTGTTCCAGGCGTCAAAACACGCGAGTCCGATCTGGCAGTTGTAGCTGTCGTGGCCGTACCACTGGTTATGCGCCGAGCGGACCTCGGAGACGGTGTGCTGGACGTGAAGGGCATCGGCCCGAATGACGCTCGTGTACCAGTAAGCCCAGGAGTCAACGGAGCCGGGGCGTTGCTGCGCGCCGCTCCCCGCAGTCGTACGGATGGAGAGAGCTTTCGAATCAGCCGCCTGGGCACAGAACACCCCGTTGCACCAGCTTGTTGCTGAGGCCACCTGGGGCGCCAGGGTACTGAGGACGCCGGTGGGGTCCTGGAGGGTGATCGATGGGAACAGCGGGCTGTTATCGGCCTGCCAAGCCACGTCGCCCTTGAAGAAGGGGTACTGGCCCACGGTGCGCGCCTCCAGACGGCCGATGGCATCGCAGGCCGCCTCGCCACAGTTCGGGTCGAAGGTGCGGGTGAAGAACCACGTCCGCAGCGTCTGGTCGCCGGCGATGATGGCCAGCTGGTCGTTGCGCTGCCCGTGGGCGATGAGCGGCGTGTTGGGCGTGGCGACGATGGAGGCGCCGGCGCGGCTGCCCATCCAGAGCGTGCCGTCCACGGGGTCGGTGTAGCTCGCGGTGACGCGGGCGATGTACTCGCCGTGGGCATCGGGCCTCCAGGTCCGGTCTGCCACGAAGTACCCGAACTGGTTGGCCCTGCCCGAGGCCTGGAAAGTCTGCTTCCTTGCCGCGTCGCCATTGACGTAATGGTCAACGTTCAACGTGACCTGGGCCGCTACCCCGGGCTTCACCGCGACCACCGGGCTCCACTCGTCGCCGACCTCCAGCGGCGTCCCTTCGAAGGTGCCGAGCTTGAGATCAAGGGGCTCCGCGACCCAGATGTCGTAGGTGCCGCGGAAGGTCAGGTCCTGGCCCCAGAGGGTGCGGAGCGTGCCGCTGAGCGTGACCGTATGCAGGCCGTACTGGTCAAAGTCAACCCAGAGCGAGTCGAGGCCGGTCGTCACCCCATAGGTCCTGCCCGGCCCCGCGAAAGAGAGGGGCACCGGGTAAGCGTTGGTCACCGATCCCGAGAGGTACGACTGCCGCAGGGGGGCGTTGGTGGCCAGCGCCGCCGTGCTCCCATCGGGCTTGCGCAGCGATACCGAGAGCGTTCCCAGAGCTGCCTCGTCCAGCGGAATCAGCGGGACCTGGGGGTAGACGAAACCGAATCCCGTGTAGGCGAGGGTCGGCAGGTATGGCTCCAGGATGTATTTCACACGCCGGCCGGATACGGGCTCATGGGGCGAGGCGATGAAGGGCGCCGGGGCGACCCGGCGGCTGCCCAGCGCGAAGCGTCCCTCGTCCTCGCGCGCCACGATACCCCGCACACCTCCCGCTCCCCAGCTCGGCGATTCGTTCAGCAATGTCACGGGGATACGCGGCGTCTGGGCGTTGCCCACGTTGAGGAGCGGCAGGTAGCCGATGCCGGTGTTCGTTTCCACGGCGCTGGCGATGTTGGAAGACTGGTCCCCTCCTTGGAAGATGACTTCGTTCCCCTCCGGCGTGACAAAATAAAAAACGATGCGCGCCCGGTACCAGCCCGCATCAAGCCCGGAGGTCCACCCCGTCAGGTCGTAGCGCGAGTTGGCGCTCAGGCACTGCTGCGTCAACGGCGTGCCGGGGACCGTCGGACGCGCCAGTGTCCAATAGCCTCGGTCGCCCTGGTCTGTCTCGATGGGCAGCCCCGTGGGCGTGAGAGGCGGCCCATGGGCGTTGACGTTGACCTGGCTCACGTACTCCCCGCGGGCGTCAAAGAGACGGTACACGTACAGTCTGGGGACGAGGCAGAGCTCCCGGGGCGCGTCGGGCGAGGTCACTTGGATAAAGGAGGCGCTGCCGCCGAGCTCGCCGGAGGCGAGCCAATGCCAGGCGCCGGTATAGCCCGAGATGGAAAAGGGGGCTGAGGCCGCGCGGTAGTTGACCCCTTCGGGCACCCGCAGGATGGCCGTTGCGGCTGCTTCGTTAGGTTGGCCCTCACAACGGTTGCTGACCGTCGCCGCGACCAGGACGGTGGTCCCCGGGCCGGCCTGCAGCCGCGCGTTGAAAGACCCATCCGCACCGTAGGGGACGCAGGTCGTGGCGCCATAGTCCAGGGCGACGACCTGGACCGTGTCCCTACCCACCGCACGCGCGTTCCCAGGGATGGCGCCGGCTCCGCCGGCAACGGTCACGGTCCCATCAGCCAGCGGCGCGGAGACCGTGATGCGGGAGACTACTGGCACCTCGTCCCGGTCCAGGATAGTGGAGTTATGCAGGAATTTGGTGGGTCTGACCCATTCGGCGGAGAGGTCAGTGATGGAGCCCGCCAGGCTCAGCGGCCGGAGCGTGGGAGTCGGCGTGGGTGCGGAAGTAGGCGTCGGGGTCGGCGTGGGCGTCCGCGTGGGCGTGGCTGTGGGCGCTGGCGTTGGGGTAGGCGTCGGCGCGGGTGCAACCGCAGGCGGTGGGCTGGGCGCCGCACGGGCGGTCGGGGTTGGCGTCGGCGCGAGCGCAACGATAGGCGTTGGGGTGGGCGCCGGCGTAGGACGGGTAGCGCCAGTGAGGGCTGTTGCCGTCGGCTCCAGGGTCGGCGTGGGCGCCGGCGTAGGGCTCGGAGGCGGTCCTCCGCTGCAGGCCGCCAGGATCATGCCCAAGAGCAGGGCTACAGCCACCAGAGGCCATGCCTTCACGAGTCCCCCTTTCGGTGGTCAGCGCTAGTAGTATGTCGTGGAGCGCTCCGGGTGTTTTGTGAATTCGCCTGATTGTATGCGCGCGGCTGACCCTCCGCAAGCGAGGGGCACAGGAGTCGGCGAGACAATCAGTGGACTTGCACGCTACCCTACGATAGGCGCTGGTTGCGAACTCTGGCCGCAGGCAGCAGGGCCCCTGTTCGTCGGCAACAGGATTGGAAATTACTCTCTAAACGCAAGGATGTGACGCCCATGAAGCGGCTGGCCTCTTCCCGTGCCCCGCTCCCGGCGAGGCTCTACTATGGCTGGGTCATCGTGGCCGTAGCCCTCATCATGAACCTGGCGGCATCGCCCACCAACCCGCTCATTTTCTCATTCTTCGTCGCGCCCATGATCGAGGAGCTGGGCTGGAGCCGGAGTTCGCTGTCGTGGGGCCTGACGCTGCGCCTGGTCGTGGCCGGGGTCATGGCCCCTCTGCTGGGTATGCTTATCGACCGTTACGGCTCGCGCTGGTTGGGAGCCTTCGCCGGGCTTGCGGCGGGACTGTGCCTGATCGGGCTAGCGTTCACCTACCACTTGTGGTTCCTGTACTTGATGTTCGCCGTCTCGGGGCTGGGCGGGTTCGGCGGGCCAGGAGGCGCACTGCTCACTACGGTGCCGGTAGCCAAGTGGTTCGTCTCCCAGCGCGGGCGAGCCATGGCCATCGCGACGCTGGGCATGCCACTGGGCACGGTGCTGTTCATCCCCATCGCACAGGTACTGATCCAGACCGTTGGGTGGCGGCAAGCCTGGGTAGTCTTCGGAGCGGTGGTATGCGTGCTAGCCGTACCCCTGTGCGCGGCCTTCATGCGGCGCGAGCCCGAAGACCTGGGCCTGCATCCAGACGGCGCGACGGTGAGGGACACGGCGGCGCCGCAGACCAAGAACACATCCAGCGAAGCCACGGATGTGGACTGGACACCAGGGCAAGCGCTGCGCTCGCCGACGCTATGGGTCATCCTGGCGGCGTTGGCGCTAATGGGGCTGGCGCTCAACGGTACCCTGGTCCACCGGGTAGCGTTCTGGCATGAACGCGGGATGTCGCCGGCTCTGGTGGCGCTGGGTACGGCGCTGGACCCCTTGACGGTGATCTTCTCAGGGCTGGCCTTTGGGGTCCTGGGCGAGCGAGTACGCAGCCGCTATCTGGGGTTAATGGGAGGCGCGGGACTGGCGCTTTCGATGCTGCCCATGGTGTTCGCCAGCAGCCATGCCTACTCCATCATCGCCAGCAACCTGATGTGGGGCATCGCGGTGGGGCCGTACATCACCGTCAACAACCTGATCTGGCCCAACTACTTTGGCAAGAAACACCTGGGGACTATCCGAGGCATCGCCTTCGTGGTGTCCATCGGCGCCACCGGATTCGGCGCACCCTTGTACGGGTACCTGTTCGACGCCGCGCTGAGTACGTCGGTTATCTGGACGATATCGCTCAGCGCCTTTGCGCTCGGTGGGCTGTTGCTGCTGCTGGCGAAGCCGCCGCGATTGCGCCTGGAGCCGGCGAAGAGATACTAGCCGACTCGCTTCAGGCGGCCCTGGGAGAGCACGGCACGGTGCTCTGGACAGCGACGGGGCCAGGAGGGCGCGATGCGCCGGCGCTGGCAGCGCTTGACAGCCGGCTAGGGAACTTGCAAGCTGGGCAGCCGACACGGAGGCGCCGCTTCGGCGCGCCTGTCCGCAGCAGCCTTTACTATTACGCCTTCCCGCCCCGCGTCCGAGGGCTGGGCTGAGCGCGGGTTGACGAGGTGCCCCACTGCCTGAGCCGCCAACAGACGAGGCCTTGGCTCCAGCCCCCGGCGACCGGGCGGCGCCGGGAGGGACTTTCCGGGCACTGCGTCGTCGTGACTACCGCTATCTCTGGTCTGGGCAGCTCGGTCACGCCGCTTCCGTCTGGATGGAGCAGGTGGCGCGGCCACTGCTGGTCCTCCACCTGACGGGCTCACCGCTACAGGTCGGCCTGGTCATCGCGGCGCGCACCGTTCCGCAGTTCGTCTTCGGACTCCTGGCCGGCGTCATCGCCGACCGTTACGACAAGCGCCGGGTCCTGATCTGGTGCCAGACGGCCACGCTGCTCATGCATTTGATCCTGGGCTTGCTGGTCGTTAGCGGGCGAGTTGAGCTTTGGCACGTCTTTCTCACGGCTTTCGGCGCGGGAGCGGCGAATGCGTTCAACCAGCCGGCGCGGCAGTCCCTGTTGCCCAGGCTGGTGCCGCGGGAGGACCTGCTCAACGCCCTGGCGTTGAACTCCGCCGCCATGAACATCATGCGGGTGGCCGGGGCGGGCCTGGCAGGCGTGCTGCTGATACCCTTTGACTACGGCGAGGTGTACCTTCTCATCGCCCTGATCGACGGGGTCGCTATCTTCACCACCTTCCGGATCAGGGTGCCCGCCGCCCCGGAGACTAGGGGACAGCGGGAACGCCGTTCGGCGTCGCTCCTGAGCGACTTCGTGGAGGGCCTTCGCCACGTCAACCGGGACCGCAAGGTGCTCTATCTGGTGGGCATGGCCCTCATTCTTTTCGTGCTGGGCCAACCCTATCAGCAGGTGTCGGTGCCGCTCCTGGCCCTGGACGTGTTGCACCTGGGCCGGTCCGGCGCCGGCTGGATGCTGGCGCTGATAGGCGTCGGGGCAATGGCGGGTTCGCTTACAGTAGCCTCCAAGGGACACCTTCCGCGGCGCGGGCTGCTCATGCTAGGCCTGCTGATGGTGTTTGGCCTAGCGCTCATCCTGCTCTCCCAGAGTCGGTGGCTGCCGCTATCGGCTGTCGCGCTGCTCGTTGCCGGCAGCGTATCGACCACTTACATGGCGCTGAACAACTCCCTTATCCTGGAACAGACGCCGCCGGAGTTCCATGGCCGCGTCATGAGCCTGATGAGCCTGGACCGCGGCCTCGTCTCCCTGGGCGCTATCCTCTCGGGAGGGCTAGCCCAGCTCTGGGGACCACAGCTTGGCCTGACTGTGCTGGCCGGCGTTTGCCTGGGACTGACCCTCCTGGCGGCGGTTGCCCTCCCCGTCCTCCGGCGCATGCAATGAGCCCGGCGGCGGGACCAGCCTCGGCTATCCCCCACCGCGCCTCGCCATCGTACTGACGATTGAGCTTACGGGGCGAAACAGCGTAGAATAGCGCCCTAGTGAAGGGCTACTGGCGAGAAGGGGGGAGCAACTATGGACCTGCGCTTTACACCCGAGCAGGAGGCCTGGCGACGGGAGGTGCGTGACTTCCTGGACCGAGAGCTACCCTCCAAGTACGAGTTCCAGACTGACTACGAAGAGCGAGACGAATACTGGGACTTCGCGGTCCAGTTCACCAAGAAAGTCGGACAGAAAGGCTGGCTTGGCCTTACCTGGCCCAAGGAGTACGGAGGCTTGGCCCGCCCCGGCACCGACCGCGCCATCATGATGCACGAATTCGACTACCGGCTGGCCCCGCTCGTCAACGCCCTTGGCCACAACCTGGCGGGCGGCACCCTGTTAAAGTTCTGCACTGAAGCGCTGAAACGGCGTTTGCTCCCGGCCATCCTCCGCACGGAGACGATCTGGCTCGAGGGGCTTACCGAGCCGAACGCCGGCTCTGACCTAGCCTCCCTCCAGACTCGCGCCGTCCGTGACGGCGATGACTGGGTCGTCAACGGCCAGAAGACCTTCACCACCTGGGGCCACCGGGGCGACATGATGTACCTGGCGGCCCGCACCAACCCCGAGGCCCCCAAGCATCGGGGCATCACCATCTTCGCGCTCGACATGAAGTCCAAGGGCGTCAGCATCCAACCGCTCCACAACTTCGGCGGCGGCCGCCAGAACAATATCTTTTTCGACAACGTGCGCGTGCCGGCTGACATGATGATGGGCGAGGAAGGCCAGGGCTGGTATTGCATCACAAACTACTTCTATGGGGGCGGCGGGGGCAGCATGGGTGGACACCTCCGTCGCGTCTTTGACAAGGTTAAGGCCTATTGCCAAGAGACCGTCTACAACGGACAGCCCCTGAGCAAGGAGCCCGCAGTACGGATGAAGCTGGCGGAACTCGCTGTGACCCTCGAAGCCTTAAAGATGCTGGGCTGGGAGTCAATCTCCCGTGCCGAGCGCAAGGAGCCGTCCGACTACGGCGGATCCCTGGGGGCAATGCTATCCAAGGACTTTTCGCCCGCATTTGCTCAAGCCTGTATGGAGATACTGGGGCCTTTGGCGCAGCTCCAGGAAGGGCCCTGGGCGCAGCTGGGTGGCGAGATCGAGCATTACTATCGCATGTCCTACGGCAACCACGCTGGCGGCACGCCTCAGATCAAGCGCATGCTCGTGGCCACCCGGGGCCTCGGCCTGCCACGGTAGGAGAAGCAACATGGACCTTACCTACAACGAGCGCCAGCGGATGCTCAAAGACACTGCCCGTGGCTTTTTCGCGGCCGAGTGCCCCCTAGCAACCGTGCGCCAGTTGGGGCGCAGCGAGTTGGGCTACGAGCCGCGGCTGTGGAAGCGGATGGCCGAGCTCGGCTGGCTGGGTCTGACGCTCCCGTCCACCTACCGTGGCGGCGGTGGTTCTTTCCTGGACGCCTACGTGATTTACGAAGAGATGGGCCGTGCCCTGTTCCCTAGTCCGCACCTGGCGACCGTCGTAGTGGCGGGGGAGACGCTCCTGGCCGCTGGCAGCGCAGAGCAGAAGAACAGCCTCCTGCCGGGGATCGCGCAGGGCGCTCTGACTATATCCCCGGCGGTGTTGGAGCCGTCCAACATGTATGGGCCCGGGGGTATCCAACTGGAGGCCCGCTCCGCTCGGAAAGGATACACACTGCAGGGCACCAAGCTGCTGGTGCCCTACGCCAACAGCGCCTCGCACTTCCTGGTCGCGGCCCGCACCGGCGGCAGTAGCGCGGATGGCATCACGCTCTTCCTGGTGCCGGGCGGGACGCCGGGGCTGTCGCTGTCTCCGCTGCCGAACATTGCAGGAGAGAAGCTGTTCGAGGTCAGCTTCCGCGGGGTGACGGCGCCGCGCACCGCGGTCGTGGGTGCTGCCGGAGCCGGCTGGGCCCCGCTCTCTGCCGCCACGGACAAGGCCGGAGTGCTGGTCTGCGGCATGATCGCAGGTGCCTGCGAGCGAGTATTGGAAATGACCACCGAATACGCCCAGCGGCGGGTCCAATTCGGACGCCCGATCGGCCAGTTCCAGGCAGTCCAGAGCATGTGCGCCGACATAGCGGCGGACACCAGACTGGTAGCGCTGCTGGCGCGGCAGGCGGCCTGGCACCTAGACGAGGGTGTGCCGGGTGAGCTGGCGGTGGCCGCGGCGAAGAGCTTCGCCAGCCGGGCGGCTCAGCGGGTCACCAGGCTGGCCCATGACGTGCACGCCGGCGTGGGCTTTATGTTGGAACACGACCTTCCCCTGTACACTAGTCGCGCCAAGCACTGGGAGCTAGCCTTGGGCGATCCCCGCTACCACCACGAGCAGATGGCAGAGGCGCTGAGCCTTTAAGGTGTTCGTCTAGCAAGATGGCAGGTCAACAGCCGCGCACGAGGGAGACATGCTGAACAAGTTCAAGAACATCATTTATGAGAAGCGCGCCGATGGCGTCGCCATCATAACCATCAACCGTCCTCATCGGCTCAACGCCATGGACCCGGATTCCGGCAGGGAGATGGGGGAGGCGCGGCGCGACTTCGCCCTTGATCCCAAGATGCGAGTGCTCATCCTGACCGGGGCAGGGGAGAAAGCCTTCTCGACGGGGATGGACCTGAAGGCAGCCGCCGAGCGCGCGCGTACCCTGGGGACTGTGGACCCTGGCGTGGGTCAACCCCCGTCTCTGGCGCCGGTCAAGGACTGGAAGCCCACCATCGCCGCCATCAACGGGTATGCCGTTGCCGCCGGGCTAGAGACGGCGCTGCGCTGTGACATACGTATCGCCGCCGACCATGCCCAGTTCGCCATGATGGAGGCGAAGCGAGGACTTGTCCCCGAGACCGGCTGTACATACCTGCCGAAGGTCGTAGGCTTCGGCAACGCCATGTATATGCTGCTGACGGGGGACCTGATCAACGCCCAGGAGGCCTTGCGCTGGGGCCTGGTGACCAAGGTAGTGCCGCTGAAAGACCTGATGCCCACCGCTCTCAGCATCGCCCAGAGCATCGCGGCGAATGCGCCCTTGGCCGTCGAATACATCAAGCAGTCGCTCACCATGCGGCGCGAGGCCCCGCTAGAGCAGAGCCAGCAGTTCGCCGAGCTAATCACGCGAGTCATCTGGGCCACCGAGGACGTCAAGGAGGGTTCGCGCGCCTTCGCCGAGGGCCGCCCCCCCGTATTCAAGGGCCGCTAAGCCTCTCTCCCCGGGGCCTCGCGCTCTGGCCGGCGCCCGACGGCGATTGACTAGGTTTGCGAGGCGAGCGTATACTTTTAATCCAAGTGGTGTTCCGGCCCGCGGCGATGCGGCCCAGCGGGCGGGAATGGTATGGAAAGGGGACGCGCGGAAGGGGCCGATGGACTTCGCCTTCACGGCTGAGCAGCAGGCATGGCGCAAGGAAGTGCGGGACTGGCTGCGCCAGGAGCTTCCGGCTGATTGGCAGGGAAGCAACGTCTTGGAGGAGGGAGACGACGCTACCGAGTGGCAATCGATGCTGGACTTCCGGCGCCGCGCGGCCCGTAAAGGATGGATCGCCGTAGGGTGGCCGAAGGAGTACGGGGGGCAGGGACGCAACGTCATCGATCAAGCCATCTTCGGCGAGGAGACAACCTACTCCGGCGCCCCGGGGATGAACAGCAACATCGGCGTCCTCTTCGCCGGCCCGGTTATCCAGGTGTATGGCACGCCCGAGCAGAAACGCGAGCACCTGCCGCGCATCACCAGCGGCGAGGCGGTCTGGTGCCAGGGCTTCAGCGAGCCAGGCGCCGGCTCGGACCTAGCATCCCTCCAGACCCGAGCGGTGGAGGACGGCGACGACTACTTGGTGAACGGCTCCAAGATCTGGACCTCCTTCGCCCATCGGGCTGACTGGTGCATCTTGGGCACACGCACCGATCCCGCCGCTCCCAAGCACAAGGGCATCACCTTTTTCCTCCTGGATATGAAGACGCCCGGCATCACCATCAGACCGCTGCTCAACATGGCTAATGCCCATTCCTTCAATCAGGTGTTCTTCGACAACGTGCGCATCCCCAAGCGCAACGTCCTGGGCGAGGTCAACCGCGGTTGGTACGTGATGGCGACGACGCTAGACTTTGAGCGCTCCGGCATCGCCGGCTCAGCAGGGGCCCGCCGCGGGCTGGAGCGGCTTATAGGCTATGCCAAGGGCGTCAAGTTTAATGGGCGTACCCTGGGTTCAGACCCACGCATAGCGGCGCGTCTGGCTGAATTTCAGATCGAGATCAACGTGGCGCGCATGCTGTCCTACCGTGTCGCTTGGATGCAGAGCAAGGGCCTCATCCCCAACGCCGAGGCCAGCGAGAGCAAGCTGTTTGCGAGCGAGATGGGGCAGCGGATGGCCAACTTTGGCACCCAGCTCATGGGCCTCTACTCACAGCTGGACAAGGGCTCTCAGCGCGCCGTTTATGAGGGGTCCGTGGGGCGGGGCTACATGCTCTCGGTGCCGGGGACCATCGCGGGGGGGAGCAGCGAGATCCAGCGCAACATCATCGCGAGCCGTGGCCTTGGCTTGCCTCGGGGTTGACGACGCGACATGGCCCCTCCCTGCTACCCCAGAACCTATTGGCGACTCGTTTCGTAGTCTGTGCGTAGGTTCGTAGGCGCTTCGAGCAAAGCTCAAGGTTGGGGCTGCTTGTACGTAGGTGCAACGGCCCAGAGGAGGAGATCATGGTGAACTGGAAGCGGCTCTGGATATGGGCAAGCCCCCTCGTGGTCCTGGCTGTCGCCTGCGGCGGAGCGGCCGCGCCCACGGCTACCGCGGCGAGTCAGCCTGCCTCCACGGCGACAGCGGTCCCGCCCACGGCTGCGCCGGGGCAGCCGACAGCGACCCGACCGCTGGCGCAGCCCACGGCTGCGGCTACCCCCGTTGCCATGACTAAGCCCGAGGGCAGCATAACCCTCGCCGTCTCGGTGCTCCCATCCAGCGTGGACCACGGTCTCGTCTGTTGCGGTGGCAACGAGTATGTCTTCAACTACGCCCATTACGACCGGCTCCTCAAGCGTGACTTCAAAGGCAAGCTGGTGAACAGCCTGGCCACGGAATGGTCAGTGACCCCCGATGGCCTGCACTACACCTTCAAGATTCGCCAGGGCGTCAAGTTCCACAACGGCGAAGATCTGAGCGCCGAAGATGTCCAGCACGCCGAGATGCGGCATTTCCAGCCCAACTCCCGCAGCAACAACCCCCCGCGCACGAAAGTGGATACCGTGGACGTCGTGGACCCCTACACCGTGCGCTTCAACCTGAAGGCGCCGGTCTTCATCTTCCCCAACTACCTGGACTACCTGCTCGGCATAACGCCCAAGGACTACATCACCAAGGTCGGGGATGACGAGTTTGGGAGGCGGGCCATCGGCTCCGGGCCCTTCAAGCTTAAGGAATATAAAGTCGCCCAGGAGATCTCCCTGGAAGCCAACGAGGGCTATTGGGGGAAGGTGCCCGAATTCAAAGACCTGAGGCTCTTGGTCGTGCCCGAGGCGGGGACCAGGGTGGCCATGCTCAAGACTGGCCAGGCTGACATGGTCACCGAGCTGCCGCCGTTCCTCATCGAGGGCGTGGAGAAGACCACGGGGTTGGGCGTCATCTCCACCCCCACCTCGGAAGTCCAGGTCATCTTCTTCAACTACATGCCGCAGTACGCGGGCACAGACCACCCTACCCTCAAGAAGGATGTGCGCTGGGCGCTCAATCTCGCCATCGACCGCGAGGCGATGGTGAAGGCCTTCCTACGGGGCCGCGGGCGGCCCGCCGCCACCGAGACCGCCGACTTCATCAACGGCGCCGTCACCGGCCTCAAGTACGCCTACGACCCTGCCGAGGCGAAGAAGCGTCTGGCCGCGGCCGGCTTCCCCAACGGCGTGGACCTGGGCACCTGGTTTTACACCACCGGCACCGCCACCATGGATGAGGCCTCGGTAGCCCTGAGCCAGTACTGGAATGCCGTCGGCATCAAGGTCCAGTGGCAGAGGGTAGACGCCGGCAGCACTACGGCCCTGGTCAACTCCAAGACCATTCCCCCGCGCGAGATCAACGATTCCATCACCACCTTCGACGCCGAGTCGGACCTGGCGCTTTTCTGGCACAGCACGGCGGTCTTCTCGGCCTTCTACAACGGCAAGCACGACGCCCTGATAAACGGCGCCTCCGCCGAGATGGACCCCGCGGTCCGTACACAGAAGCTCCAGAAGGTGATCCAGGCCATTTACGACGAGGCGGACAGCATCCCCGTCTACTTCCTGGACAAGGTCTACGGGATCAACACCAAGAAGATTAGCGGCTGGGAGTATGTGGAAGGCTTCGCCTTCCCCAGGAACCTGGAGTACATCCACAGACGGTAGAGTAGCTGGCCTCGGAGGCTGCTGGGGGATATTAGTTTAGGTACCGGGGGCGGGTTCCGCCCCCGGTACCTGGGTAGCCCCCTCAGGGCTTGGGTTCTTGCGTCAGACTGCTGTAGTATGGGCGTCCTCGAGCAGCAGGAGTCGTGGAGAATTGAGTGCAGCGCTATATTCTGGGACGCTTCATCCAGTCCCTGGTGGCCCTGCTGGGCATAACCCTCATCATCTTCATCTTGAGCCGCTTGAGCGGCGACCCCGTGGCATTGATGATGGGGGGAGAAGTGGTCACCCAGGAGGACATCGACCGCATACGCGTACAATTAGGCCTGGACAAAC
>ORJL010619361.1_pt1 | contig 30140 bp, 15 predicted proteins | sample 1779941 | NCBI WGS metagenome assembly ORJL01 (sample SAMEA104232317, study PRJEB22302) | groundwater metagenome | biome: forest; feature: aquifer; material: groundwater | place: USA | collected 2011-08-07 | depth 5.8 m
CTCGTTCTCGTTGGCCAGGCCGCCCAGACTGGCCCAGCGGCTGATCCAGTTCTGGGTGAGGAAGACATGGTGATGGCCGAAGCTTCCCATAGGCACCGGGTCGCCGAACACCACCACGCACTCGCGCGGAAGTCCTGAATTGTCCTTCAGGTCCTCAGGGAAAGTGGCAATAGTCCCGGACGGGTTCTGCGCCCGGACGATGAACGCGATCACCGTGCCGGCGGGCCGCGCCGGTATCCGCGCCGTGTAGAGGCCATCGCCAGCAAGCGCGTCGCCCCCCGCCCCATCGTCCCGCATCGGCGCAGAAGTGTAGGAGGGGTTGCGGTTGACTCCAGTGTCGGTGCGATAGAGGAGCGTGGGTTGCACGCTATCGGCGTCGTGGAATCGCGCGGTGACGAGGACCGGTTGATTGGCCAGCGGGAGCGGGGGCGAATGGCTGACGGAGAAAATGGCGGGCTCGGGATTAGGGTTGGCCCGGCTGTTGGGTTGGCCCGGGGTCCCGAGGCCTTCCGGCACCGGGAGTGACCCCGTGAGTTCAAGAAAGTTGCCGCGCACGCGCATCAGGACTTCAGGCGAACCGCGCAACCATCGTCCTTTCAGCCGAAGCGTGGCTGTCCCCGAGGTCCCCAAGCCATTGGTGAGGGCGCCTTGGACGCAATTGGCCATGGTCCAGATGCCATCACTCGCCCGCAAGTGGAGACATTGGGCGCTCTGATAGCCCCCTAGAACGGTTTCCAGGCTGGAGCGGACATGGTCGCCCTGCGGCGTCCAACTGCTGAGCCCACTCTCAAAATCCGGGTTGCGGACGTAGTTGGCCGTGCCGGCGCCGCAGTAGGCTTCGACGTTGTCTATCAGACACTCGCCCACGTCCAGGAGTCCGACTTGAACAAAGTTGACGGCGGCGCCGTTGTAGGTGGACCCGTTGTCCAACAGGCCCGTATATTCGAGGTTGGTCCAGGAGGACTTGGTGGTCTCGTCGCTGTCCGCCCAATTGGCCGCCAACCGGTGATTCGTTCGGGGATTGATCAGCTCCAGGCTGCTGCCGCCACCGTGCGCCCACTGACCCCATCGGCCATCGACTTGATAGGATAGCTCGTCCTCGATCGCATAAATCAGGTTGGTTGCAGGCTCTCCGTCGCTGCTGGAGCCGATGTAGAAATCCGGTTTGGCCAGAGCCAACCGCCCGCCCGTGTGGGGCAGCTTCCCACCAAAATCACCCATCGTGTTGTTGGGGCCTAGGTGAGGGTAGTGGCTGAACAGATTGGTCTGATTCTTCGCCACCACCAGGTAGCCGCCCAGCTGAAGGACGGTGTTGGTCGGGAAAACGAACGTAATGCCGGCGCTGAAGCGCCACCCTCCCAGATCAACGGCGTTGGTCCCCTGGTTGAACAGCTCGACGTATTGGTCGTCGTCGTTGCCGGAAATGGGCTTGTACATCAATTCGTTGATGACGATGTCTCCGATCAGGATGTCGCTATTGGCCGTTCCAGGCGTGGGGGCGGCCAAGGCGTAGAAGTCAGCCGCTCCATTGGGCCAGCGACCCTGTGCGACGCCGCGCGCCTGAGCTCCGTAGGTCACGGCGTCGAGGACACGGCTCTCATCGGGGTTCTTGAGGAGGAGCAAGCCGCCGCCCGGTTTCAGCGCAAACCCGAGCTGGCTTTCGCCGAACGCAACAAATCCGGCGGCGCCGACGACCGTGTTCGTGGGTAGGATGAACTTGTTCGTGGCGGCATCGTCGGTGAGCACGCAACCGGAGAGGTCCACCGCGGCGTTGCTGTGGTTGTAGAGCTCGACGAATCCCGCGCCCGGACTGGCGGGATTGGCCAGAAACTCGTTCAGGACTACGTCCCGCAGCGGGCTTGGACGGTAGGCTTCCCCGAGGCCCGGCGAGCCGCCAATGACCTCGCTGATGGCCCACGCCCGGGGATCGGCTTCTCCATAGCTGGGGTGCGCCAGGACAATGGAGTGGCCTGTGCCGTTGGCTCCGGCTGGCCAGGGCAGCGTCGTGGCGTAGGTAAACTCCAGCAAGACGGCGTCCTGCTCATCGTGCAGTTGGATAAGGCCCTTTTTCTTTGAGGCTGGCGTCGAAGGACCCAGCACGTTGGTGATGCCATAGACGCTTTGCAGATCGGCTGGCGCCGGCGAGACCACGAGGAAGCCGCCTCCGGGCAAGATCGTTCCGGCGGGGATTGTGTAGAGGACGTCCCCGGTCAAGCGATAGCCGCTAACATCTTCCCACCATGGGTTGCTGTTGTAGATCTCGACATATTCCAGGTTCCGCCCATCGCTGCGCGGGGCTGGCGTGTGCATCAGTTCCGAGATGACCAGGGGCGTGCGCCGGCTGCACGGCCCGAGGGGTTCCATCGGAGTGGACATCGAGCCCAGGACCGCATTGGTCACGTCATGGACCTCCAGGAAACGAGCCACGGTGAAGTGATTGGTATTGTGGCTGCTCACGGCAAGGCCCAGATAGACCCTCTGGGTCATGCCGATGCTCGCACTGCCCAGGGATGTCCACGTCCGACCGTCGTAACTGGCAAAGCCGCTAAAATTGCTGCCAGCGCGTTTGAGCCGTAGCCACGTGTTCGGATAATTGGCCGGGAATTGCCCACTGGAACGACTGGCGGAGCCGGCCGGGTCACGCCATTCGAAGAAGGAACCCACCATTGCCGGCGTAGCGAACGTGGCCGCGAACCGGTTCGAGGCGGTCAAGGTTTCGCGGGCCATCAATCCGGCCTTGGCCCACACATCCGCCGGGCTCAGGCCCGCCAACCGGGCCGCCACGTCGAAATCGCCTGTCCGCAATTGATAACTCAACTCTCCCTGGTCGCTGGTGCCGCCCATTCCGCGCCCGGTGGCGATGATTTCGTAGCCGCCAGGGACTCCGGTCTCACTCCCGGGACTGCTGGGATTGCCGATGGCGGCAAGGGTGTAGGCTCCCACCGTGAAGCCCGTCTGCGAATTGGGGGCTACCACGTTTCGCGCGACTGACTGGTCCGTCAGCTTATTCACGGTCAGCGTGTAACTGGTTCCGACGGTCATCCCAGTGACGCCGAGCACCACGTTGCTCTGGGAGGAATCAAGGGTGGCGGAGGGGATTGGCACCCCGCCCTCGGCGCTTTGGATCGAGAAGTTAGCAACATTCGTGCCGGTTACCGGGTCGATCCGCTCGGAGAAACTCGCCAACACCTCGCTCACACTTGTTGGCCGCGCGCTCAGCAGCATCGGCGGGGTGGTGTCGGCAATAACCGTGAGAGTGGCCACTTGGCTGGTAACCGCCTGGGTCACATTGCTGATCAGGTTCTGAGCCACCAGCTTGAATTGGGCGCCGTTGTCACTCAACGGCACGGCGGGAATCGTATAGCTGGCATTGGTCTCGCCCACCAAGGCGTCGTTGCCTTGGTACCACTGATAGGTGGGCGCGGGCTTGCCCCGGGCCGTGACCTCGAAAGTTGCCGCAGCGAGTTCGTTCACAGTCTGGCTTTGCGGCTGGGCAATGATGCTTGGGAGTTCCGGTCCGGGCACGGTCACCACGAAGGCTTGGATCCCGTCGTCCGTGGCCATGGCGTAGAGCGTGGCGGTGTTGCCGGTGACACTGCCCCAGGCCACAGCTCCAGTATTGTGGGCGTCAGCCGGCAAGGTGCCCGTGGTGGTGGTGCTTTGTCCCAGCAGGACAGGATTCGCCGGGTCCGTCATGTCGTAGATGCTTACGTGGTTGTCCGTGGTGCTCAGGGCCGCCATCAGACGAAGGCCTTCCACCACGGCGAAGCTTAGGGGCCGCTCGTCCGAAGAGGCGAGGGCAAGATTGGCCAGCAGTGTCCCTGTGCTTCCCGAAAAACTCGTGTAAAGGAAAGCTCCGCCTGCTCCACCCTGGGTGCCGAGAACGTGGTTGAAATCCGTGAACGAGATTCCCAGACGGAAATCGCCCGCAGCCGGCGGGTTGCCGCTGAATCCGATGGGTGTGGCACTGCCGCCGGTGGGATCGATGACAGCGTACCCATTATTCCCGGTAACAGTCGGCGCACTGTTGAAGCCCGCCGCCAGGCGTGTCGAAGCGCCGGCGCCAATCGCGGCCAGGCTATCCCCAAGGCGCGCACCCGCCAACGGCACGCCGCTGTAGGCTACCGTGGGCGTTGTAGTTGGGAGGTCATCGGCCCACCTATAGACTTGGAACGGCGTGGGGCCTGTGGCCAGGTTTGCGACGTAGATAGCGCCATCCGCTCCGACGGCGACCATGTTAATGTCAAAGGTCCCGCCGCTGACGATGCCGGTCCCCAAATTCAACGCCCCCAAGTCCTCGCCGGTTTGCGGATCGAGGATACGCACGAAATCGCCCCCGTTCCGGCTGACCAGGTACAGGTGGTGGTTTCCGTAGCCCAACCCCCGCTCGGTATCGCCCGTAGTCAGGTACGTGTTAGTGCTCCCGTTGACCCCGTTCGGGGGCAACCAGCCGTTGGTGCCGAACGTCTCCAATGGACTGATTGTCACCTGGGCCTGCCCAGGCAGAGCGCCCACCAGGAACCAGAATGCCAGCGCACTCGCCAGACTGTTCTTTATCGGCATGGGAGCCATGCTGCCAACCGGACATCCGCTCTCACGCCCCGACAGCGTCAACCGTGATGACAGCCACCTTCGCAGGTCCCTGCCAGCACTCCGCGCCGACGGAGCATACGGTGGCTCGCTTCGGGCGCAGTCCGCCGCCAGCCCGCTCGGATCGATCGAGGAAACCCGAGCTGAGACTTGACCATCGACCGGCATAGGAATCTTCATTTTAGTAATTCGACGCAGGCAGCAGACAATTACGCGCTTCCGCGCAACCACCCGGCTCCTCCGCTTGGATCACAAGTGATCATTGCGCTCAAGGCTCGAGCCGCTGGAAGCTGATCTTCCGCACGAACCCGTAATCATTCTCCGTGATGTAGATGTCCCCGTTATCCGCCACCGTCACGCTCCGCGGTTCGCTGATTTTCTTTCCCGGCGAGTGGAAGTACTGCCCATCGCCGTCACGAAAAGTGCCCGTGCCCCCATCGAGAAAGAGGTGGATGTAGCCAGCGGTGTCGATGTACCAAATCTGCCCCCCGATTTGGGTGCAGGTCAGGAGACCCCCGAATGGCAGAACCCACGCTCCGCGCACTCCCGCCAGCCCGGTCTGGGTGGCCAAGAAGCCATCTCCGCCTCCCGAGATTCCGCCATTGCCGGCCAGCAACGTCACTTTGCCTTTCTTCGTGATATGCCAAACCCGGTTGGCGCCCGCGTCGGTGATCACCCGTCCGCCGGCGGGGTCGTCGGCAAGATTCCCCAAATCCACGAACCCGCTATTGACGACGGCAAAGGCGCCGCTGTTGGTCCAGTGCTTAAACTCGGTGCCAGAGCAAAAATAGGCCTCCGACTCGTCTTTCTTTACCCAAAGACCGCGACCGCCCTGGATGCCCCCAGGAACCGTAAACAGCGTGGTCATGATGCCATTCTTGTCCAGTTTGCGCACTTTTCCATTGCCGGTGTCCAGGATGTAGAGCATGGAACCGCCATGGCTCCAGAGCCCGTTAGGGGAGTTGAGTTGAAGGGATGTTCCCGGCAAGTGGCCATCGCCATCACCGTTGAAACCTGCGGCATGCGTTCCTGCTACCGTGTGAATCCGCCCGTCGAGGGTTACTTTCAGCACAGCGTGGCTGTTCTTGTCGGCGATGAACACGTCTCCGTTCTTGTCGGCCAACGCGATATGGGGACGGGAGAGGCTTACCTGGGTCGCGGGCTGGCCTTCAAAGCTGGCTTGCCAGTAGTTGACGCCGTCCACCTGGCCCACCCCATTTCCCGCGATCGTTTCCAACCTGCCGTAGGACTTAAGCAGGTTGGTCCAGCCTCGCGGGGTCGGCGGAAAATCGGCGGCGAGCAACCGCCAAAAGGAGACGCCGTTCGTTTCGGCGAGTTGCCCTTGGCCGGTCGAGTTGGTGGTATAGTAACTGGTTTGGGATGTCCAGGGCCCGGTGGGGGTCGGAGCGACTTCCAGGGCGCAGGCTCCGTTCGTGTAGGCATTGGTCCAGGTAATAGTCCCGGATAAATCGAGCGTGCCAATCCTGAAGTCGATCGCCCAGGCCTGGAAAGACGCCCAGCAGATGCAGACCAGCACAGGCAACCGGCATCTAAGGCGGGTGCCTGTGCGGTGAAGGTTAATCATGGTTTTTTATGCGCTTATCATGAAAGGCGGCTTGGTTATCAATGAGATACACGCATCCAGCCTGGCTTGAGGCGGGGTCCGCGGAGGGCAGGCGCCTCGCCTTCCTGCGCCAATGCCTAACCAGGGCTTGTTCGATACGTACAACACAAAACGGAGATAACATAAGCAGTTATCAGGCCGAGATTAGTGCAAGTCAAGAAGCGGTCAGAAGCTTGCGGATGAGGCCGGAACATGAATAATGCTGTCATGTTCATTAGTTGTCGCTGGATGACTTGGCCCAAAATGGGAAGTCAGGAAGGTCCTGGTGCGGGATTGTTCGGCAATTCCGGGCCTGGAGGATGGCTAAGCCTGTTGGCGCTGGCAGTTCTCAGCGGCGGCCTGAGCTGGGCGAGCTCGACCACCTACGACTTCAATACTGATCCTTCGAAGTCGGGGATCCTGATGATGGGCTCGGGGGGATATCCGACGTGGCACACCTCGGACGGCGCCGGTGGCGGGGCAAACAATGGTTATTTGGCGCTGTTCGATGCGGTGAACGGGACGCATGCGGCGGTCTTGTTTCCGGACCTGGACGCGGGACTGGTCGTGCGGGCGTTCGTGTTCGATGTGGACCTGCGTGTTGGCAACGCTGTGGGCAACGGGGGCCGGCCAGCGGACGGCTTCAGCGTGAACTTTGCGCGCGACACCGACGCGGTCATTCAAGACATGGTCAACGGGAACGACCCGAGTAACGACTTTGCGGCGGCAGGCCAGTTGGAGAACGGGGTCGCCTCGGGGATCGCCATCAGCTTCGACACCTGGCAGGGCAATGCGTTGCCGGATGGGAGCGATCTGGAAGGCCTGATCGTGCGGGTGGACAACCAGACGCTGCTCGAGCAGCCGATGCCCGATCGGAATGGGGTGAACGTGAACGATCCCAGCGGCCAGAGCGCGTGCACGGACACGGACAGCATCCAGACGGGTCCTTACGACGGTTTGGACACAGGCAGTCCGTCCGGTCTATGCTGGGCACATCTGCACGTGGAGTTGACCACCAATTCCCTCCTCACGGTCGTGTGGAAAGGAGCGACGCTCCTCGACCGTCACCCGATAGACTACTCGCCCAGCCCTGGCCGCCTGGTTCTTGCGGGCCGCACGGGCGGCGCCAATGAGAACACCCACATCGACAACGTGAAGATCGCGACGGTCGCCACACCGGGAGCCCCGGACACAACCCCTCCGTCCGTGGTCGCGCTGGATCCGCCCGCAGGGGCGCTGGTGCCGTCGTTGACGCAAATCGAAGTGATTTTCTCGGAAAGAGTGGCCAGCGTGACCGCGGCCGATCTGCTCGTGGGCGGGCAACCCGCCACGAACGTCCTGGCAATGTCCGGGGCGGACTACATCTTCGAGTTTTCCCAGCCCGCGACCGGCATGGTCCAAGTGGCCTGGAGTTCTGCCAACACCATCCAAGATTTGGCGACCCCGGCCAACCCCTTGAAAGGGGAGGGATGGAGCTACAGTCTCGACCCGCGAACCGCCATCACGGGGGTTGCGATCAACGAGATCATGGCGGCCAACAAGAGAACGCTGCGTGACGAGGACGGGGACAGCTCGGACTGGATCGAGCTCTACAACGCCAGCGCGGCGACCATGAGCTTGAACGGCTGGTTTCTGAGCGACGATGCCACCGAGCCCACTCGCTGGAGGTTCCCCAAGGTGACGCTTTTGTCCAAGCAGTACCTGGTGGTGTTCGCGTCCGGGAAAAACAGGACCAATCCCGCGGCACCGCTGCACACGGATTTCGCGCTGGCGGAGGCGGGTGGCTACGTGGAGTTGTCTGACCCGGAAACGAATACTGTGTCCGCCTTTAGCTACCCCAGGCAATTGGCGGACGTCTCGTACGGGCGGGACCGCACGACCCCGACGATGCTGGAGTACCTTCGGACACCGACACCCGGCGCGCCGAACTCGTTGGGCGGCCCGGGCTATGCCCCGAGGGTGGAGTTTTCGCAAAGCGGGTGCGCGTTCCTGAAGCCATTCGGCTTGACGTTAACGGCGCCGTTGACCAACGCGGTGATTCATTACGAACTGGGCACCAATCTGCCGACCGCGAACTCTCCTGTCTATGCCGGCCCACTCGTGATTAGCAACAGTGTTCAGGTCCGAGCGCGTGCGTTTGTCCCCGGCCTGTTGCCAGGGCCGCCCCGGAGCGAATCCTACGTGGCGCTGAGTCCCAACGTGACCAACTTCACGTCGAACCTGCCCGTCTTGGTGATCTACAACTTCAAGGGAGGTCCCATTCCCGCAGGCAGCCGGAAGTTCGCCAACCTCGCGCTCTTCGAGCCCGGCGCGGGCCGGACCTCGCTGACGAACCCGCCCACCATGAGCATCCGCGCCGGGGTCAGCCTGCGCGGGTCCAGCACTCTCTACCAGGAAAAGAGCAATTTTCGCGTGGAGTTCTGGGATGAGTTTGGAGACCAACAAAGCCATCCCTTTCTCGGTCTGCCCTCGGACGGAGATTGGATTCTCTACGCGTGCGACAATTTTGAACCGGTGCTGATCCACAATCCGCTCATGCACAACCTGAGCCGAAGCATCGGGCGGCACTCGTCGCGCGTGCGGTTGCTCGAGGTGTACCTGAACACAACGGGCGGCCCGGTGACCGCCGCCAATTACAACGGCGTTTATGTGCTGGAGGAGAAAATCAAGATAGGGAAGAACCGGGTGGATATCGACAAGCTCGAGCCGGAACAGGTGGCCCCACAGTACGTGAGCGGGGGCTACTTGATGAGCATTGACCGCGCCGCCCCGGGAGAGGGCCAGATTAGTGTCGGCGGCCAGGGCGTCAACGAGCTGAACCCGACGTACGTCGAGCTGACCCAGCCCCAGCGCGCCGCCCAGTGGAATTACCTCAACCATTACTTGAACAGTTTTTACTCCGCGCTTGAAGGGCCGAATTACAAGGACCCTCAGAACGGCTATGCCCGGTTCATCGATGTGGATTCATGGATCGACCATCACATCCTCAACACGCTTGCGTTCAACGTGGACGCCCTTCGTCTGAGCGCGTTCCTTTACAAGCCGCGCGACGGGAAGCTGGTCTTCGGGCCGCTCTGGGACTTCGACCGCTCGCTGGGCTCCACCGATGGGCGCGACTCCAACCCGCGGGTCTGGTCCACCCCGGATGGCTCGGGGACAGACATGTTCCATTATCTGTGGTGGGACCGCCTGTTCTCGGACCCGGACTTTTGGCAGAAGTGGATTGACCGCTGGCAGGAGCTGCGAGGAGGGCCGTTCTCTCTGACGAACCTCCAGGGCCAGGTAAGTTATCTGACGGGGCAATTGATCGAAGCGGAGCGCCGCGATGCGGCGCGCTGGCCCGGCTTCACCACGCCCCGCGGCGGCAGCTATGCGTGGGAGATCAATTACCTGAAAGGGTGGCTGTCTAACCGCGTGGACTTTATTGACACGAATTTCGTGGCAGCTCCCACGCTCACCCAGGCGAATGGCCCCCTGCCGGGCAGTGTGGCGGTGACCCTGGCCGGTCCCGCCAACGCGACCCTCTTCTACACGGTGGACGGTTCCGACCCAAGACAGCCCGGAGGGGCCGTGTCGCCGCAGGCCCAAGTATTTCAGAAAGCGATCAGCATCATGGCCAACGCCCGAGTGGTGGCCAGGGCTTACAACACCAAGCACCGCAACCTCACCGGCCCGGCGGTTAACCCGCCGCTCTCGAGTCCGTGGTCGGGGCCGGTCGCCGCCACGTTCGCACTCACGACGCCGGCGCTGCGCATTACCGAGATCATGTATCACGACGCGCCGCCGAGTGCGGGCGACACGAACGATGTGGGGAACTTTTCCTACGTCGAGCTTCAGAATACCGGCGCCGACCCGTTGAGCCTCGTCGGTTTCAGCTTGGGCGGGGCAATCGACTACACGTTTGCCAGCGGGAGCGGCGTCACGAATCTGGCTCCCGGGGCCTACGCATTGGTGGTCGAGAATCGGGCGGCCTTCCTCTCGCGTCATCCCGGGGTCACCAATATCGCTGGCGAATACGCGGGCAGCCTCCCAAGCGGCAGTGGTGAGTTGGTGCTTACGGGTCCCATGCAAGAGCCGATCCTTGACTTTAGCTACGACCACGACTGGTCTCCGGTCACAGACGGTCTTGGCTTTGCGCTGGTCGTGGGGGATCCGAGCGCTCCGGCCAGCAGTTGGTCCGACCGTCTCGCGTGGCGAGCCAGCGCCCGGCTTAACGGGTCACCAGGCGCGGCTGACCCGCTGCCGCCGGTCTTCCCCGGCGTTCTCGTGAACGAGGCGCTGGCAGACTCCGGCACGGGCGAGCGGGATTCCGTCGAGCTCTACAATCCAGGGCCAGCTCCCGCGGACATTGGCGGATGGTTTCTGTCGGACAACTTCCAGCAACCGCGGAAATATGTCATCCCAGCCCAGACCGTAATCCCGGCCGGCGGCTTTGTGGTGTTCACCGCTCTGGAATTCGGTCTGGGAACGAATGCCTTTGGTCTGAGCAGGCTGGGAGACTCCGCGCATCTTTTTTCAGGCGACGGCACGAACATCACTGGCTACTCCCACGGGTTCAAGTTCGGTCCCTCGTTCAAAGGGGACACCTTTGGCCGGTATGTGAGCAGTGAAGGGCGGGAGCACTTCGTTACGCAAGCCCATGCCACGTTGGGGGCTCCCAATACGAGTCCGCGCGTCGGCCCGATCGTCATCAACGAGATCATGTACAATCCGCCGCCGTTGGGGACGAACGCGGACCTGCTCAACGAGTATATCGAACTCATGAACATCACGAGCCAGGAGGTTCCGTTGTTCGATCCGACTGCCACGACTAACACTTGGGAGCTGGGCGGCGCCGTCCGCTACACTTTTCCGCCGGCGACCACCTTGCCGGCGAAGAGCTACGCCTTAGTGGTCAGCTTCGACCCGGTCTCGTCGCCGGTGCAACTCACGCTGTTCCGCCTAAGCTACGGGCTGGACCCCAGCACTCCGATCTTTGGTCCCTGCGCGGGCAACTTGGGGAGCAAGGGTGGAACCCTGGGATTGTATGAACCGGGAAAGACCGAGAGCCCAACGGACGCGCACCCCGGTGAGGTGCCCTACATCCTGGTCGATCAAGTGACCTACGCCAGCACATCGCCCTGGCCAACGGATGCGAACCAAACGGGCAAGTCCTTGCAGCGCATTGAAGCCGGCGGCTACGGAGATGATCCGATGAATTGGCTGGCTGCCCCTCCCACGGCCGGACGACCTGGCGTTGCCATCTACCCTTCGCTCCATGTCAGTCTGACCTCGCAACAGGTCGTTATCTCCTGGCCGTTGTGGGCCTCGGACTACTTGCTGGAAAGCAGCCAGACGCTATCGGGAAACAATGGATGGAGTGCTGTGGACACGCCGACAACAGGCATTGGAGGCGCGTTGGCAGTGACCAAGGCCGCGAGCGACGCGGCGACGTTCTACCGACTGCGCCAACCGCAACGATAGGGGTTGCCGATGATATGTTGTCGAAAAAGGCGGGAGCCTGGTCATGCACAACAGGTTCTCGAATCGAGCGATTCGAATGAAGAGCGAGACCGTCGTCAGCTTTGCCGCGGCCGTGGCAACGCGGGTTTTGGTAACGGTTTCGCCCTTGCAGCCCTGCCCGGCGGCGCCCGCCGGGTGTTTTTCCTGTTCAAATCGGGCCTGTCTTACGCTACAATATGCCCTGCGCGCACCGTAGAACGGTCCACGCAGCAGTGACAAACGACCGCATCGCATATGTCTGGACACAGCAAATGGGCAAAAGTGAAGCACTTCAAGGGGCCGATCGACGCCAAGCGCGCCCGCATTTTTGCCAAGCTCTCCCGCGAGATCTCCATCGCGGCCAAGCTGGGTGGAGGCGACCCCGACATGAACCCCCGCTTGCGGATGGCCCTTTACAAGTGCCGGGGGGCCAACATGCCCTCCGAAAACATCCAGCGGGCCATTAAGAAGGGCCTCGGCGGCGAGCAATCGGCTGAGTTCACGGACCTCACCTACGAAGTCTTCGGACCTCACGGTGTGGCCATTCTCGTCGAGTTAAGCACCGACAACCGCAACCGAACCGCGGCCGAGATCCGCAGCCTCCTCACCCGCAGCGGCGGGTCCATTGCGACGTCCGGGGCCGTGCCCCGCCTGTTCCAGCGCAAAGGGCAAATGATCATCCCCCGTGACGCCGCCGAGGAGGACCGGTTGATGGAACTTGCCCTGGATGCGGGCGCTGAGGATTTCCGCGCCGACACCGCCGGGTATGAGATCATCACCGAGCCAGGCCAGTTCGAGTCCGTGCAGAAGCGGATCGACGCGCAAGGAATCAAATGCGCCAGCGCCGAGGTCACCTACCTCCCCACGGTCACGGTGCACTTGGATGAACCTGCCGCAGCCTCCGCGGTCACCCGGTTGATTGATGAGCTGGAGGAACACGACGACGTCAAGGAGGTGCACGCCAACGCGGAGTTCCCTGAGGAGGAGGGTTGAACCTGAACGAAGACCCCATCCCGGGTGCGCTTGGAGCCGCGCGCGACTCGATTGTGGCGCGCTCGCTCATGTGGCTGGCGAACGCGATCTACCATTTTCCGCGCCTCTTCTTTTATCCGCAGGCGGTTCTTTTCGCCCTCAGTCTCTTCTACACGATCGATAAGCTTCAATTTGACGCCGACCGCAACAACCTGGTCGGCGCTGAGAAGCAATATCACCGCAACTATCTCCGCTACAAAAAGGAGTTCACCGGCCAGGATGACCTGGTAGCGGTGGTCGAGAGCGAGGACATCGAGAAGAACCGGCAGTTTGTCGAGCGGCTTGGAGCCCGTCTGGAGGCGGAGACAAACGTTTTCACGGACGTTTTCTACAAGGGCGACCTGAAGTTGATGGGCCCCAAGGCCCTGCTGTTCGTCACGAACGAGACGATCCTCGCCGAGATGCTCCAGCAGCTCAAAGACTCGCGCCCCGTCCTCGCCAACTTCACCCAGGCCACCAACCTCAACTCGCTCTTCCGCCTCATCAACAAGCAGTTCCGCAACGCCAAGGCCGAGAAGGATGCGAACACCGATGCTCTGATCAGCGCCATCCCAGCCCTCACGAGGGTTGTCGATCAGGCCACCGATTGCCTCAACCGGCCCGGCACCCCGCCATCCCCCGGAGTGACGACGTTGTTCGACGGCGGTGACGAGGCGGAGCAAAGCCTGTACATCACTTTCGCGAGCAACCGTATTTACCTGGCGACGGCCCGGGCTTTGAGGGAGGACCTGAACGGAAAGGCTGTCGAGCGTTTGCGCGAGTTGGTGCGTCAGACCCAGGGAGAGGTGCCCGGCGTGAACGCCGGCATTACGGGCGAACCCGTCCTGGAAGTCGATGAGATGACCCAGTCCCAGGCGGACACGACGGTGGCCACGATCGTTTCCCTGCTCCTCTGCGGCTTCCTCTTCGTCTATTCCTACAAGGAGTCGGGCCGCCCGATCAAGGCCACCATCTGCCTGGTGGTGGGGTTGGTCTATACCATGGGTTTCACCACCCTTGTCATCGGGCACCTGAACATCCTGACCATCACCTTCCTACCCATGCTCGTGGGCATGGCGATCGACTTCGGGATCCACCTGGTCACCCGCTACGAAGAGGAACTGAGACACGGACGAAATGAGCGGGAATCGATGATCAAGGCGATCGTCAACACCGGCCAGGGCATCTTCACGGGGTGCTTTACGACCGCGGGCGCCTTCCTCGCCATGGGTTTTACCAATTTCAAGGGCATCCAGGAGATGGGCGTCATCAGCGGGTGCGGACTGCTGGTCTGTCTGTTTCCGATGATGACCCTCCTGCCGGTCCTGCTCTTGCGTGGACGTCAAAACGTCCTCGACCACACGCCTCCGCCGACGGTGGACGCCCGAGCGCGGATCGAGCGCCTCTGGCTCGATCGGCCCGGTTTGGTGACCGGCGTCACGCTGACCCTCTGCGCCCTCTCGTTCATGCAGTTTCCCAAGGTCTATTTCGATTACAACCTGCTGAATATGCAGTCTGCGGGCCTCCCAGCCGTGCAGTATGAGAAGAAACTCATCTACGGGGCCTCCAAGTCCGTGCTGGTGGGCGTGGTGATGACTGACTCGCTCCAAAAAGCGTTCGAGTTGGAACAACGCCTCAACCGGCTAAGCTCCGTTTCGGGCGTGGACTCCATGGCGCACTTCCTTATGTCCGAGCAGGCGGGGAAGTTGGCCCTGATCACCCAGATTAAGGCGCAATTGGCGGACCTTCGTTTTCCCGAGGTGGACGTGGACCCGGTGAACTTGCCTGAATTGCGCCTTACGCTGCAAACCCTCCGAGCCTATTTCGGCTTGGGCGCCAAAGGAGCGGAGAGAGAAGGCGAGGCGGAACTATCGAAGGAACTTATTGCCGCCCGACAGGCGATCGGACGCCTGAACCAGAGCATGGCCGCCGCGGATCCCGAGGTGGCTGCCAAGAAACTGGCGGCCTACCAGCAGGCGCTCTTCAACGATCTGCAGGGCACTTTGGATGCGATCAGGAACCAGGACGACTCGGCGCCCTTGCGGGTCGAAGATCTTCCGCAGGCCCTCCGGAATCGGTTCGTGGGCAAGTCGGGCACCAACTTTGTCCTGTTAGTCAGCCCGAAGGGGGATGTTTGGCAACGGGAAAACCAACGGGTGTTTGTGAGTGAGGTGCGCACCGTGGATCCGCAGGTGACTGGAACTCCGGTGCAATTGCTCGAGTACACGACCCTTCTGAAGAACAGCTACCAGGAGGCCGCCCTCTACGCCCTGGGGGCGATAGCCATCCTCGTCTTCATCCACTTCCGCAGCATCCCCTGTGTTCTGCTCGCCCTGCTCCCTGTGGCTCTGGGAACAACCTGGACGGTGGGATGGATGGGATGGTGCGGCATTCCTTTCAACCCGGCCAACATTATGACCCTGCCGCTGGTCGTCGGTGTCGGAGTCACCAACGGCATTCATATTCTCAACCGGTATGCGGAAGAACAGAACCCGAGCATCCTGGCCAGAAGCACGGGAAAGGCGGTCTTGCTCTCGGGGTTGACCACGATCGTCGGCTTCGGCAGCCTCATCCCGGCCAAACACCAAGGGATCGCCAGCCTGGGGTTGGTGATGTCCATGGGCACCGCCACCTGCATGATTGCCGGTCTGACCTTTTTGCCCGCTTTTCTGGGCTTCGCGTCCAAGCACGGCTACCTCAAGCGACTCAGTTCGGCGAAGGATCGCATGGTGTGACTTGCGGGTGGGTCCCAGCGTTGGCTCGACTGCCCGGGACCCGCCCTACGGCAAAAGAACCCAGCGGCAACAATGCACAATTGGCCACTGGGTTCAGGAGGAACCGAGGCAAAATCCTAGACGCAAAACGCTCGGCATATCCGCACTACTTCTTGTCCGGAAAGGTCGAAAAGTCAAGTTGGTTCTCTGAGAAAAACGGAGCCAGGGAAGAACTGTTCTGAGCTATCTCATGGCTGTTATCGTTACCACTCATCCCTTCCTGACGCAAAGTCGGAGGTGCCGGCGACAGTGGCAATCTCGATCAAAGGCAAACCCCTGCTCAAGTTCGGTGCAGCCATGCCGATGATTCCAGAAGCGTACGATGTAACCTATGGATCCAAAGCCACTGATTGACGGGCGATTACTCGCGGAATTGACTGACAAGCTGGCGATCGAACTGGTCTTTGCCGAGGCAGGCAAAGACGTTGGCTTGCTTCCGGCGAATAGTTTCCTAATGGAAATGGATGCGCTTTGCGACGCGTCCTCGTCCCATCCTGAAATTAGCGCTGGCGTGAAACAAGCCCGAGCCTGGGTGGATCGGATTCTGGACGGGGACGGCTATTTTGATAGGGAAACGCTCAAAAACCTTCAGGATTTCATTGTCTGGATTCCGGAAGCGCTGCGGACGGTCGCGGCAGGTGAAGACCCTGCGCCTCTGGCGGGAATGAGAGTGGCCACCCCGGGCACGGGCGAGACCCCCACGCTCGCCGAACCGTCACCGGCGTCCTCGCCTGAAGCCGACACTCCACCGGCGTTGGAGATGAACCTGGACCGGGATCTCGAGTTGCTCCAGGAGTTCTGCCATGAGTCTCACGAACACCTCCAGAACATCGAAAACGGGGTGTTGGTTCTGGAAGCGAATCCGTCCGACCATGACACGCTCAATTCAGTCTTCAGGGCGTTTCACACCTTCAAAGGGGGCTCGGGCTTTCTGAACCTCATTCCCGTGAACCGCCTGGCGCATGAACTCGAATCGTTGCTCGACCTGGCGCGCCAGGAGAAGTTGAGGGTGACCCCTGAAATCACGGATATCATTCTGTCGGGAGGGGACACCCTGGGTCGGTTTGTCGCCGACATGGAGGCCCAAATCGGCGGACAAGCGACGAGGGGGCCCATCCTGATCCCTATCGGGGATCTCATCAAGGAAGTCCACGCTGCAATCGCCGGCCAGGCGGCCGACGGCCCTCCGGCGTCCGCCGAAGGCCCTGCGACCGCGTCCGTCGCTCCCGCGTCCGAGGCCACAGTCTCTTCCCCCGCCGCATCCACCAATCCTGTCCCACAGCTCACTCCTCTCCCGGTGGATGCCCCACCCGTAAGCCTCCGGTCCACGGCCCCAGGACCGGGCGTTCCAGCGGCCTCCGAGGGTTCCGCGAGGGTGGGAGGGCAGTCCATGGTGGTCAAGGTGGACACACAGAAACTGGATGGCCTGCTGGACCTGGTGGGCGAATTGGTGATCGCTCAGTCGCTCGTCGCCCAAGACCCGGTGATCGGTGGGATCCAAAGTCAGGTCTTCACACGGAACCTGGCATTGCTCGGGCGGATTACCAACGAATTGCAGCGCACCGCGATGTCTCTGAGACTTGTCCCCATCCGAGCTATGTTCCAGAAGATGAACAGGCTCGTGCGGGATCTGGCCAACGGGCAGGGCAAGAAGATCGAACTGACGATGAGCGGGGAGGACACCGAGCTGGACCGCACGATCATCGAGGAGCTGAGTGACCCGCTCATGCACATGATCCGCAACGCGGTGGATCATGGCATCGAGAAGCCGGAGGTTCGCGCGGCCAAAGGCAAGCCGGCCAAAGGCACGATCCACCTCGCGGCATGCCACGAGGGCGGGGCCGTGGTGATCGAAGTCAAGGATGACGGCGGCGGGTTGAATAAGGATCGCATTATTGCGAAGGCGGTCGAGCAGGGTCTGCTGCGCCAGGGCGAACAGGTGGAGGACAAGGACGCGTTCAAACTGATCTTTGCGGCAGGGTTCTCGACTGCGGAAAAGGTGACCGACATCTCGGGGCGGGGGGTTGGCATGGATGTGGTGCGCCGCAACATCGAGCGGTTGCGCGGCAAGATCGAGATCGAGTCGGCTTTGGGCAAAGGCTCGACCTTCTCCATCTTCCTGCCGCTCACCCTCGCCATCATCGACGGCTTGATCGTGGGTGTGGGAGATCATCGGTTTATCGTCCCAACGCTCTCCGTGCGCGAGTCATTCCAACCCACAGCCGAAATGATCAGCACCCTGCAGGGCCGGGGCGAGGTGGTCAACGTGCGTGGCCGGCTACGCCCGTTGCTGCGGCTGCATGAGTACCTCAACATCCCGCCCCTTTCCAACGACCCCACCAACGGGATACTGATGGTCATCGAGGCCGGGCATGACGCCCGCTGCCTGCTGGTAGATCAGTTGCTGGGCAAGCAGGAAGTGGTGATCAAGAGCTTGGGCGAGACCTTCAAGCACAACCATGCCCTGGCCGGCGCCACCATCCTGGGCGACGGACGCGTAGGCCTGATCCTGGACCCGAACGCCCTCGTCAAGCTCAAGCCCGCCGCACTGGCCACCGCGGCCTGACCCGAACCAGACTCCACCTCGATTCCGTCTTGATTCCGTCTTGCGCGGAGGGTTCTTTTCGCCGACTGTGCTGTGTGCTATCGTGTGGGGCGATCGAACAGGGCCTGTTATGAGAACTAAGATCTTGGTGGTTGATGACGAGGAGCCGATACGCCAGCTCCTATCGTCGTACCTCGCGAAGTACGGCTACGAAGTCTTAACCGCCAGCACGGCGGCGGAAGCGCGCAAGCGCGCGGATGAGGATCTCCCGCGCCTGGTGATTCTCGATGTCGTGCTGCCCGACGCGGATGGCATGGAGGTGTTGAGCGCCCTCAGGGCGGCCCATGCCGACCTCCCGGTGGTGATCCTGACCGGCATCGGCTTTGACGAGGAATTGCTCCAGGAAGCCCAGATGCGCGGGGCGGCCGGCTACCTAAGCAAGACGCTCCCTCTGGACCACCTCCTGATGGAGGTGAGGCGGATCCTCAACTGCAAGGTCCCCCACCCATAGGTTAGAAGGGCACCGCCACCGCCTCGATCTCCTCGGTCTCGAGAAAGCCCTGGAGCTGGCGGATGCGAGTGGGGTGGCGCATCTTGCGCAATGCCTTGGCCTCGATCTGGCGGATGCGTTCCCGGGTGACCTTGAATTGCTTGCCCACCTCTTCAAGTGTGCGCGAGTAGCCATCGCCGAGTCCAAACCGCAACTCCAGCACTTTCCGTTCCCGTTCGGTGAGCGTGTCCAACACGTCGCTCAGCTTGTCTTTAAGCAGGCTGTAGCTGGTCATGTCCGAGGGGTTTTCCGCGGACTTGTCCTCGATGAAATCACCGAAATTCGTATCCTCGCTGTCGCCCACGGGGGACTGAAGGGAGATGGGCTGCTGCGCCATTTTCAGCACGGCGCGCACGCGCTCGACGGGCATCTGCATCTCGTCCGCGATCTCCTCCGGCGTGGCCTCACGCCCAAAATCCTGGACCAGTTGCTTCTGGACCCGCATGAGCTTGTTGATCGTCTCGATCATGTGCACCGGGATGCGGATGGTGCGGGCCTGATCGGCGATCGAGCGGGTGATGGCCTGGCGAATCCACCAGGTGGCGTAGGTGGAGAACTTGTAGCCGCGGCGATATTCGAACTTCTCGACCGCCTTCATCAGACCCATGTTGCCCTCCTGGATCAGGTCCAGGAAGGAGAGGCCGCGATTGGTGTATTTCTTGGCGATCGAGATCACCAGGCGCAGGTTTGCCTCCACCATCTCGGTCTTGGCCTGGAGCGCCTTCCGGGTGAAGTGCTGCAACTGCTGGTAGGCCTTGAGATAGTCCTCGTAGGGCATTCGGACGAACTCATCCAGCGCCTTGATCTTGCGCTGCTCGGACTGGATGATCTGCTGTGCCTGGGGGAGCTTGCGTTGTGGCTCAAGTTCCAGAATGGCGCGCAGGCTCATCTGAATCTTGTCGTGGATATTGTCGGCGACGAGGGCCATCTCTTCGATCACCTTCTGCTTGTAATAGAACTTGTTGAACGTGATCTGGAGCTTGTTGTCCGTCTTCTTGAACTCCCCCGAGAGTTTGTCGCGTTTGGCCTTCGCGCTTTCGTTTTGCCACGCCGCGTAACGATCATCCACCTGCTGGTCGATGCCGCGCACGTCTTTGACGAGCTTGCGCAGGGCGCGGAGGTGGTTGTCGCGGCTTTCCACCTTCTTGTCGAGGATGACGCGATCAAACCGCTCCTTGGGCGGTTCCGAGATGAGCTTCTCGGCCAGGGCGATGTGCTCTTTGCCAGCGAAACCAAAGCTGTAGATGATTCGCTTGACCTCGTTCTCCGCGTCTTCGATGCGCTTGGAGATTTCAACCTCCTGCTCGCGAGTCAGCAAAGGAACCTGCCCCATTTGCTTGAGATACATCCTTACGGGATCGTCCAGGATGTCGAGCCTGGCCTTGTCGTCTTCCTCCTCCGGCTCCGGCTGTTTGACGCGGTCCACCTCCGCTTGGTCCACGATCTCAATATCCAGGTTTCGCAGCTTGATCAAAACCTCGTCCAGTTCTTCGGCGGACGCGATCGCATCGGGCAGAGCGTCGTTGATGTCGTTGTAGGTCAGGTAACCCTGCTCCTGTGCCAGCCGGACGAGTTCCTTGATTTTCTCGGTGAGATCGAAGCCCGCCTGCGTGCGGTTGTCGCCCGCCACAACTGCGGCAAGCGCGGCCTGTTGGTTCTTGCCGGCAAGAGGCTCGCCATCCACGGACATCGCTGGCCCGGCGGACGCGGAGTCCGGGGACACGGGCTTGTCAACACCCGCCTTGGCATGCTTTTCCGGCCCCGCGGCCTTGATTGCCGCTTTGGCGGATGGCGTGCGTCCGCGCGCTGCGGCGGCCTTGACAGCAGACTTCTTGAGCTTTGTCTTAGACATATTCTACGTGAGTGACTCGGCCCGACGCGGCCAAATTCAAATTAGCCGAGCAATATTGTGTTTGAAACGACGTTAGTCAAGCGTCAGATTTAACGTGATTCGTTTGAATACAAATGTTCTCCGCGCAATCCAGTATGGTATGAAACCCAATCAAAAAGACAGTCAGCCCTTGATCACCCGCCGCCAGTTCGTGGGTGGGGCCGCCCTTTCCACCGCCGCCTTCATGGTGGCGCCCAGCTCCGCGCTCGGCCTGCGGGCTGGCACCTCCCCCAACGAAAAACTGAACCTCGCCGGCATCGGCATCGGGGGACAGGGTAACTCCGACCTCCATCAGATGGAGAGCGAGAACGTCATCGCCCTCTGCGATGTCGATTGGGCGCACGCCGACGGCGTGTTCAAACACTACCCCAACGCGAAGAAATTCAAGGATTATCGCCAAATGCTCGATGAGGTGAAGGAAATCGATGCGGTGGTGGTTGCCACCCCGGATCATTTGCATGCCTTCGCTTCCATGGCGGCGATGAAGCTGGGCAAACACGTCTATTGCGAGAAGCCGCTGACGCACTCGGTCTGGGAGGCGCGGCAGGTGGCGCAAAAGGCGCGGGACTCGAAGCTCGCAACCCAGATGGGCAACCAGGGGCAGGCCTCGGAAGAAACACGCCGCCTGTGTGAATTGGTCTGGGCCCAGGCAATCGGCCCGGTGCGCGAAGCCCATATCTGGACGGACCGTCCCGCCAACGGGCTTTTTAACGAGTATTGGCCGCAGGGCGTGCCACGCCCCAAAGACACTCCTCCGGTTCCGGCCACCCTCGACTGGGACCTCTGGTTGGGCCCCTCAGCCAACCGGCCTTTCAATCCGGCCTATCTCCCCTTCAAGTGGCGCGGATGGTGGGACTTCGGGACGGGGGCTCTTGGCGACATCGGCTGCCATGCCTGCGATCCCGTGTTCAGGGCGCTGAAACTGGGAGCTCCGATCAGCGTGGAGGCCAGCTCAAGCCGTGTCAACGAGGAGACCTATCCTGTGGCATCGGTCGTCACTTATCATTTCCCCGCCCGCGATGCCGTGCCGCAGGCCAACAACTATCACATTCGCGGCCTGCAGGGCGTTGACGCGGGCGGCATCGAGATGCCCCCCCTGAAGCTCGCCTGGTACGATGGCGGCTTGCGTCCGGCGCGCCCCGATGGCCTGCCCGAAGGCGATGTCATGGGCGACAACGGCAGGCTCCTCATCGGGGAGAAGGGTTTCATCCTCGGGGACAGAATCTACCCCGAGTCCCGACGCCGCGAGGTGGGTGACATAAAGAAGACCATTCCGCGATCGGCAGGGCACTACAAGGAGTTCATCGACGCGTGCAAAGGCGGGAAACCGGCGGGCTCTAATTTCGACTGGGCGGGCCCCCTGGCGGAAGCGGTGTTGCTCGGGAACATCGCCCTTCGAGTCCACTTGCGCGAGTTGCTCACTCGCAAGAAGCTTCTTTGGGATCCGGTGGCGCTCAAAATCTCGAACCTTCCCGAAGCGAACGAGTACGTCCGACGCGAATACCGGTCAGGCTGGAGCTTGTAGGCTCGGCTGGGGTGTTCCGCAGGCCTGCGCTACGGGAATATCGTCTATCCCGCCGCGCAGGCAGTCAGCCGCCGGCGGGAGTCAGGTCCGGACACTCTGTGAGTATCCGGTGAACAACCTCGGAGTAAGTTTGGCTTGTGGGCGTCTTCCCGCGGGATATCCTCCCTGGCTGACTGACAACAAATGCAGGCGATCCCAACTAGCACAGACGCTCACGTGTTCTTGAGCGACTTTGAACCGGCGGTGAGAGAACAGGGCGAGGCGCTCTTCACCGCCGGTGCCGTGACCCGCCTCAAGCGCCATCCGAGCGGCGCGAAATACATCGTGGAGTTCAACGGGCGTGAGTTCCACCGGACCAATCTCTATTTCGTGGACGAATGCTGGGAATCGGACTGCACCTGCCCGGAGATTGTTTTGTGCAAACACGCCTATGCGGCGATGCGGGCGGTGATGGAGATCACGCCAACGGGCCCCGGCAGGGGCCCGGCCTCCATGAAACCCAATCCCGCGCTGATCAAGGCGGCGATCGCTCCCGTGACCCTTCAGGAACGGCTCGAACGGGCACTGGGTCGAAAGCTCGCGTCCACAGAACAGCGGTTTGTCAAGACGATCGGGGAAGTGTTTGCGCGGGTCCAGGCCAACGGGCACGTCACCGGCTGGGATCTCCAAGCCTTAGGCATCACCTGCCTGGGCTACAGTTGGGAGCGTCCGACCCTTTGGCCCGCGCTCCCCAAGGACGAGTTCACCTTCTGGCTCTATGTGGCTCATGCGCTGCGCGCGCGCAAAGTGGCGTTGCCGCCCTTCATGGAGGCGATTTCCGACACCGAACCGGTTCGCCTCAGCCTCGAGAAGTGGGAGCGTATTAGGAAGATCGCGGAATGGGAGGAGCGCCTGCGACAGCAGGAGCTTTGGGTGGGGGCGCAGGCCTGTTCCGTCCTGGATGTGCGCCTCCGCATCCAGCGTAGCACGATGACGCTCGAACTCTGGTCGGAGCAGACCAGCGAGTTTTTGCCCATCAAGAAGGCCCAGATGAAGCGGTTCCATAACGATTACAATTATGGCCGGCTACAGATCGCCGGGGATGCCTTTCCGATCTGGCAGCTTTTCGCGGACCCCGTTTACTACGCTCGTGAACCGATCTTGGGGCTGAACGAGGCGCACAACAAGCTGGCTCTGAGCAGGCTTGTGCGCATGCCCAGCGTGCGAAACCGCATCGCGACCGAGTCCGGGCAGCCGTTCCAATGGTCCCAGGAGCGGCTTCGCTGGGATATGGTGGAGCCGGAGCAGGACGACGGCGATTATCGCGCCCGCCTGGTACTTCCCGATGGTTCACCCGTCCCAGCCATCAATGCGGTCTTGCCTGGTGATCCCACCCTCTACCTCACCGACAAAGCCGTTTTCGAAGGCCCGCCGGAGATTCCGGCGCTTTCCAGCACCGGAGAGAACCTGATCCCGGCCCAGGCACTGGAGTCCTCGTCGGGTCTGCGCTTATTCCAGCGTCTGGGGCAGGCCCTGCCCCCGCGGCTCGAACGACGCGTCCAGCGCGTGAAACTGCCGGTGACTATGACCTGCGAGTTGAGGCGCGCCGCGATGCTCCGCCCCACCGAATACGTTTTCCTCGCTGTGACCTCCGAGCTTCCCGGGAAGGGAATTCGAGAGGTGTTCGGCCCTGGAGGGTGGGGCGACGCGCCCCGCCCGAGCGCCAAACGCCGCAAGCCCGAGAATGGCTCCATGGTGATCTATGACCGGTCGGCGCAGCAGCACTTCCCGGCGCTTTTGGAGAATCTCGGCCTCTATTGGGACAACGAATCCCAGCTCTGGCGCGTGCGTGTGCAGAAGGGATTCCCGGATGCGTTTGTCGCTTGGCTGGCCGCATTGCCAAAGGACATCGAGGTGGTTCTGGACGACCAGTTGGCCACCCTGACCCAGAACCCCATCGATGCGAAAATTCGGCTCGATTGCACGGAAGCGGGGGTCGATTGGTTTGACCTGGCAATGGAGGTCGAGGTCGCCAACTGCGAATTGACCCCCGAGGAACTCAAAGTCCTGTTGGACGCCAAAGGCGGGTATGTGCGCATGGGCCAGTTGGGCTGGAAGCGGCTTAAAGTCAACCTGACCGATGAGGAGGACGCTCAACTCTCCAAGCTGGGCCTGGGCGTCCACGATATCTCGTCCGAACCGCAGCGGATGCACGTCCTCCAGTTGACGGAAGCGGCCGAGTCGCGCCTGTTGCCAGAGGAGCGCACCGAGCAGATCCGGCGGCGCGCCGGCGAATTGAAGACGCGCGTCAACCCGCCCGTCCCGCAAGCCATCCATGCCGAGTTGCGCCCGTACCAGGTGGAGGGTTTCCATTTCCTGGCTTACCTCTCCTCGAATCGGTTTGGCGGCATCCTTGCGGACGACATGGGCTTGGGCAAGACCCTCCAGACGCTCGCCTGGCTCGCCTGGCTGCGCGGGCAGGAGAACTCCGCCAAGCCAATTCTCGTGGTTTGTCCCAAATCCGTGATGCCCAACTGGGGGTCCGAAGCCGCGCGGTTCTACCCGGGCCTGCGGGTGACCCAATGGCGAGGCACCGACCCCGCCAAGCTGGCCGAGGCGGTGAGTGAGACGGACGTACTGGTGCTCAACTACGCCCAGATGAGGGAGTTGGGCGTGGGGTTGCAGAACGTCTCCTGGCTGGCTGCCGTGCTGGACGAAGGCCAGTACATCAAAAACCCGGAATCGATCACCGCGCGTGTGGCAAGGTCCCTCCGGGCAGATTACCGGCTCACCCTCTCGGGCACGCCCATCGAGAACCGGCTCATGGACCTCTGGAGCCTCATGGCCTTTGCCATGCCGGGCGTGCTCGGCAACAAGAATCAATTCGGCAAGCGATACGGACGCGCCGATGATAACCACGCCCGCGGACGGCTTGCCGCCCGCGTGCGCCCGTTCCTCTTGCGTCGCACCAAGGGCCAGGTGGCTCAGGACCTGCCCGACCGCGTGGAAGAAGATGTCATCTGCGAAATGGACGGGATGCAGAAGACGCTCTACAGCGCCGAGTATAAGCGCGCCCGGCTGATGCTCCTGAACGTCAAGACCACCAAGGAACTGAACGAATTCCGCTTCCATTTCCTGACCTCGCTATTGCGCTTGCGCCAGATCTGCTGCCATCCGGGGCTCTACTCCCCGGAGGCCACCAAAGCCGAGAGCGCCAAGCTCAACGCCCTGTTCGACCTGCTCGGGCCGCTGATCGAGGAGGGCCACAAGGTGCTTGTCTTCAGCCAGTTCGTCACCATGCTCGAGATCCTCAGAAACCAGATCGAGGCCAGAGCGTGGCCGCACTTTTACCTCGCCGGGGACACCGAGAACCGCGGGGAACTGGTCGAGAAGTTCCAGAGCGCCGAAGGCGCCGCCGTGTTCCTCATCTCGCTCAAGGCGGGCGGCTTTGGCCTGAACCTCACGGCGGCCTCCTACGTGGTGCTCTTCGACCCGTGGTGGAACCCCGCTGTGGAGAACCAGGCGATCGACCGCACCCACCGCATCGGCCAGACCAACAAGGTGATCGCCTACCGACTGCTCATCAAAGACAGCATCGAGGAGAAGATCCGCTCTCTCCAACGCCAGAAACGCGCCCTCGCCGATGGGGTGCTTGGGGACGAAGCCTTTACCCAGAGCCTCACCCTGGACGATCTCCAGTTCCTCTTCAAAGACGAGGAATAGTCCGCCGTTTCCAGGTTCACTCGGACTGGGAGCGCCGGCATCCTGCCGGCGAGTGCATGAAGAGGCGCGCTCCCAGCGAACGGGTCCGATAATCGTCCATCTCTTCGCACTCAGGGTCTTGAAGGGTCCTGAGAGAGTCGTGAAACTGCCAATCGTCGGACTCTTCAGCGTATCTGTGTTGGAGGAAGCACTCCCGTTCGAGACCACACCCATACTCGGAAGCGTTGACGCTTCCTCGGCTTCCTAGGGGCTTAACAGGTCTAAAGCGGGATAGAAACGCTTGAAATCGGCTGGGTTGCGCGTGATCGATCCGCGGAACCGGCAGGCGAATCCGCCAATGAGCAGGTCCGCCACCGGACGGCGGGCGACACCCCCCTGGCGCTTCTGGCTGACATACCGCCACCAGCCACTGTGGGAGGTTTCCGTATCGGCCAAGGTCCACGGTTCCTCCCAACCGATCCGAGATCCGAGCAAGAAGCGTTTCAACTCCGCGGGATCGCCCCCAAAGATGGGCGCCAATTCCACAAACGTGACCCCGCAAATAATGAAACCATCCTCAAGCTTGGATTGCAGCAACTGGGCGGACCTCACACCGTGAACCCGGTCGTTGATCGCCACATCCAGCACCACACAGGTATCCACCACCCAAGGCTTCATGCCTTTTCGCCTTCCCGCAATTCGCCCATCCACTCATCCGTGCCGCGGATGTCCTGGGGCATGTGATAATAGCATGTCAATGCTGTTCAGCGGTGGACCGTTGAACTGGTTATTCGAGTCACTCGAGGAAGAAGTCCACAGTGGTGACGATCCTGAGGATTTTCTTCTCGGGAGTAGCCGCATCCCGGTCTTCGATCTCGAGGGCGCCCTGGGTCGCCCTGCGAATGCGCCCCACCTTGCTCTTCGAGTCCTGCGCAAATTTCTCAGCGGCAGCTCTGGCATTCGCTGTCGCCTCTTTGATCATATCTCCTTTGGATCGATGCCGTTCTCCTGAAGGAACGCGATCACGAGACTCCGATTTTTCTCCATCGCGGTTTTCAGGACGCTCAGCTCTTCGGCGGCGACCGAAAAGCGAATCGGCCAGATCGCAAGAGTGGCTTTCACCTCGCGTTCTGAGAGGCCTTTGACGGCGAGATAGCGGTCAAATTCGCGCCCCATTTTCACGGCGCGTCCGACCTGAAAGCCAAAAAGGGCCAAAGCGACAATCAGCGATAAGCCGAGGACGAGAAACGAACGAATTGAGATCATACACGGACCTTGGCCCGGCAGGCTGTGACCGCTTCCTTTAAGCGCGCGTTCGGCTTGGGCGGACAGTCGAGTAGCGAGAACACCTTTTGGGCATCACGCCGGGAGAGGCGGATCACCGTCTCGCGCTCCACAACCCGCTGGGCTTCCTGGAAAGCCGACTGGACCACAAACTGGTCCAGCGTGGCGCCCTGGAGCTGCGCCGCTTGCTCCAGAGTGCCCCGGAGTTCCGCCGGGATGCGGGCCGTGATGCTCAGCAACTCCGAGGCCTCTTCGCAGCTCACAGCGGTGTCCCGGAGTTCCGCTGGGATGTGGGTCGTGATGCGGCTCTTGTCTTCAACTGTCGGTGTCATAGCGTCGTATGGCCTGGTGCCATTTCGACATCATGTTACCATCCGGTTGGCGGCCTGGCAATCAGGATTAACCCCCAAGGTGGACGAGTGGACGAGATAAACGTGAGCATGCGCACCGACGGGGACGCAACCCCGTTGGCAAGATGAGGGGCATCCCACTGCGCGAAGGGATCACCCGGAGAACGAAACGCACGGTGCAAAGACGCCAAGACTTGACGCGGCAAGGCCCCAACCAAATCGGCCTCGACGCCGGTTCCGTGAGCGAGCGGGCCGGCATCCGTCACTGGCTTTCGTGCAAGACACAACCGGTTGCCCCCCCTGCTCCGGTGGTGGTGTCGGCAAGGGAGAGGCATCGAGGCCGTCAGCGAATTCGAGCTGCTTGCGACCCGCAAGGAAGGGTAAAGGCGCCTTTGGCCAGAGGAGCAGCCAGTTAGCCACAGATGGCACAGATTTCACAGATGAAGAGAGTCCTCATCTGTGCCATCTGTGCCATCTGTGGCTCTCAAGAAGGGTTACCCATCGATGTGGCGGTCCGGGGTATGCCGTGGAGGTAGGAGGTTAAAAATCTCTGCCGTTGGGGTTGTTTTCCTCTCTTGCCGGTTACCCAGGGTAGCTCGTTCCTCGCAACCCCGGACTGGGGGACCGAATCCCGTTGGGATTCTCGGCCGGGACGTGACGGCATGAGGCGTCCTATCCCTGTCTAAGTTGTTGCATCCTCTCCGGCCGCTCTGAAGACTTCCAAACCTCTCGCCTCTCGTAGCCCTCACTTACTGCCTGGGCGACGGGATGGACTACACTCCGGTGAGGTAGGGCGCGTCTGTCCCAGCGCGCCGCATTGGGCGTTCGACCGCGTGTGCGGCTCGCTGAGGACAGCGAGCCCTACCTGGTGGCGCTACGCGGCTGCGCGGTAGCCGCTCAACTCTCGGCCTTCGGATCGAGCGCATCCCGCAGGCCATCTCCGAAGAAGTTCAGCGCCAGCAGCGTGAGAGCCAGCGTGGTCGCCGGGAAAATAATAATCCACCAATAGATCCGGATCGGGTTGATCTGCGCGGCCCCTTCGGCAATGAGGGAACCGAGGCTGGCATCGGGCGGTTGAATGCCCAGGCCCAGGTAGCTCAGAAAGGATTCGTAGAGAATCACGCCTGGCACGCTGAGCGCCAGGTACACGATCACGATCCCGACGACGTTAGGCAGGATGTGGCGCAGCAGTATCCGGGCGTGGCTGGCGCCCAGCGCCCGGCTCGCCTCCACAAAGGGGCGCGCCCGCAAGGAGAGCACCTGCCCGCGCACGATGCGCGCCATCGTCAACCATGACACCGCTCCGAGACCCGCAAAAAGGGCCACCAACTGCGCCATCCGCGCCGTCTCCGCCGAGACGCCCCGGGACCGCAGTTCGTCCAGCACGCTGTTCAGCAGGGTAATCAGCACAATGACAAAGACAATGGAGGGTAGCGCGTAGAGCACATCGACCACCCTCATCATCAGGCTGTCCCAGCGCCCGCCAGCATACCCGGCCACGGCACCCCAAAACACCCCGATCACCAGGCTCACCCCCGCCCCCACGGCGCCCACGAGCAGTGAGATGCGCATCCCATAGAGGACCCGCGCCAGCAAGTCGCGTCCGTGGACGTCGGTCCCGAACCAGTGCCGGGCGGAGGGCGGGACAAATTGGGCGTCGCTGATGGCGTCCGCCGCCCATGGGCAAACCCACGGACCCAGAAGCGCCAGGAGCAGCAGCCCGAGCAGGAAGGCTCCGCCGGCCACCGCGGCCCGGTTATGCTTGAACCGCCTCCAGGCTTGCTGTCTGGGTGTCGAATATTCCATTTAGAAGGAGTCGATGTGCCCACGGCGAGGCTCTGGTGGAGGCTTACTCATATTTGACGCGAGGGTCCAGGAGCGCGTAGGCCAGGTCCACTACCAGATTCAGGCCCAGCAGCAACACCGCATAGAGCAGAACCAGCCCCACCACCATCGGGTAGTCCCGGTTCAGGGAGCTGTTCACCATGAAGACCCCCAGGCCGGGTATCTGAAACAGGTTTTCCACAACAAACGATCCAGTCAACAGGTCCGCCAACAGCGGGCCGCAGTAGGAGACCACCGGCAGGACAGCGAGCCGGAAAGCGTGTCTGAGCAGCACGGCGGTCTCAGAGAGACCCTTGGCTCGGGCCGTGTTGATGAACTCCAACTGCAAGGTTTGCAGCATCCCCTCCCGCATCATCCGCGCGACCTTGCCCGCAAAGTAGAGGCCCAGGCTCAACGTGGGGAGGACTACGTGCAGCGGGGTTTCCCAAAGAGCGGAGGGAAAAACCCGCCAACGGATCGCCAGCCCCATCACGAGCAGCGGCCCGACAACGAACGCCGGGACGCAAACGGCCAGCAGGGTGAGGAAGCTGGCGGCGTAGTCGTCCCATCGGCCGCGGCGCAACGCGCTGTAGAACCCCGCGGGAACCCCGAGCCCCAGCGCCAGCCCAAAACCGAGCAAACCCAGGGTCATCGAAACCGGCAAAGCCTGGACGATGATGTCCGCGACCGTGTGGTTGCGGTATTTAAGCGAGGCCCCAAAATCACCCCGCGCCAGTCCTTGCAGGAACCGCGAGTATTGCTTCCAGACCGGCTCGTCCAAGTGGTATCGGGCCAGGAGCGCCCGTTCGATCTCGGGTGAGGCGGGCTTGCGTTCCCGGTCGAATGGCCCGCCGGGCGCGAGGCGCACCAGGACAAACGCCAGCAAACTGATCACCAGGAGCAGCGGTGGAAGGAACAGAAGGCGTTTGAGAAAGTACATGCGTCAAGGCAAAGCCACAAGTCCCCAAGCCATGAGTTCCTACGGGTTAGCCGCCAGCCAGCCGCGAATCGCGGCGGCCTGCGGGTGGCGC
>ORJL010586152.1_pt1 | contig 30131 bp, 28 predicted proteins | sample 1779941 | NCBI WGS metagenome assembly ORJL01 (sample SAMEA104232317, study PRJEB22302) | groundwater metagenome | biome: forest; feature: aquifer; material: groundwater | place: USA | collected 2011-08-07 | depth 5.8 m
AGCACGATCAAGCCCCGTCGGGGCGGCATGTTTATAGATCCCAACCACGCAAGCACGATCAAGCCCCGTCGGGGCGGCATGTCTATAGATCCCGACCGCGCAAGCACGATCAAGCCCCGTCGGGGCGGCATGTTTATAGATCCCGACCGCGCAAGCACGATCAAGCCCCGTCGGGGCGGCATGTCTATAGATCCCGACCACGCTAGCACGATCAAGCCCCGTCGGGGCGGCATGTCCACCACCGTCTGTACGGCTCCAACCGACGACTATGTCACCCCTACGGGGCTGCATGCACGGTTCGGGCCTGGGTTCTACAAACATGCCGCCCCTACGGGGCTGGGGGCGAAGGGACATGCCACCTTCTACAAACATGCCGCCCCTACGGGGCTCTCGCGGATGAAAAACGCCGCGTTCTACAACCATCCCGGCCCGCGCGGGGCCGGGGCCGAACATCGCCTCCCTGGCGAATTGGTTGTGGGCGGGGGAGCACATCAATCATCCTCCGACGGCTTGAAGATGTAACGTTCATCGTGGGCCACGTTGAACCTCTTCAGGAACTCCAGGTATTCGTCCCGGAACGATTTCTGGGCATGGTGCCGCTCTTGGTTCTGGATGTACCCGATCACCGGGGTCAATTGCGAATGGGAATACGAAAAAGCCCCAAAGCCTTCCTGCCAATTGAACCGTCCCAACACCCACCGATTGCGATTGATGAAGTTGCTTGATCCGCTCTTGATCGCGCCGACCAGGTCCGACAGGGCGATGTCCGGCTTCTGACCGATCAGGAGATGGGTGTGGTCGGGCATACAGTGGATGGCCAAGAGTTTCTGACCCTGACCGGTGACGATTCCGGTAATGAACTTCTGCAGTTCCTCCTTATGTTCCGCCCGGATGAGGTTCTGACGCCCTTCCACGGCGAACACGATCTGAACGTATATCTGGCTGTAGGTGTTGGCCATTGGCGGTTCACGTCAGCCCCGCAGGGGCGCCATATTCATAAACCATGACGCGCAGATGAATTCCAGCCCCGTTAGGGGCGACATGGTTACCGATTGTGGCGGCACAAATGGTGGGAGCCATGCCGCCCCTGACAGGGCTGGTTGCTCTTCGCGGTCGTGGGTTCTACAATCATGCCGCCCCTGACGGGGCTGACAATATCGCATGCTCATGAGCCGCCCTAAGTCATTGATGCTACGCCCCATGGAGCGGGGGCTCAGAACCGCCCTGTTCAGCCTATCCCATGCGGGAGAGCAGGCTTACGCTTGCCAACCGCCCGCTTTACTTGCCCGGAGAGAACGGCACTTGCGGCGGGACCATCGAGGGGTTGTAGGGCAGGTTGTCGTCGGTGTGAATTCGGTTTCCCGCCGGATCAATGATGGTGGGAGTCACGAAGATGACCAGGTTTTTCTTGTGGCTCGATGATGCCTCGCTGCGGAACAGGCGGCCCAACAGAGGGATGTCCCCCAACACGGGCACTTTGTCTTTCGTCTTCGTCACTTTCTCGGAGATCAAACCGCCGAGCACGACGGTCTGCCCATCCCAAACGATCGAGCTGGTGACCACCTGGCGGACGCGGAACCGCGGCAGCGGAACCGGAGCGGCCGCGGCTCCGACAACAGCCCGGAAGGAGCCCGGATCGTCATAGCCGAGGAACTCGGTCACGGTCGGAAGCAGGTTCATCTGGATGGTGTAACCATCCGCCGAAACGTGCGGGATGACGTCCAGAGTGGGACCCAAAGGGATCGGAACGGTTTGGGGTTGGATGGTTGCCAGGGGGTTCGCCTGCTGGACCACTTGGGCTCTGGCAGGGAGTGTCACGACCACCGCGACCGTCACCGCTAGAAACTGAATCAGGTTCTTGATGCGCATAGTAAGGACAGTAAAAGGTTCAAATCAACGTCCGGTAGCCGTCGTCGTGGTGCCTACCCCGCCTCCCACTCCTCCGATCCCGCCTCCGGCGGCGCCAACCTGGTTGAACGTAACGATTGTCTGCAAGTCCGTAATCGCGATCGACGCCTGACGTCCACTCACCGTCGTCACACTGGGAGCGGATAGGATATCCACACCGCCGCGCTGTTCGAGCGCGTGGATCGCCACCCGGAACTGCGGGTCGGTGAGAATGCCGGTAATGGTGCCCACCGTTGGGATGCCGGTGCCACCGATTTCCGTGCCTCTCAACCCTGATGTGAGCTTCTGATCCGTCGATGGGTCAGCAAACGCCGAAGGGGTCCCGAACGTGCCAGGGAAGGTGCCGTAGGGATTCTCCGTGCTCGCGGGTCCTTGAAACGAAGGCTGCGTCCCGCCGGCCGCGCCGATGCGACCGCCGAGCAGCGAGGTGTTGCCCAGGAACCAGTCAAAACCGAGGGCCTTGCTGTCGTCCTGGCCAATTTCCACAAACTTAACCTGGATCGTCACCTGATCGGGAGTCTGGTTCAGAATCTGAATGGCGGCGTCGATGATGTCGAGATCATCGAGCGTCGCCCGCACAAGCAACAGGCCGGTTCGATCGTTGAAGAAGAGCGCTTTTTGCTGGCCAGTCTGGAGTCCGGCAGCGTTGAGACCGCCTTGACCCAAGCCGCCGGCGCCGCCGGCGCCGCCCTGGCCGAGACCCGTATTAATAATGGGAAAGTTGACGCCAGCCGCAGTGAAGTAGGCGCGGACGAGGTCATTTGCGAACGAGGTCTCGTAAATCGCGGTCACGCCCGTGATTTTGTAATCGCTATACCCGCCAACGCCCAGTAGGCCGCCACCACCACCTTGGCCCTGGCCACCACCGCCTCCGATGCCGCCACCGCCGCCACGCTGGCCACCGCCACCGCCGCCACGCTGGCCGCCACCACCGCCTCCGATGCCGCCACCGCCGCCAAATCCGCCGCCGCCGCCGCTGTTCAAGGCGGCACCGGTGGTATCCACAATCGGAAGCACGAAACCGCCGCCCTGGCCATTCTGGCCGGTCTGGCCGCCGACGCCGCCGCCGCCGCCGATACCGCCGCCCGCACCGCTGCTACCCAGACTCTGACCCTGAAACGGCAAGCCCGTGACACTCTCCAGGCCTTGAATGAACGTGTTCGGGTTGACTTTGTATGTCCGCGTGAACAACTGCTCCTGCTCGACCACTTTCCGCGAGAACACGATCGCATATTCCTCGATCGAGTATTTGATCTGCTTGTCAGCCACCTTGACGATGGCGTCAAGCACGTCCGCCAAACGGACATCCCGCAGCTCGGGGTCCAGACGGATCTGGACGTTTGCCATCTCAAACGCCTCCGTGGGCTGCTGCGCGATCGGCTGGCCGGTGGCCGGGTCGATCCCGGCAGCCCCCGGCGCGACGGTGCTGATGTCGATGTACTGCGAGATGATGAAATTCAGCCCCCGCTTCTCGGGGTCGCGGAGTTTGACCTCTTCGTCGAGGAGCTTGACGATTTCACTCAGGCCGACCCCTGGCGAACCGAAGCGATCCAGGCGAATCTTGTCCAGTTTTGCGTAAATCCGGCTTCGCCCGGGGCCTGTATGGACGGTGTTTGTTCTGGCAAAAGGATTCGAAGGGGGCAACTTATCGCGCATCACGGGAGGATTCCACGCATTCTCCACCTCGACCATTTTGTTCTTGGCCATCAACTCACGCTTGCGGGCCTCCTGGGCATAGCGCGCCTCCTCGATGAGGCGCAGATAGTAGAAAGCGCCCTGGTTGTTCGGGTCCAATTTCGCCGCCGCGTGCAGCTTGGCCGCCGCCTCCTCGAGCTTGCCCATCTCGAACAGGAGCTTGCCGTCCTGCACCATGGTGGCCGTAGTCACCTTAGCCCTTTCCACCTCCGGAAGCATCGCCAGCGTTTCCTTGCTGGGCCTGCGGCCTTCCTGCTCGCTCAGCGTCTTCTCGACCTCGGCGAGCAACTTTTGGGCGTTGGCGTTCTTGGGATCGATCTTGAGGATGCGGTTCACCTGGTTCTTGGCCTCCCCGTACTGGGCGCGCGTGACCGACTTCTTGGCCAGTTCGTAATAGACGGCGCAGAAGCCGGCGACCGTTTCCTTACGTTCCTTCTCGATGCCGGCATCCCCGATTTTCTGGACCAACGCCCAGGCTTCTTCGTAAAGCTTGGCCGCGCTGCCCAGATCCCCCTTCTTCTGGTCTTCGCGCGCGTCCTTCAGGACTTTGCGCAGGAGGATGGCATTCTCTTCGCGGCGCACGGATTCTTCCTCGGCGGTCTGCGCGGGCGTCTGCTGCGCCACCGCCACTGGCAGCAGCGCCAGCAGCAAGGCAAAACTAAATTTCGTGAGAGCTGATCTGATCATGGCTTTTACTTCGGTTGAGGCAAGCAACATAAATTATCGTTATGGCGCGGCATTCCAGCGGATCGTGGTTCGCTTTTTAGTCTTGCTGTCTTCCAGTGTAACGTCGCCCTGCTGGATGGCAACGATATTATAGGCCGAACCTGCCAGGTTGAGTTTCTGTCCGGCCCTCTGTTTGAGGAAAGACCTCTTCTCCATTTCGTAGTAGAAATCCGCCGCGTAGCCGGCCAGGTACCGGACGGGCTGCTCCTTGGTGACAGACACGGTGGCCTTGAACTCCGTCAGCTCAAGGATCAACTCGCTTGGGTCTTCTTTGGGACCCTTGATGTCCCTGAGGATGAAGACCTCGTTCTTGGCGCCCAACGCCGCCGTGCGCTGCACCGGACGCTGGCCCGCGACGTTTGTCGCAGCCTGGCGGGTCACGACGAACTGGTAGCGCAGGTTGTCGCCCGCGTCGCGCGGCCCTTTGTATTCGACGATCAGGTAGAGCGGCGCGATGTTGGTCACCGAGAGCGCGTTCAGCCCGGTGTCCAGGTCCGGAACAGGGGTGCCATCCGGCTTCTTGCGCCATTTGATGGGGTTGAAAACGCTGTGCCCGGGGTCCGCCAACGCAAATTTGCGAGGCTGAACGAGGCGCTTGAGAGCCATCTCATTGGTGGTCATATCAAGAGCCGGCAGCGGTTTGACCTTGGGGTTGACGTAGCCGGACGTGGCATCCTGAAGAGCCTGCCGCACGGAGGAGACCTTGATGGGCAGCCACGCGGCGGCAACGGTCAATCCCACCAGCACTAGGCTGAGGAGGACTTTTTCGTAGTGTTTTTTTAGAAACTCCATGAGTTGGTTGCTGAGCCCGGTGGTTGGCTATTTGCCAGGCTCGCCTGGGGTTGCCGGGGCGGCGTTAGGATCGGCGGGAGGCGCGTTAGGGTCGGCGGGCTCGGCGGACTTGCGCGGTTTGGCCGCCTTGGAAGCCTTCGCTTCGCCAGGCTCGCGCAACCGAACCACATCCACCCATAGAATGGTTCGAAAGGGCTTCTCGTCCACCATCACTGGCAGGCCGCGCGGACCGGGAGGCGGCGGCGCTACGGGGGCCATCGGAGGTGGCGTCATGCCGCGGCCGCCGGGCATCCGGCCGTAGCGCATCATGTACATCATCATCTGGGAATTCATGCCGGGGGCCATGACAGGGGCGGCCCCGCCCTCAGCGCCGGGCTCAGCCTCTGTCGTGGCGGCGATCGTGGTGTCCGTCGCCACGTTTTTCACAACGAAAAAGTTCGTGTTCTTGTAGAGCCCTTCGAGAACAGCCGCCAACTCCGGGGTGAAGCAGCGAAACGTAAATTCGTAAGGCGTTGAGATGGCCAGATCATTGGTGAACGGCTTGCGATTCCAGAACTCGGAAATGCCTGTGTTGGGGTTGGGGGTGTCCTGCGCCGCGATCCCCGTTCGACGAACCCCATCCAGCGACAGGACCCTCGCCTCGAACAGAACCTTGCAGATGTTGCGGATGTCCGTCAACGCCATCGCCAGGGGTTCGATCGTGGCCTGGTCAAAAGCCATGAGCGTCTTCTGGCCCGAAAAGGTGAACCCATAGTCCTGCGGCAGTTTGACACCCGCTTTATCCGCCGCGCGCCGTAAATCATCCAGCGTGTTGTCGAGCAACAGCCTGAACTGGCCGCCGCCGAGCCCCTTCGGATAGTCCGCTTTGCTGAACCCCTTCTGTGCCCGCGCCAGGAAAGCCTGCAACTCCTGCTCCTGCTTGCGCGCCGCCTCGATGTTATTGACCTTCTCCGTTCCGGGGTGAGGGTCCAGCTTCATGAGCCGGTCCAGCTCCCTGGTCTGGTCCTCCAACTGTCCCGAGATCGCGGTTTCCAACTGGATCTTCGAGTAGAAGAAGAAGCAGGCAACACCCAGCAACCCCAAGGCCACAACTCCCCCGGCGACCAGCAATAAATTCCGTTTAAGCCAAGGCATACTATATCTTGATGGGCTTTTTGAGCTTCAGTTTGACCTCGAAGGAAAACGTCCCGGTCGTTTCATCAACCTCCTCGTTGCCCGTCATCTGGCAGCCGTTGGTCCCGCTCTGGAGCAGATAACACGCCTGCAGCGTCTCGAGAAATGAAAACGCCATGGAAGAGTCCGCGGTCGGCGCCACCCGTTTCCAGCTCACCCCGCGGCACTTCAGGTTGATGACCGTGATCTCGTTGGTCGAGGCCGGAGGCGCTTTGGGCTTCGCGGCAAGACCATCAGCCCCGACCGCCGCATCCCCGCCGGCCGTGACACCACCAGCGCCGTCCTGGACTATCTTCATGCCCTTGGGCAAAAGCCCATAGCGCATCATCATCCTCAGATCCATCATCATCGGACGCGGGCTGTCCTCGCTCGGCGTGTCTTCGGGCAATTCGGTATTCTCCGCGGCCATCTTCTCGATCCAAAGACCGGGCCGAACACCGGGCTGGCGGGCCTTGCTCTCGGTCGTCTCGAGCGCCCGTCGCAGTTCGCTGATCAGGTCCACCCAGACGAACCGTTCCTGGATCCAATCCGAATACTGATTGACTACTTCCTGCGTCTTTTTCTTCTTCGCAATGGCCTCGGTCAACTGCTTTTCCTTCTCCTGATACTGCTTCACCCGGGGGTCCCGTTCCTCGAGCGCGGCCTGCCTGGCGCTCGCCACCCGATCGAAGAACCAGCCCATCGCAAAAACCACCAGAATCAAGCTGAACACGGCGGCGACAAAATACGGCTTTTTCTGGTTGAACTGCTGCTTCTTGAGGATCGCCTTCGGAATCAGATTCAGCTCGACCGGACACTGGGTCGGGTTGCGCAGACCCAGGCCGACCACTTCCCCATACGCATGCGCCACCTTGGCCAACTCCTCGAGGTTGACTCCGGGCTCGATCTGGATGTTGCGGAACGGGTTGAAGTACTCGACGGGCAGATTGAGTTTCTCGGCGAAAAACTGCGCCGTGTAGGCCATGATCGAGGCCCCGCCGGCCAGGAAAAGGCGCTGTGGAGCCGACCCGCCCTGCTGGCTGCGATAGAACTGGATGGTTTGGTTGACCTGGATGTGCAACCGGGTCATCACCTGGCGCGCGATCTTGGATATGGCGGCCTGCCTGGGGTTGTCCGGCTCTTCGTAGGCGCCGCCCAAGCTGACAAAACCCTCGGCGATCTTGAGTTTCTCGGCCTCGGCAAACGGCATCTTGGCCTCGGCCGCAAAATCCTGAGTAATGCTGTTGGCGCCGATGTTGATGCTGCGGGAATAGACCTTGTTTTTCTCGAAGAAGAGCAGGTTGCTCGTCTTGGCTCCGATGTCCAGGAGCATCGTGCAGCCCTCCAGATCGCCATAATTGTACCGAAACGCGTTGCACAGGGCGGCCGGGGAGACATCGACCAGGTCCAACCGCAGCCCCACGCTCTCCGCCGCGCGGAAGAGCCCTTCGACAATATCCGACTTGATGGCCACCAGCAGCACTTCCAGCTCACCGGAAGGCATGGTTCCCAGAATCTGGTAGTCCCAGACCACTTCCTCGAGGGGGAAGGGAACATTCTGTTGAGCCTCGTACTGGATGATCTGAGTGACTTTGGACGAATCGACGGGCGGGAGCTTGAGAAACTTGGAAAAGACGTGAAAGCCAGGGGCGGTCACGTTACAGGTTTTGGCGCCAAAGGCCTTGTCCGCAAGCAGTTCCTGCAAGCCGCGAAGCACCACACCCTCGCGGGCGGTGTCCTGCGCTCCAGCCAGGCCAAGGGGTTTGTAGGCGTAACGCAAGAGCCGCAGGGCCCCCGCCTCGTCCTGATCGAATTCCGCCAACTTCAGGGTGCCCGCCCCAAAATCAACGCACAAAAATGACTTTGAATTTAGCATTTAAACCTCTCGACGCTGCTTTGGAAAGCGTTCGCATCAGGGCAGACCAAATCGGAGTTGTGTCGAGAAACTCCGATGCTGGTTACTGGAAATGATTCGAACGGTCAAACACAAAAAGCTGTCTGCATTAGGTTTTTTTTGTCTTCGTCTGGCGAACCGGCTTCACTGCCAGTCTGGTCCGGAACCACGCGATCGTTCGCTCCAGGCCAGTTGCCAACGGTACTTTCGGTTCCCAATTAAGCATTTTTCGGGCCCGATTTATGTCCGGTTGACGTTGTTTTGGATCATCTTGCGGCAATGGCCGAAAAGTGACCCGACTGCCTGAGCCCGTGGCCTGGATTATCGCCCGCGCAAAGTCCAACATCGTCATCTCCCGGGGGTTGCCCAAGTTCACCGGCAAAATACCCTCCGACCCCATCAGCCGGTAGAGACCCTCAACCAAGTCTGAACAGTAACAAAAGGAACGTGTCTGCCGCCCATCACCAAATACGGTGATCGGCTTGTTCGTCAGCGCCTCGCTGATAAACGCCGGCACAACCCGCCCGTCATTTAGACGCATCCGCGGCCCGTACGTGTTGAAAATCCGAGCGATCCGTGTTTCCAGGCCATGCTGCTTATTATAGGCCATTGTCATCGCTTCGGCAAATCGCTTCGCTTCATCGTAGCAGCCGCGGGGTCCGATCGGGTTCACGTTCCCCCAGTACTCCTCGTTCTGCGGGTGCACGAGCGGGTCGCCATACACTTCCGAGGTCGAGGCCAGCAGGAATCGGGCGCCTTTATGGAGCGCCAGGCCGAGGGCCTTGTGCGTGCCCAGCGAACCCACCTTCAGCGTCTGGATCGGCAACTCGAGGTAATCCACCGGGCTGGCAGGAGAGGCAAAATGCCATACGAAATCGACTTCCCCTTCCAGAAACAAATACTCCGTCACGTCTTGCTGCACGAATCGGAACCGGGGATTCCCCGCGTGGTGGGCGATGTTATCCACGCTCCCGGTTACCAGGTTGTCAAGCACAGTGACCCGGTGTCCGCGGTCCAGGAGCAGATCGACAAGGTGAGAGCCCACAAACCCCGCGCCGCCGGTCACGACGGAACTGGGTGGAACGGCGTCCGGGGAGTTCTTTTTGTTACGAGTCATAATCAGATTTCCAACGGCAACAACCTCGCCTCAGGCGCGAAGGCTGAGTGAGGCATGTGAATCAGGGGTACGCCTCCATTGAGAAGCGCATGTTGTTCTCTCCGTTCATTTTGCCCCAGTTCCATGAAACACGGCGGGGACGGTTCTGACGAGGATTTTCAAATCCAGCCAGAGCGACCAATGATCGATGTAATCCAAGTCCAGGCGGACCCATTCCTTGAAATCCCTCACCTCATTCCTGCCACTGACCTGCCACAGACAGGTCAAGCCGGGCCGCACGCTGAGCCGCCGACGGTGTGCCAGATCATCGAAGCGCCTCACCTCATCGACTGGGAGGGGACGGGGCCCCACCAGGCTCATCTCGCCCCGCAGCACATTCACCAGTTGCGGCAGTTCGTCGATGCTGAAGCGACGCATCTGCCTGCCCAGCGGCGTGACGCGCGGGTCGTTGGTCACCTTGAAGACGGGACCGGTCATTTCGTTGAGCATGTCCAGTTCATGCTTCAACTGCTCGGCGTCCGTCACCATCGAACGGAACTTGAGCATCGTGAACGGCTCCCCGTTCAGCCCGCTGCGGCGCTGTCGGAAGAGCACCGGGCCCGGGGAGGTCAATTTAATCAACAGGGCCACAGCCAACATCGGAATGGCCAGGATCGTCAGCAAGAATATCGACCCGAACAGATCCAGGACGTTCTTGGCAACCCTCTGCCAGGAGGTTTCAGGGCCCGAGCGAAAGACGAGCATGGGACGCCCGTAGAAATCATCCACCGTCGTCTGGGAGATCTGGGTCTTGAAGAAATCGGCGAGGAGCCAAACCTCGACCCCCTCACGCTCACAGGCCTCGATGGTTTGTTCGATCTGCCCGAAGTAAGTGTGCTGGGCGGCCATGATCACACCGTTGGCCGAGTGCTCGTGCAGCATGTTGACCAGGGCCCCGATCGGAGCGTCATTGATATTCAACCTCTCCACCACCGCGAAGCCATCGTGCTTGCCGCTCAGAATTTCCGATTGCAGCCGGCCCGTCTCCTCCGGGGTCCCCACGAGGATCAGCTTGCGCTTGTGCTGGGCCTGCCCAAGGGTTGTCTGCCGCCAGTAGCGCAGCAATTCCTCCTTGAGGAAGACCAGCGTAAAGCTCACCACGGCGAAAAAAATGGGCACGGACCGCGCGATCAGCGAGCTCCGACGCACCAACCACATGACGACGATGAGCCCGAGCGTGGACCAGAGGCACGCCTTAAGCAGTTTCCAGGCGGTAGCCTTGCGCGGGGCAATCAGCGGCCGCCCGTAGAAGCCGAGTGCCTGGAGCAGAGGCGGCGTGACTGGGAAGATGACCAGACAAAGCCAAGCGTAGTCGCTAAAAGGCTGAATCTCCTTCGTGCCGCCGAAAATCTCGAACTGCACGGTGCTCCGCAGCAGGTAAGCCAGGTACAGACTGATGGAAAACAGGAAGGCATCCACGAATTTCTGGATCTTCCGGCTAACCTGTCTTTGGTGGCGTAGCATATCTAAGAGTCTCGAACGACGGCCAATCCCGATTTAAACCCTCTTTCCCGACTCGGCGCAATTCCAAACAGAGACTCATCGCCCGGCAGGCACGACCGGCGGGACTGTGGCCACCCGGAACTCAGGCACCGCCGCCGCGATGAACCCCTTACCCCGCACGAACGCCGCCTCCTCACCCCCCGCCGCGCAGGCCGCAAAGCAACTCACGTAGGCCCACCGTGGCAGCACGCCCCGGGTCAGCAAATCGTGCGTGATCCATTTCATGCGCATGAAATGGCTGGCTGTGACGTGGTCTTCCGCCACAAACCAGAACGCATAAACACCGCCCCAGCGGGTGCCCCCGCCGTTGGCCCCGCGGACCACCTGGCCGGTCACGAACTTTCGCACCGGAAGGTCATACGCATGCGGACGCTCGATATGAACCGCGGAGGTCTCACGCCTGACAATCTGCCAGCCTTGAGCCTCGAGGCAGAACTCGGGCTTGTGAATGCTCGTACGGTCCGACCCCATCAAGACCACGCTCGTGAAAACCTGAAACCCGTCGGGACTCTGGTAGAGCCGCTTGCCAAATGTGGTGTCTTTCGGCAAGGTGGCCACCTCCAGCGCCGTCGGTTCCACGTTCGTTGAGGTCATGTTCCCCACTCGCTCGGGCAGTTCGATCCGCAGACGCTCGGTTCCGTCCACGCGAGTGACCCTCAGGCCGGGTTTGCCCAGATGTTGGACCGCCTTGAGGCGCAATAGCAGACCGGCGGCACCCGCAATCAAGAGCAACCCCGACACCAAGAGCATCCATTTAACCCGCGTCATTGATCAGCCTGCCTTTTCCGGTTCAGGCTCCCGAAGCAGATGCCCCAAGCCCAGCATCACGGCCAACGCCAGCGCGAATGTCACGAACCCAAACCAATTATGCACAAATTCGCCCGCCTCCGCTCCGAAGGCCTCCGCGGCCACCATAATGGTCACCAGACGAAGCACATTTCCCACGAGGGCCAGCGGAACAGCCAGCACCACCATCAAGGCCCGCTTCCAACTCGTCTTGAATGAGACAAACCCGTAAATCGTGGTTAACGCGGTTAGCGTGAGCAGGCTGCGGATGCCGCTGCACGCGGCCGCCACCTCATAGCTGTAAGCCCCCTTGGGATCGAAGATCTGCACCCCCGTCTGGATCACGCCAATGCCCAAGACCTCACGCGCCATGAACACCGCGACATCCGTGGAGATCTGCCGCAATGGGATCGTCACCGGGTCCAACACGGTGCCGAGCGGAAGGCAAAAGGCAAAGAGAACAAACGGAAAGAAGCACGTCACCGCGAACCGCCAGCCCCAAACCGCCCCGAGCAGCGCATATACTCCCGTGAAAAACGCGATGATCGAGACCCGCGGTTGCTGGATGAGATAGCCCAGGAGGTGCAGCGCCAACGCCAGCGCCACTCCCAACAGGCCGGGCCACCAGGTCCGCTTGGCCACCCCCGCCAAGGCCTCGCGCTTCCACCAAAAAAGCCCCAGCACCACGAAGGGGATCAGATTCCCATGGGCGTCCTCCGAATCCGGTTGGTTATAGGCCGCGTACATCCATTGCAGCAGCGAGGGTGTGTCCACATAACCGAACGTCGAATTGCCCAGGAACTGAAACAACGCCAGCCACGCCGCCAGCAGGGCAAAAAACAGTCCCTTATCAGGCATCCCTCGCCAGAAGACGGGGAACTCGACCCTGATACTATCCAATAAGTTGGGCTTGGTTTGGGCTGCTTCAGGCATGCAAAAAGCTGGCTTAATAGACATCAACCCGCCGCTTCTGCTCAATCAAAAACTCTCTTCGCTCAGATTGAACCGCTCGAACAGATCCCCCAGCATCTTCAATCCGATGACGATTTCCACCCCCAACAACGCCACGGCGCCCACGGACGCCACTGGGAGCAACGCCCCCCAGCCGACCCAGCCTCTCCCCACGAAAAAAATCAGCGCGAATGCCCCTCCCGGAAGCGCCAGCGCCAGAACAAGACTCAACAGGTGGCCCATCATCATCAACATCCGCGACCCCATCGCCTCGAACCCTTGCGCCGATCCCGGCCCCACGCGCGTCCAGGCGGGGAACAGCACCGCCGCCCCGTTGAGAATCAGCAGCGAGATCATATTCACTGCGGGCGCCACGATCACCGCCGCCAATCCGATTGCCACGCGATCGCCCATCACGACACCACCCCTGGGGGAGTCCGGGAAGGCCACCACCGCCAGCACCACCATGCACCACTGCGCGCCAGTCAGCAGCAGAGCCGGGGCCAGGATTTCCCCCAGCACCACCTGCCAACCGGGCAACGGATAGGTCATCAGCATGTCCATCACCTCCATGTCCTGACGCAAGTCCAGCATCAGGATTTGGGGCCCCACCAAAAAGACCACCGGCCCGAGGCCTGCCACGACCACGCCCAGCACCTTGAGGAAAGTCGAGTCGGGAACCATGACCCGGAACACGACTCCCCCGATCAGCAACCCCGCGCCCAGCACGATCCAGAACCGCATCGAGAAGGCTCGCTCCGCCGAGATCAGATTCTTCCAAAGCAGCGCAACCGCCCGCAGACCCGAGGGCTGAAGACGAAAAGGGTCCGAGACCGGCTTGTTCTTCGCCGTGGCCAAGTGCCAGTTGCCCGAGCGCAAGGCGGCAATCGTCCGCGCCTTCTGCTGCGCCCTCGCCAGCGTCGCCTCCTCGAAGGCCACGTTGGACCGCGCCACCCACGCATAATGCAGGCCCAAAATGCACAAGGCGGGCGGCAGGACGATCACGAATTGCCTCACGTCCGGCGCCAGCAACGGAGCGAGCAGAAGGCGGAAAGGGAAAAAGGCGGCCAGCACGGGGCCCTGGGCCATGAGACCCCGGGCGTAGTTCGCCAGCACGCTCAGGTCGAGCGACGCCTTCAGGTCCAAGGGCGGCAGATGCGCGCGCACCCACCAGACGACGAAACACACCACCACGGTCACCCCCCCCAACACGGCGGCCCGGCGCCGAAGGTGCGAGACCCCACGATCGAGCAGGTAGGTCCGCGCAAACGAGGCTCCCAGCGTGTGCAGATCGAGCGTGGCCATCACCACCCACCACCCAACCGTGTGCGTCCAGAAAGGTCCCGACCCCGCAAACCGGCCCGTGAAGAGGGTCATGAACATCGCGCTAAAGAGTAGCCTAACCTGCGACCTCAGGAGCTTGAAATGAATCAACGTCCGCCGGGTCAGCGGCGCCGGAAACAGGAAAGCAATCTCCGTCTCGCTGAAGTCCAGGCTGGCCCTGCCCTTCGGCAGCACCCAAGAAAAGACAACGAACACGCCCAGTCCCAGCGTCGCCACGAACTCCGCCAGCAACCGTGCGTCCACGCTCAAGATGGTCCTGTCGGAAAAAGGCCCCGCGCCACCAGGTGGGGGGAAGATGATAGGGCGTAGAAAAAAGAAGAACATGTAGGCCCCGCCGGCGAGCGCCCCAGCCAGGTATTTGGGCTTCCTCAACCGCTTCAACTGGCCCAAGGCCATGTTCTGCGACGTGCGCAGTTGCAGATAAAGCAGCGCGAAAACGGTGTTCATGAGCGAGCAAGACTCATTTCCTCTTCCCTCACGCAGGCGGCGCCGACCCTGGTTTGTCCGCCGCCGGTCTGTCGGTTGCGGTGGGTTCATTTCCCCTGTTTGCACCGTTGGCCTGGGCGCCCCCATTGGCGCCCGTCGCCTGGAAAAAGACCTCCTCCAAGTTCGAGTCTGGCGAGGTCTCGCCGAACCGCCGTCGGATCTCCTGCAGCGGTCCGTGAACCACGATGCGCCCTTCCTTGAGGATCAGCAGGTGCGAGCAGATTTCCCCCACCAAGTGAAGCAAATGAGAGCTGATGATGATCGCCGCCCCCTCCCGCGCCAGCCGCAGGATGGTGTCCTTCATCCGCCGAATCCCATAGGGGTCCAACCCCGTCAGTGGCTCGTCAAAAAAAAGCACCTTCGGCGCGTGGAGAAGACCGCAGGCGATCGCCAGCTTCTGTTTCATCCCCCGGGACAACTCCCCCGGCAGCGAGTCCGCTTTGCCGGCCAGTTCAAGCTCCTCCAAGAGATGCCGCCCCGCCGCCGCGTACTCACGCACCTGGTAGATCCGGGCGGTGAAACTCAGATGTTGCCAGACCGTCAGGTAATCGAACAGCCGGGGCTCGTCCGGGAAATAGGCCAGCAATTGCTTGGCCGGAAGCGGGTCGAGGCCCAAATCGTGCCCGCAAATCCGCAGTGTGCCGCGCGAAGCCGGGATCACCCCGGCCAGACACCGCAGCGTCGTCGTTTTGCCCGCGCCGTTGGGCCCCACCAATCCCATCACCTCGCCGGACTCCACCCTAAACCCCAGGTCCTGGACCGCCACAAAATCCCCATACATCTTGGTGAACCCTTCGACCTCAATCATAGGCGGTGTAATATGGTGTCATACTCGATTTACGGCCGCAGCCTAAAGGGCGCGCCCGTCCGAGTAAAGCCAATCAGACGCCCCCACGAATAGTCCCGCGTGGGGCAGACCTCTGGTGTGCCGGTTCCAGGAGCCTCCGGCTCCGAGGACATTTCCGCTGTCATCGCTCGGCAAACCCGTCAGTAGAGTCATCTCACCGTTCTTTTCTAACGCAAGGGCGCAAAGACGCCAAGGCGCGAAGAAATGAGGGAATCTACTCTCTGTGCCTCCGTATCTCTGTGGTTCATCTCCTCTGCCTTTCGTTGACCAGAGCGGCGTGCTGAGACAGACGCGCCCTACCGCATCGGAGTGCCGTTGGTCATATCGACTTACCCGGCTTGAGCGGCAACGGATAGAGCTTCATCACACCTTCGAGCGCGTCGAACTCCGGATCTTTGTGGACGAGCATCGCGCCCAGGCGTATGGCGGTGGCGGTGGCAAACGAATCGGCGAAGGAGAGGCGATGGGTCGCCTTGAGCTTGGCCGCCTCGTCAAAGGCAATCCAAGCTGAACTGTCCAAAACGAAGACGTCAGCCACGTGCGCGCTCCTTAGCCCGTTTTTGGTGCAACCTGCGGCCAAAATGAGAATTGTTGACCCGGCGGCAGCTCTTTTCCCTTGGCATAGGGCTGAGGCGTGTCTAGAGTAGGCCCAGTTCTTTGATTCCATTTTCCGTCCACCAGCGAAGGCCAGGGAACCCCGTGTGAATCGGGGACGGTTGCGCCACTGTGTAGGGCTACAAACTCCCGAAGCCACTGGACGCGCTTAGCGCGTCCGGGAAGGCGGGAGCGAGGTCAGACGCCCCAAGTCAGGATACCGCTTCGCAGGTGCTCGTCATGGCGTCCAGCGCCGCAGGGCAATCTCGTCTGCCGTCCGGCCAGGATGCCAACTTCTCCGTTTAAGAGAAGGATGAGGCCAGTTCCTCGAACCGTTTTCGAGGATGCTTTGCTTGTGGCCTTCCATCCCCGTCTCACCGGAGGTTGAAGGCCTTTTTTGTCCTCTCAATCTCCTGTCCGGGTCTGGCAGTCACGCCGTACGGGGTTCTTCCCTGTGCGGTCCCGGCACTGGTCTCTCAACCACAAACCCGCTCCGTCTCGCCACGGAGCACGTAGTTCGAAAGATCAGTCATGTCAAAATCACGTTGGTCCTGTCTGGCTCTCGCCAGTCTCTGCCCCATCACTCTCACCGTCCTGCTTGCGGACGACGCACCCAGCCCCTCCGAAGCCGTCCTCATCCAGGAAACGTTCGCAGACCAGCCCTCCCAGCGGGGTTGGACCGTGACGGGCGACACCTCTCTGTTTCATTGGGACGCCCAGGAGAAGAACCTGGCCGTCACCTGGGATTCGTCCAAGTCCAACAGCTTCTTCCACATCCCCCTCAACACCATCTTGTCCAAGGAGGACAGTTTTGAGCTGGGCTTTAGCATGCGCCTGGATGACATCACCATAGGCACCACAGCGGGAAAACCCTTCACGTTCGAAATCGCGGTGGGCTTCCTGAACCTCACCCAGGCCACCAATGCGACCTACTTGCGCGGCACCGGGATGAACTCGCCGAACCTCCTCGAATGGGATTACTTCCCTGACTCGGGCTTCGGCGCCAGCCTCTCTCCCACACTTATTTCCGGGCGGCACCAATTCGCCACCACCTTCATCGCATCAGAAGTCGTCACGAACACCCTTTACCAGTTTCTCCTCCGCTACGATGGTGTTGCCAAAGAGCTCGTCCTCGAGCGTGGTGTCAGCGGCTTGCCCCTCGAGAAACTCGGCACTGTCTCCCTCAAGCCCGACTTCGACGACTTCCGCCTCGATACGCTCTCGGTGACTAGCTACACCGACGCCGGGCAAGACCCGCAGTGGGGCGGCTCGATCCTGTCGCATGGCGTGATCTATCGCATTGATGCGAAACTCCCACCCCCGCCCGTCAGAGACCTCTCCGGCGCGTTCACCGGGGGTGGCTGGCAGACGCGGTTCACCAGCCGCACCAACTGGGTCTATACGCTGGAAACCTCCTCCGATCTTCGTTCTTGGGCGCCAGCGGTCGGTGCCGCCCCCGGCACGGGTGCCGCACAGGTCATGGCGGACCCGGAGCAGCGTCCAGGCGCGTGGTTCTACCGCGTCCGGGCGGAGAAACCATGAGTCTGGACACTCCTGAAAAGAAATCCCAAAGGGATTTTGCCCCAAAGCCCAGGGTTGCGAGGCACGAGCTACCCTGGGTAGGAGGGGTGAAAGGGGTTTCAACCCCAACGGGGTTGCGGCAGTGGAGAACCGTTCAGAGACAACCCCGTTGGGGTTGGGTCGAGTATGCGGGCGGCATCCCCAGGGTAGGCGCGGCGCGCCAACCCTGGGCTTGGGTACAGAATCCCGTTGGGATTCCCGGCTGGAGGCTCGCCTGTGCCGCTCCAATTACTCCGACACCCTCGAAAAACGCCCAAACTCGAGTGTCAGGTCGGAGATCTGACCCACCGCACCGCCGCCGCCGATGATTACGCCCGTTCCATGCAGGCCCGGTCCCCTGACCGGACGCGGTCCCCTGGCGGTCATCGCAACGAGGCGCGGTTTCACGCTCATCGAACTCCTGGTCGTGATCGCGATCATCGGCGTCCTCGCGGCCCTCCTCCTGCCGGCGCTCGCCCGCGGCAAAGCGTCCGCTCAACGCCTCCGATGCGTCAGTAACCTGCGGCAGTTGGGCCTCGCCGGTCAAATGTACTGGGATGACAACGCAGGCAAGGCCTTCGCTTACCGCGGCGCCTCGACCAACGGGGGCGACCTCTACTGGTTTGGCTGGTTGGCGCGGGGCGCGGAGGGAGATCGCGCCTTTGACCCCGCGTCAGGCGCCTTGTATCCATACCTGGGCGGGCGCGGTGTGGAGGTCTGCCCTGCCCTCGACTACACGCTCAGTTCCTTCAAGCTCAAAGCCCGCATTGGGGCCTATGGCTACGGCTACAACCTCCATCTCTCCGCCCCCGCCGCACAACCCCCCGTCAACCTGGCCCGCATCACGCGCACTGCGGACCTCGTTTTCCTGGCGGATGCGGCCCAGGTGAACACGTTCCAGCCGCCCGCGTCTCCCGACCATCCAATGCTCGAGGAGTTCTACTACGTCAACGCCACCGAGCCTACCGCCCACTTCCGGCACAGCCAGACCGCAAACGTCCTCTTCTGCGACGGCCACGTCGCCCCGGAAAAACCGTTGCCAGGGTCCATCGACCCGCGTCTCCCCCAGTTCATGGTCGGACGCCTCCGGCCCGAGCTCCTGACCCCCCCGTAACCGGCCTTTCGGGGGTCAAACCAAGTGAAACGTTATGCTGACCCCTTGGTCGGAAATCATTCAGTATTCCTCCGTCATTTGTTCGCCGCCGTGGGCCGGGTTGGGGATGAGTCGCTGGCCCTTAGAATCCACCACGAAGTCCAAAACCTCCAGCGGCACCTGGCCCAGCAGGTTGGGGACGTTCTCCGGCACTTCGATCACGTCGAAAGTTCCGCGCCGCTCCATGAGTTCGAGCTCGACCGGTTCGTATTTGTAGCGGATGGCGTCGCCGTTGGTGGTCTGGGAGCGGACGGTGTCGGTGCGAGCCAAGCCCAGCTTCTTGATGACCGAAGGCTTGAGGTAAAGCCGGGTGGCGCCGGTGTCCACCAAGGCTTCCACTTCAACCGCGCGCGGCTTGCCCTTGGCCAGCTTGAGACGGCTGAGGACCAGATCGCTGTAGTTGGTCAATTTGATTCTGACGATGACTTTGCCCATGGGCGCTATCGGTTTAGTGGAGGACTGCGCGCGAGGCGCTCACAGCCTGCCTTTCGGTGCCTGAGATTTCGTCAAGCCAAGTTAGGTTGATCTCGCCGCGATCACCGGCAGATTCCCCCGGCGGCTCCGGGGGCGGAGCGGGCGCGGGCGGAACTGGATTACCTTTTGCCATAAGATTTCCTTTCCCGGCGAGCATTGTCCAAGAATTCCGACGCGTTGGAAAGAGAAAAACCGAGAAAATCAAAGGGTCGTCAAAGGACAGCGAGCCCTGCCTGACCCGTTGCCGGTTCCTCCGCGGCGGCCTTGCCAACGGAACCACTCTTTACATATAGCCGTCTAAATGTAAAATCAGATTACGCACATCGCGCATCTGGTGCGTCCGTTTTCGGCGGGTGGACGGCGCGAGATCGTGGCGCAGCCAAAGGTGTTCGGGTTCGACACGGGACTGGTGTGTCACGCGCGCGGCTGGGACCCGTTGCGGACGGAGGATTGCGGCGTGCTGTGGGAGCATCTGGCGCTGGACACACTCATTGCCGCCGGCTTGCCGAAGATACATTTTTGGCGGGACAAGCAGCAGCGGGAAGTGGACTTCGTCGTGCCGCGCAACCGTGACGCGGTCGATGCCATTGAGTGTCAATGGAAAGCCGAGGCATTCGAGACGCGCGGGCTGGGTGCGTTCCGCGAGCAATATCCGAAGGGGAAGAACTACGTCGTCAGCCCGTTGACCGGCCCGGCGTATGAGCGGGTTGAGGACGGTTTGAACGTTGTGTTCTTGTCGCCCGGAGAATTGCGTCAAGCGCTGACCTGACCCGGGGGTGCGTCAAAGGGTAACCAATTGGGCGTTCTCTCTCCCCTTGCATTCATCTAGTTGACTGGTAGGTTATCGGCATGAACGCAATTGGACTGTTTGAGGCGAAGACGAAGTTCTCGGAAATCTGCGAACGGGTCGCCGCCAAGGGCGAAGCTGTCGTGGTCACGCGACGCGGCAGACCGCTGGTGACGATTGAGCCGATCCCCATGCCCGAGGGCAGGCCAGTATCGGTTTGGGATCGCCGCGCCGACTTCGAGAAGAAGCATGGGCGCTTCACGGAGGACTTCACCTTGCCGCCGCGCCAGAAACAAACCTGGCGGAACACCTTGGACGCCTGACACTACCCGCCCCGCCAGAGCTCGCCCCATCGGAAGGCGAGAGCATGGTCCAACACCGGGTGAGGGGCCGCCCTGAACGCTCGACCTTCCGCATTTGACCTGTGCCTTCCCACCTCCTCGATACCTCCGTCTATTGCCAACCGATCAAACCCAACCCGCTGCCATCCGTGGAACGCCGCTGGCGCGCCCTGGGTGACGACGCTCTCACCATCTCCGTGATTGGCGAGGCGGAGATGCTCTACGGGTTGGAGTTGAAGCAGTCCGCCAACCTCAACTCGCTTTACGAGCGGTTGCTCAAGAACCGCCTCCAGGCTCTCTCCGTTGACACCGCGGTAGCCCGGACCTTCAGCCAGATCAAGGTGGCGTGCCGGAAAAAGGGATTCTCCGCATCCGATTTCGACTTCCTCATCGCCGCCACCGCCAAGGCGCACGGCCTGATCCTGGCCACCCTCAACATTCGCCACTTCAGCGGCATCGAAGGCTTGGCCGTCGAGGACTGGTCGCAGGTCTAAGTGGCGTTACCCGCGAAACCCGCCCCACAATCCGGTTTGTCATGGGTCGGCGAGTTTGTCACAATATAAACTGTCAGGCGGCAAAGAACGATTCCGAGATCTGATAAAGCACAACTATGAAAACCGAGCAAACAGCACCCAGAAATATAGACGAGTATATCGGCGGCTTCCCGAACGGTATTCGAGAGATTCTGGAAAAGATAAGGATTACGATTAGAAAAGCGGCGCCGCACGCGGAAGAGGCGATCAGTTATCGGATGCCGACCTTCACTCTGAAAGGTAACCTGGTTCATTTTGCCGCTTTCAAAGAGCATATCGGATTCTATCCCACGCCGTCAGGAGTTGAGCAGTTTAAGCAGGAGTTATCGGTTTATGAGGGCGCAAAGGGTTCGGTGCGGTTTCCATTGGATAAGCCGGTTCCTTTTGGCCTGATAAGTAAGATCGTGAAGTTCAGGGTAGAGGAGAATTTGAAAAAAGCAGAAACAAAACGAAAGAAGAGGTAGAAAGCCAATAGACGTTCTGGAGGCTTGCGGCTCGCATGGCCTCCGATACACTCCGGGCGGGCATGAAAAACCTTTGGCGGGCGATGCAGTTTTTTCGGGCGGATCTGCCCCTGGTGGTTGCGGCCACCGGGCTCCTCGTGTTGAGCGTCGGCGCCGGGGTGCTCAAACCGTGGCCGTTGGCCCTCATAGTGGACTGCGTCCTGGGTGGAAAGCCGCTGCCCGCCTGGTTCGGAGGGCGGCTGGACGGTGTCAGTCAACCGGCGCGCCTGGCGATCCTGGCGATGGCGGTGCTGGCGGTCCATTTCGGCCAGGGCGCGCTGGCAGCCGCCCACAACTACCTCCTCATCCGGGTCGGCTTGCGCGGCCTGGCGCGAGTTCGGCAGACCGTCTTCCACTGGTTGTTGCGGCTCTCCATGCGCTACCATCAAGGCTCGAACCTGGGCGACTTGATGTATAGGGCTACTTGGGATACCTACGCCTTTCAGACTCTCTTTCAGCAGGGCCTCTTCACATTCATCACCGCCATGCTCTCGCTGGCGCTCATGCTCACGGTGATGGCGCGCCTCAATGTCACTCTCACTTACGTGGCGATCGCCGCGCTTCCATTGCTCCTGGTTTCCATGAGGTTGTTCAGCGCCAAGATGAAGACGCGGGGCGTGGAAGCTCATCGGGCGGATGGGCGGGTGGCATCGCTGATCCACGAGGGCATCGCGGCCTTGGCACTGATCCACACCTGCGCGCGCGAAGAAACGGAGGAGAAGCGCTTTAATGAACGTGTCGGGGCGGCCCGCGCCAGCCGGCTATCCCAACATGGCTGGGAGATTCTCTACCTGGCGGTCATCGCGCTCGTCTTCGGCATGGCGGCCGCGAGCATCATCTGGCTGGGGGCGCGCCAAGTCCAGGGCGGGCTGCTCAGCGTGGGTGAGTTGCTCGTTTTCGTGGCCTATCTGGGCCAGTTGCACGAACCGATCAGCCAACTCTCGCACATCGGCGTGACTCTCTCGGACGCCGGCGCCGGAACCCAGAGGGTCTTTGAGGTGCTGGATGCGCCCGAGGAAGTGAAGGACTCGCCCGGCGCGCGCCCTCCGCCCGATCCTCGCCGGTCCGGCGCTCCCATCGGCGCGCTGGCGTTCGAACGCGTGAGCTTCGGCTACCAACCGCAACAACCCATCCTGCGCGAGGTCAGTTTCAAGCTGGCTGCGGGCCAGTCCGCTGCCGTGATCGGCCCCAGCGGGGCGGGGAAGACCACGCTCCTGCAGTTGCTCCCACGCTTTTACGATCCGGAGCAGGGAGTGGTCAGGCTGGACGGAGTGGACCTGCGAGAACTGCGGCTTCGCGACCTCCGCTTGCAGGTCGCCTACGTCATGCAGGAGCCGGTGCTGCTGCCGGGCACGATCGCGGAAAACATCGCCTGCGCCCGACCGGGAGCCGGCATGGACGAGATCGTGGCTGCGGCGAAGGCCGCCTACGCGGACGGTTTCATCGAGGCGCTGCCCCGGCAGTATGACACCGTGGTGGGAGAAGGGGCCGCTCGGCTGAGCGTAGGCGAACGCCAGCGGTTGAACCTGGCTCGCGCGTTCCTGAAGAACGCCCCCATCCTTGTGTTGGACGAGCCGACCAGCGCTCTGGACGCCGACAGCGAGGCAGCGGTGCTGGCCAGCCTGGAGGAGCTGAAGAGGGGCCGCACCACTCTCCTGGTCACTCACCGACTCGGCTGTCTCCACAATATGGACCGAATCATGGTCCTGGACCAGGGACGCCTGGCGGAGGAAGGACGGCCGCAAGAGCTGCTCGCCAACCCGGCAAGCTACTATGCCCGGCTGGCGGGCAGGAACTCCCGGAGATAACGGGCGCCGCGGGGAATCGGCCTTCGCGATTACCGCCTGCGCCTCTTGGCAGGACCGTAGTAATAGCCGCCCCCGCTCAACCGCGCGCCACGCGCCCGGCGCTCGTGCAAAGCGGGCTGGCCCGGTTTCACCTCGTCAAAAACAGTGCTGTACTGGTAGGGGAAGCCCTCCAGCTTCACGCGCTCGATGGTGCGGGAAATGAAGCGTTCGATCGCGAAAACGTGCGTGGCATCCTCGGCTGTCATCACGGTCAGAGCGTCGCCGCTGGCTTGAGCGCGGCCGGTCCTGCCGATCCGGTGGACATAATCCTCCGGGTGCTGGGGCACGTCGTAGTTGATGACGTGGCTCACGTCCAGGATGTCCAGGCCGCGGGCCGCGATGTCCGTGGCCACGAGGACTTCGTACTTCCCGTCGCGGAAGCCGCGGAGAGCCTGCTCACGCTCGCGCTGGGTGCGATTGGAATGGAGCACGGCCACAGCGTGGTTGGCCTTCCGCAACAGATTATTGATGCGGTCCGCGCGATTCTTGGTGCGGCAGAAAATGATGACCGAATCGTAGTTGAGGCGATTCAACAACTCGAGGAGCAGTTCGCTCTTCTGCGACTCCGCCACCGGGTAGAGGGCGTGGCTGACCGTCTCAGCCGGGGCGCGCCGGGCGCCGATCTCGATGGTCTGCGGCGTCTTCATCGCCCAATGGATGAGCGTCTCGATCTGGGGCGGGATGGTGGCCGAAAAGAGAGAGGTGTGACGGTTGCGAGGGCATCGGTCGAGGATGCGCCTCACGTCAGGCAGAAAACCCATGTCCAGCATGCGATCCGCCTCGTCCAACACGACATACTCGATTTTGTCCAGGCGGCAAATGCCCCGGCCCATGTGGTCCAGGAGACGTCCCGGCGTGGCCACCAGAATGTCGATGCCTGTTTGCAGCGCTTTGGTCTGGGCGCCGTAGCCCACGCCGCCGAAAACCACCGCCACCAGCAAGTCCGTAAACCGGGCGAAGTCCCGGACGGCGGTCTCCACCTGGGCGGCCAGCTCGCGGGTCGGCTCCAGGATCAACACTCGTGGCCCTGGAGCGTGGGAGCCGAGCTTGGAGAGCATTGGCAGGGCGAAGGCCGCGGTCTTGCCAGTGCCGGTTTGGGCGCTGCCGATGAGATCTTGTCCCGCAAGGACGAGCGGAATGGCACGCAATTGGATGGGGGTGGGCTCCACGTAACCGACGGCGCGCACTCCATCCACAACTGCTTTTGAAAGGCCTAATTTTGTGAAAGGCATATCGTAATATACGCAGCCAGGGGGGTCGAATGAAAGCCAATTCGTTGGCGGCAATCGCTCGCAATTGGTGGTTGCGCTCCCCGCCCTTCTAGTGGATGGTATTGCTTCGATGGCGCCGGAACGTAGCTCAGCCTGGTAGAGCACTTGGTTTGGGACCAAGACGTCGCAGGTTCAAATCCTGTCGTTCCGACCATTTTCTCCGCTCGCTCTTCCCATGAACTGGCCGAACGGCCAGTTCATGGGAAGAGCGTGGCCGCGTCCTTGGAAAACTCACACCCTCCGCCCTGTTCCCGCTGCGGCACGCCGCGTCCCGCTGTTGTTTCGCGCAAGTCCACGTGGGGGAAGTCGCGCCAGCGGACCCCTTTGGCCATTGCTTTCCACAGCGGATGTAACTTTTGTAACTCACAACTCAATGCAGACGCACCTTTCTCGAAGCGAGACTTGCCCGCACTACGCCGCCCGGCGGGACTTTTCCAGCAGCCGGGGATATGCCAGGCCGTAGAGGGTTGGCGCGATGAAGCCGATGAGCGGCAGCACGAAGCAGATGGCCATGCTGTGGTATCGGTCCGCCAGCCAGCCCATCAGCGGCGGAGCGATCGCGCCGCCGACGATGGACATGATCTGAAATGAGGCGGCGAGCTTGGTTTGCTCGCCCAGATTGCGCAGACTCATGGCGAAGATGAAGGGGAACATGATGGACATGAAAAGCCAGCAGAAGGGAAGGACCATCCAGGACACATGTTTAATGTCCGCCATGATGAGCAAGATGATGATGGAGTTGGCGATGCCGTAGAGCGAGAGCAGGAGGTTGGGTTTGATGAACCTCGTGATGAGCGCGCCGGTAAAGCGTCCGATGGCATAGAGAATCATGGCAATGGTGACCACGTAGGCGGCGGTGGCTTCGGGCCGGGCCGCGCCGGTGATCGTGCCATACCAGGCGAAGAGCGGCGCCGTGACGGTCGCCCCCGAGGCGTCTTTGGTGATCGCATTCTCCAGGATGTAGTTCACGGCGAAGGCGTTTACACCCACCTGCGCGGCGATGTAGAGGAACTGGGTGGCGATGCCGCAGGTGAAGTGAGGTTGACGGATGAGGGGGGCCTTGTGGATCGAGGCGGCATCGGCCGCCGCGGTCTCGTCGTCCTGCGCGTCAATGTCCGGCAGCTTGACGAAGGAGAAGACGCCGAACACGACCAGCACCACACAGCCAAGAACGACGTACGGAACGAGGAGGGAGTTGAAATTCACAGCCGCGCCCGCCTCCTGGCGCTGGCCGAAAATGAACGCGCCGCCCACAGTGGGAGCGATGATGTAGGCGACCGAATTGAACGCCTGTGCCGTGGACAGGCGGCCCGCGGCCCCGTCCTTCGGGCCGAGCACGGTGACGTACGGGTTGGCGGCGGTTTCGATGCAGGCCAAGCCGCTCGAAAGAACGAACAGGGCCAGCAGGAATGACCAAAATGCCTTGAAAACCAACCCGGCAGGAATGAACAGGAACGCACCGATCGCCAGCACCACCAATCCCAGCAAGATGCCCCGCTGATAGCCGATCCGGCGAATGAGCAGGGCAGAGGGCAGGGCCATCAGAAAGTAAGCGCCGAAGACCGACGTCTGGATGAACCCGGACTGCGTCTTGCTGACGTGGAGGATGTCCTGGAAGTGCTTGTTCAGGACGTCCAGCATGGCATGGCAAAACCCCCAGATGAAAAACAAGGAGGCGACCATGAGGAACGGGAACAAGAGCTGATTGCGTGTAGGCTTCATGGGTGTTTCTTTCTGATCAAGTGCGCGGTTAAACCACCACCTCCCGCAAAAAGGGCGACGTAGCCGCCGCGTTGTTGCCGACGACCAGCCGGTCCATCTGACGCTGGCGCTTTTTCATTACCCGCTCGGATCGACGCAGCCAGTGGATGCTCTCACCGATCGCATTGGCCGCGTCCTCGCAATAAGGATATTGGTCCATCGACAACCAACCCTGATAGCAGCAGCGGTCGAGCCAGTAAAGCATTTCGATGTAACAAACGCGACGCACTAAACCGAGATCTTCAGCCTGCCCACTATCTCCGCGAACTCGTTGCCGTCCACAAGCACAATGGGCGACTTTCCCGGCGCTAGAGACTCACCCGAAGCGGCCCTTGAGAAGTAGCTCGTGGTCACGATGGCACCGCGCGCGAGTGGCTCAAGGCTGCCCCGGAGTTCGGCTACCTCGCGGCGGCCGACAGTGTGAAGCCACCGTTTTGCCTGCGCCTGGAGGTGGAGGTTGCGAAGAGGCCAGATGCTAAAGTCCGCGTAAGCGTTCACGTCGATTCCGCCGTCCTGACTGTATCGGGTGACAGCGACCTTGGTGAATCCTGATATTTCCAAGACGGATTTTATCAGGAGCTCGAACCTTTCGGGATGCAAGGACAATAGTTGCCGACGCAGGGTTTCCGTTTGTATTGGGTCTGTGGCGCCTTTCCCGGCATCCTCGGACGGTTCCTTCTTGGCAAGTTCTCTTTCGTCGGTGGCTGACCTGAGCGGTGATTTGGCGATGATCTCCGCCGAAATAGCGAGGTCCTGCTCGATGGGGACAACCTCCGCGGAGCGGTGGATCACCATTTCAAAAACCCATGCGTCGCGGGGCTGCTGGCGCGCATCGACTTGGACCTCGGGATAATGCCGTGTGTATTGGAGAAGCCCGAGAAACTCCCACCTCTTCCTGCCATGGGGCGAGTCGCGCCGATTGTCGATGTTGGTGAATCCGTATATTGGAAATGGAGAGTCGAGTTGGGCTACAAGCCGCTTGTTGGCTCCAGCGACCGACTGGTCGCCTTCGCGGCCTGCGGCCGTGTAAACGAGCACATCCCCCTCGATTCGGTCGTGGTAGGGATTCTCACGGAGAATGCGGGCATCGGGCGCGGTAGTCATCACAACCAGACGGCGCAGTTCCCTGTCTTTTCCAAGGCAGGGGCGGATTCCGCCGGCGTTTCCCACACCCAACGTTTGATACACTTCCTCGTGTGTGTAACGGTGCCCGACATGGAATGATTTGATCGAGTTGGATGGCATGAGCCGAGATGGGGTTTTAAAGTAGAGAGGATGGCGGCCATGACTCGGCTCCGTTTTGCTTTTGCGAACACATCGGGCACGGAGGGACCTTAACCCATCGAACGGCAAGTGTCATGCGCCGCAAAGAACGGCTTACGAAAGGCCATCCGTTCACGGAACTGGAGCCCGCCAGAGCGTGATGCTGAGGGGTTTGACAGAGATAGGACCGCTCAGATCTACGGGCGGAGCTTCCTTGATGTCCACCTTGCGGGGTTCGTCGGGTTGGTTGTAGGCCATAGGGTCGTTGCCGGCGATGATCCAAGTCTGCGCCCGGCCCGCCAGCCTCAGGGATTTCAGGTTCAGCTTCAGTTGCACCGTGTCCCGGGTGGGGTTGACCACGCTGACAGTCAGCGCCCGTCTGTCACTCGTCAACGCCGCCGAGATGTCCAATGGGGCGGACTGGTGTTCGACCCGCACCGGGATGGTGCCGAAGCGCTTCCGATACAGCATGAGCGGCAGGCCCGTCGAATCGAACTCGGCGCGAGTTTTCGTCGTCTTGATGCAGCCGATCACGTTTACGGTCTGGGCGTAGTTGGCCATGAAGATGATGTCGCTGTTGCGGAAGTACTCGTGAAGGCCCGCGGCAATCCCGAGGGCGTCCTGAAGAAAATAGCGAGTGCCCAACTCACCGAAGACATGCGGACCGTACCAATAGTTCCATTCGTCCAGCGCCACCCGGATGTCCTTGCCCTGAAGGACGGGGATGTCCTTGCGGAACTGCCGATGCGCGTCCGCGATCCGCTTGACGTTGTTGGGAATCTGCTGCACGTGCTCCACCACGTTCGGCTTGCTCTGGCAGTAGAAGTGCTCGCTGAGGAGGTCCATGTGATCCGCGCAGTTTTGGAGCATGCCGGGGCTCCATTTGCTCCCGATGTCACCGGAGCCGATGGTCTTGATGGAGCGATCCACTTGGCGCATCTTCTCTTCGACCCAATTGTGCTTGAGGACATACTGGCTGAGTTGCATGTAGCCGAGCTGCCACGCCCCCCACATCTCGTTGCCGACGCACCACCACTTGACACCGTACGGTTTGGGATGACCGTCGCGGGCGCGGGCCTTGCCCATAGGGGTGTCGATCGACCCGTTGGCGTATTCCACCTCGGCAGCGGCCGAGTAGGCGTCCCCAAAGCCTGTGTTCACCGCGATCATCGGCTCGGTGCCAATCAAACTGCATAAACGGACGAACTCATCCATCCCCATGTCGTTGGGCTCGATCCCCGTCCAGGCTGGATTCGTTCGGGTCGGACGCTTATCGCGGTCGCCCAAGCCGTCCCGCCAGTCGTATCCGCTGACGAAGTTGCCGCCCGGCCAGCGATAGACCGGGGCATTGAGTTGCTTGAGCAGTTCGAGCGTGTCCTTGCGAAACCCCTCCACGTTGTCGGCGGGCATGAGCGAGACACAGCCAATCTTGAGTGTCCCCTGCCCTTTGGTGGTGATCATCAACCGGCCGTTGTCGGAATCGGCGCCAGCCATGAATTTCAGAGGCGCCTTGGTCATCTTGGAGCCCACGGCCTTGATGATCTGCACCTGTCTTTCGTCGTCCCCCGGCCCCCAAGCGAGGCTGACGGTCACCGGCCCCACCTTGGCGTCGCCCGCCAGGAAGAGGTATCCGGTGTAACTCCTGCCTTTGACCAGGCCGAGATCCTCCTGATAGAGGCCGACCACAGTTCCGTCTCCTTGAGCCTGGACGCATGGCGAGTGTTTGCCGACGAACGCACCCTTTTCACTCATGCTCACATTCCCCGGCGGGCCGATTACCTTCCAGGGCGAGGCGGCCAGCACGCGCGCTTGTTCCCGCGTCAGCCGCCAGATGCCGGTCCGCGCCGGGACCGGAAAGTAGAATTTGCGGTCTTCGAGCATTTCCGCCCAGATGCCTCCATAGATGCACCGGCCCAGGTGTTCGATAAACTGGCCGTAAATATAGGGACTGATCGGGGCGCCGGTCTGGGAGCCGTCCACCGTGACCTCAGCCGGTTTCGAATCAGCCGCAGTCAGGGTTAAGGCGGACAGAAAGCCCCCAATCAAACTCGCCAGAAGTCGTGTTTTCCTGTTCATATTTCGAGTGGTCACTCCCTCTATACAGCGCGTCGGCAGGTGAGTCAACGTGATGTAACGATCATCGACATGCATCATCGCGCTCTGACGATGCGATTACTTAATATTGACATCATACGAGATATGTGGCATCGTTTCAACATAAGAACGACTCTCACTTTGGACGATGACATCTTCGATATGGCGGCCCGCCAGGCGAAGCTGCGCGGCGTCTCGTTGGGCAAAACGGTGTCGGACCTCGTCCGCCGCGGCCTGAATGCGCCCACTCCATCCCAGAACAAAGGCGGCGTGGTCGTGTTCCAACTGCCCGCCGATTCGCCTCGGGTGACGACCGAGGACGTTCGTAGAATTGAGGCAGAGAACGCATGAACGGCCACTTGCTGGATACGAACGTGCTCATCGCCTTGTTCTGGCCAAGCCACGCGCAGCACGACCCGGCATTGAAATGGTTCGCTCGTCATCGGTCCGACGGTTGGGCGACCTGTCCGCTCACAGAGGCGGGCTTCGTGCGCATCGTGTCGAATCCGGCCTTCTCCCGCGATGCCGTCACCCCACGCGAAGCAGTCAACGTACTAACAGCGAACACGATCGCGAAGGACCATGAGTTCTGGCAGGACGACCTTCCATTCGCTGAGGCCGTTGCCTACGCCGGAATCCGGCTGGTAGGACATCAGCAGGCGACCGACGCCTATCTGCTAGGCCTGGCACTCCACCGAGGCGGCGTGCTG
>ORJL010358139.1_pt1 | contig 30112 bp, 32 predicted proteins | sample 1779941 | NCBI WGS metagenome assembly ORJL01 (sample SAMEA104232317, study PRJEB22302) | groundwater metagenome | biome: forest; feature: aquifer; material: groundwater | place: USA | collected 2011-08-07 | depth 5.8 m
GCCCACGGACCTGCCGATGAGTGGACGGTCGTGGCCAGTGCCGGCACCGACCGGTGCGAGGGCCCGCAGGACGCCGACACCGCGGTCCCGGCTGGCGACACGCTCATGCTCGCGCTGCGCGGGCGGCCACTCCGCGCGGAGGACCAAAGGGTCGTCGGCGCCTTCGCCGCGCAGGCCGCCGCGATCCTGGAGCGGTTCCGGCTCAGCGAGGCCGCCGCCGCCGCCGTCCCCATCGCGGAGGGCGACCGGATGCGGACCGCGCTGCTCGCCGCAGTCGGACACGACCTCCGCACCCCGCTCGCGGCGGCGAAGGCCGCCGTGACCAGCCTCCGAAGCAGCGACATCGAATGGTCCACGCAGGACCACGACGAGCTGCTGCTGACCGCGGACGAGTCCCTGGACCAACTCGCCCGGCTGGTGGACAACCTACTGGACATGTGCCGGATTCAAGCCGGGGCGCTGTCGGTGGTGCGTCGCCAGGTGGCGCTCGACGAGGTGGTGCCCTTGGTACTGGACGACCTCGGCCCGGTTGGGCAGCGGGTGGGAGTCGACCTCCCCGACGACCTCCCCGTCGTGCTCGCCGACCCGGGCCTGCTGGAACGAGTCATCGCCAACCTGGTCGGCAACGCCCTCCGGTACTGTCCACCCGGGACCCCGCCGGCCATTACCGGCAGCAGCCTCGGCGACCGGGTGGAGCTGCGCGTCATCGACCGCGGGCCAGGCATCCCATCAGCCGACCTCGAGCGCGTCTTCACCCCGTTCCAGCGTCTCGGCGATACCGACACCACCACCGGCGTCGGCCTCGGGCTGGCGCTGTCGCGGGGGCTTACCGAGGCGATGGGGGGCGCACTCACCCCGGAGGAGACGCCCGGCGGCGGCCTGACGATGGTGGTGTCCCTGTCTGCCGCGCCTGCCCGGGCTGACCCCACCACGCGTACCGAACCCGGCCAGAGTGAGCGCGCGCCGGCGAACCAGGAACGCTCCTCGACCATCGGCCAGGAGAACACATGACCCGCGTGCTGGTGATCGATGACGACTTGCAGATCCTTCGGGTGCTGGGCATCAACCTCCGGGCCCGGCACTACGAGGTGCTCACCACCACCACCGGCACCGAGGCGCTCGAGGTCGCCGCGCGCCACCCCCCCGACCTGGTCATCCTCGATCTCGGGCTACCCGACATGGACGGCGTCGATGTCATCGCCGGCCTGCGCGGATGGACCGCCGCGCCCATCGTGGTGCTGTCCGGACGCACCGGAAGCGCCCACAAGGGCGATGCGCCCCACGCCGGCGCCGATGACTACCTCACCAAGCCGTTTGGGGTCGACGAACTGTTGGCCCGGCTGCGGGCCGTGTCACGACGCGCGATGTCGGTCGACGCCAACCCGATCGTGACGTTCGGGGCGGTCACTGTTGACCTTGCCGCCCGACGGGTCACGCTCGCCGACGGCACCCCCCGCACCGAGGTGCGTCTTACCCGAACCGAGTGGCACCTGCTCGAAGTCATGTTGCGGAACCCCGGCAAGCTACTCAGCCATCGGCAGCTGCTCACCGAGGCCTGGGGACCCGGCTATGAGAATGCGGGCGGGAACCTGCGGGTGTACATGGCCCAGCTGCGCCGCAAGCTCGAACCGGACCCGGGGCGCCCCCGCCACCTGCTCACCGAGCCCGGCATGGGCTACCGGTTTCAGCCGGACGAGCCGGACCAGATCAAACCCTGACTCCCCGCGCGTCGCCGACGATGCACGCACGCGAAGCCTCTTCGGAGCAATTCGGTACCTTGCCTCCTTGCCAATGATGACGGCGCGTCATTCGTTGCTGAGAGAGGAGGACTGCACGCTCAACTTGGCGCACTCGACAACATCACGCGACCCCGATTCCGGGATGACAACCCGACCGCCCACGCCCGTCATGCCGCCCGACGGCGTGACCGATACGGCACCCAGGCGCGCGGTCGTCGGCTCGCAGGGCCTGTTGACGCGCGGGAGCGATATCGCTGAGCGACTGACCCCGCCACCGGCGCTCCCAGATCTCGCTTCTCTCATCGGGCGTCAACCTCGCTATGCGGGTCGTGAGCATGGGGATCTCCTTGGGATGGACACCGCAACCGTGTCGGTCTTACACCCACCGGTTGAATCCACCCCCCGTGTGGTTCCCTTTCGCGGCAATCAACGTTGCTCACTCAAACCGGCCACGTTGTACGTAGCACTCGGTCCGCTCGTGCGAGGTCGCACAGGACGGAGGGTCTGTTCCGGTGCGCGATGCGACGGTGGCGGCCCGCCGGTGGCCCGCGTCGATCGGGTGGCGGGTTCTTCCAAGACGCGCCTTCGCTACGCGTCTATTCTCGCGGTTATGGACATGAACAGCGGATGGACACGAATCAACTTCGAGGATGTCACCGACCTGGCGGTTCAGTACGGCATGCAGGAGATGGGCGAGGCGCGATACCTCGGTAAAGAGGTCGGCGCTGAGAGGACGGGTCTCTCGCTCTACCGGATGCGTGCTGGGCAGCGTCCCGGATTCGGCCACCGCCATGAGGCGGTCGAGGAGATGTATGTCGTGCTTTCGGGCTCGGGGCGCGTGAAGATCGACGACGAGATCGTGGACCTCCGTCGTTGGGACGTCGTTCGGGTGGCACCCGCGTGTGTGCGTGAGTTCGAGGCGGGACCGGATGGGATGGAACTCCTGGCGACAGGTGCTCACGTGGACGGCGACGGTGAAATGATTCAGGGGTGGTGGCCCGCCGAGCCGTAGGCCGTTGTTGCTCAGACCTCGTGGAAAAGGTCCGCGAGCGCCAGTTCGAGATCCCTTCCGGCGGCGGCGCAGGCACGTGCGTACGCGCCTGGTGAGCGCCCGACTTGGGCGCTGAAGTCGCGGATGAAGTGCGCCTGGTCGAAGTAGCCGAGTTCGAGTGCGAGCGACGTGTGGTCGTTGATCTCGCCGGCGGCGATCCGCTCTGCTGCTTCGTGTACTCGGTAGCGCTTCAGGACCCACTTCGGTGCGACGCCCACGTAGTCGCGAAACAGGCGCTGCAGGGTTCGCTGGGAAACGGCGTGTCGCTCGGCGAGGTCGGTGACCGTGGTGCTGGACCCAGCGACAAGCATCTCGCTGACCACGGTACGGATCACGTCGAAGCGGGGGTCCGGTCGTGGCAGGCGCTCGCGGAGGAAGGACTCGACGACCTCGATGTGCGCTCCGGGATCACCAGCACATCGCACGAGTTCTCGCTCGAGTTTCGCGCCCTCCTCGCCGAAGAGCTCCGGTAGAGCCAGCACTCGATCGTTGAGGGCGCGGATCGGCGTGTCGATGAAACCTGCGAACCCGCCTGGGCGGAACTTCGTCCCGACGACGACGCCGGAGTCCTCGATGCGGTGCGCCGAGCGGCTGAGAGGGATCCCGTAGACAGCGATCAAGCCGGGCTCGCTGGACAGGTTCACGCACGGGTGCGGCAGGATCTCCTGCACGAAAGCATTGCTTCGGCGTAGGTCCCAGCTCACGATCCAATGGCGTTCGACGTGGTCGGCGAGATCGGCGGCGGGCAGGCGTCGCGTCAGTTCAAAGTGGGAGCGACCCCCGCCGGGATCAAGGATCCCGTGCGTGCTCGTCATCGCCGGTGGCCGCATGGTCGTTGCATTCTTCCAAGACGCCGCGTTGGGCTTCGCATATCGTCGCGTGTCGATGAGTCGCGTCGCTCGCCTGGGTCGTGACGCGACTCGCTTTACGCGAATTTGCAGGATCTTTACAGCATTCAGCCCCTCGCGTAAAGTCGAACGCCTGAATGCCCTCTCCGGCTGTCGAGGAGCGCTTCCGACGTGCGCCTGGCGGACTCTGGCGTCGCCTTCGACCCAAAGGGAGTCATTGATGTCGAGCACACTGAGTTCCTTGGGCAGGGCCTTCAGATCCGCAGGGAAACGCCTCCAACAGTCCGGGTCGGCCCCGTACCGGGCCGTGTGCGACGCAGGCGTGTGGACATGAAGGTCCCACTCATGCCACTCGGACCCGTGGGAGAGGGCTCCGGACGTTCCCGGAGGGGGGGTTGCTGAGTAGGCCGCCAACTTCGAGGACCGTGGTGGTGGAGGCTCGGCCTTCCCCATCTCGTCCGCAGCGTCGGACTTGAGCTTTCCCCCGTCGAGCGGACACCTGACATGCCAGGCTGAGCCCGGCGAAGGGAGTCCTGGTGGAACAGCACCGCCGGCAGTTCTCGCCGGAGTTCATGGCTGACGCGGTCGCGCTCGTGCGATCGTCCGGCCGATCGATCGCCGCGATCGCACGTGAGCGTGGCATTGGCGCATCCAGCCTCGCTCGCTGGGTGAAAAAGAGCGAGGTCGATCGTGCGGCAACCGACCCGGGCCCGCCGAAGGCGCTGTTGTTCGATGTGTTCGGCACCTGCGTCGACTGGCGCTCCGGCATCGCGCGCGAGGGAGAGGCGCTCGGGCGCCGCCTCGGGCTGCAGGGGGTGGACTGGGCGGCCGTGGCCGACGCATGGCGGGCGCGCTACCAGCCGCAACTGGAGACCGTGCGCAGCGGCAGGCGCCCCTGGGTGACCCTCGACGTGCTGCACCGCGAGGCACTCGACGAGGTCCTGGACGAGGCCGGACTCGCCATCGAGGATGACGACCGGGACGCGCTCACCCTTGCCTGGCACTGGCTCGATCCCTGGCCGGATACGCTCGAGGGCCTGACACGCCTCCGGCGGCGCTTCATCATCGCGCCGAACTCGAACGGCCACGTCGCTCTGATCATGGACATGGCCCGCCGAGCGGGGCTGCCGTGGGACGTCATCCTCGGTGCGGAGATCGCGCATGCCTACAAGCCCCAGCCCGAGGTCTACCTGCAAAGCGTCGCAGCCCTGAGGCTCGAGCCCGCGGACGTCATGATGGTCGCCGCACACAACAGCGACCTCGTGGCCGCTGCAAAGTGCGGGCTGAGAACCGCCTTCGTTGCGCGACCCACCGAGCACGGTCCGGGCCAGATCAGCGACCTGCAGCCAGACCCACACGTCGAGGTCGTCGCGCGAGACCTTGTGCACCTCGCCGGCCTGCTCGGCGCCTAGTTGCAGTTCCCAAGAAGGCTGTTGAACGCAGGATCGCTTCCGTGGTCGGGTCGGGGTTGCGAACCCGTCCCGTTCCAAGAGGAGGCGCTCCCATGGTTCCACCATGAGGCGAAGCTGATCCCGCTCGGCAGGACGCTGCTGGTCGTCAGGGGTGCCCGCCGGGGGCGTCGCGCCCGGCCGTGGTTTGGCGCCACCGCAGTTGCCGCGGCACACGTCTTCCTCTGTCCAGTGGCTGCGAGCCGAGCACCGTGTCTTGGTGCGAATATACGGACGACTCGCTGCGAGGCGTCATGAAGTCAGGTAAGTAACTTCGAGCTTGATCGCGTTCGCGGGTGGCCCTACGCTTGCCTCGGTGCCGAGACGACCGCCTGGCCCTATTCGCTTCTCGAAGCGTCACCGACCTCAGGGCACTCATGCTCGTGGCAGAGCGGGTGGGATGGCGAGATTCCTGACCTCTGGAGGCACGCCATGCAGCTGAAGATGACCAAGCCGGACACCTATGAGTCGGGCATCCGGGCTGTCGTTCTCACCGCTGACAAGTTCGAAGATATTGAGCTTATCGTTCCGTATTTCCGGCTCCTCGACGCCGGAGCACGCGTCGATATCGCGGCGCCGACCATGGATCGTATCGGTGGAGAGCACGGCTACAGTGTCGAGCCAGACCTCACGATCGACGCCGTCGATCCCGACGAGTACGACCTGTTGATCATCCCGGGCGGCTTTCCCGACGGAGCGCCGGCAACCGTGCGCGGGATCGCCAAGGCACAACAGATCGCTCGGTCATTCTTTGAGAATGACAAGCCAGTTGCCTCCATCTGCCACGGACCCTGGCTACTCGCGTCGGCAGGCGTGATCGACGGCCGCCGACTGACTTCGTACTGGCACGACGGCGTCCCTGAGGACATCAAAGCGGCAGGCGGTCTCTGGGAGGACTCCGAGGTCGTGGTCGACGGCAACCTGGTCACATCACGGTGGCCTCCCGACCTCCCGGCCTTCAGCCGCGAGATGATGTCGCTCGTCGATGCCCGGTCGAAATAGCGAGGCATCACGACCAGCGCATTCCGTACTGGGTTATCACCAACAGCCACCGACGATCATTCCCGATCATCGGTGAACGCACGAAAAGTGCATTCTTCCTGCACGTGAATGCCTGAGCCCGACGTCGCGCGTGGCCAAGCACATGATCTCCATGTCGAACTCGAATGCGGTGATCGTCGTCACGTTGTCGTACGACGTGTAAGTCCGCCTCGTCTCCGCGGTTGTGACGAGTGGGCGTGGGTCGCGCGCTGCGAGGGGCAGTGCATGGCGCCGTGCGGGTGGAGCTCGGAGCCTGTAACGCCAGAGGAGATGATTCCCTCGAGAGCTTAATGAGGAGTCTCCTCGCTGGACATTGCCTCGGAGTGGGAGAAGAGGGACATCGGGCCTCTCTTTCGTCGCGTACGGGGTTTCCTGTTCTCGAGCGACGGGAGAAGGCGTCGAGCGCCCGACAGCGATTCTGGGCAGCGTGGAAGAAAGTCGGGCGGCGCGAACTACGCAGAGACCGCGCGGAGACGGCCACTTCGACGGAGAGAGGCGGCGCGCGGCAAACGTGGAATGCGCGGCGGGAAGACTCGGGACCGGCTTCCTAGCGTGGCCAGAGGAGCGTCCAGGCGCGCTTCTTGTAGCTCTCCGCCAACTTGAACTTCGCCGCGTAGACCCGGTACCAGCGCTGCTGCTGCGCCACGTTGCCGGATTGAGCGGCAGCGAAGCTGTTGGCTGCCGCGGTTGCGACCTGGGCCCAGTACTGCAGTGACTTAAGCGCGGCCCGACGCCCGGCTTCCACGGTGGGGGTGCCGCGGTTCGTGACCGAACACCTCCTGAAACACGTCTGCCAGTGGTGAACGACCCGGAGCAAGCCGTAGGCCACGGGGCGACAGATCCCGAGTCTGTTGGAGTTGCGCGTGTTGTTGCAGGCGTTCAGCTTCTTGTTGGCGGCGGAGATGGCGGTGAACCCCTTGCTGACGGCGTTCCGAATCGCCTTGTCGGCGGCAGCCCTCGTTGTCGTCGCCTGGGCCTTCGTCCAGATCGAGGAAGTCTCGCCGATTACCAGCGTCAGCCGCGACCCGTCGATGCTGACGTTCCAGGCCGCCATCTCCGAGACGCCCTCGGCCCAGCACTTGCCGCTGGAATCCGTCCCGATGTTCTGCATGGATGTGCCGCTGTAGGTGCCCCCAGCAGGGGATGGCAGCGTGATGTTCCAGGCGGGGACACCGATCGACCCGATCGATGTGCAGCCCTTCGTCGCCGTTGTGAGCTCACCGACGAAGTCCGAACCCCGCGGCACCACCGTGATCGTGATCCCGCCACCGGCATTCGTCCATGTGCCGACGATGTCCCCGGCCCCGCCAGACCTGGCCTGCGCCGCCGGGATGAGCAGGAACGCCAGTCCGGCCGCGAGTACGAGGAAGCGAAAGGGTGCTGCAACCCGTCTCGTCTTGACCTCCAGAACTCCACGCGCCGCCTGGAAGCGACACCATTCTCGTACGTACGTTAGCGCTCGTACGCGCACGCGAATGTGCTCCTGGCGCGCCTGCTCCGGCATCGTGGTGTTGCTGGTGGCCTGAGAGGGATCCGTTGCCGGTGGGTCTGACCCGACGTCCACCGGGGCGGGGCAACTCCACGAAGGACCTGGATCTTCGACACTCCTCCAAGGGCCTCACCCGGACGCTTTCCCCGCCCCTCCTCCGCGCAAGGATCTGAACGACGCGGAGCGCGTGACCCTCGAGCTGGGCGTCGCCGTCCGGAATGCACCGACACTCTGAGCCACCTCGGTTTCTCCGGCGAACGGCACAACGCCCGTCGCATTCTTGCCGCGGGTTACGCCATGGACGTGACCTGGGTGAGTCGGATGTGGTTGCCGGATGGATCGCGGAACCCGGCATCGATGCCGTAGGGGCGTTCCTCGGGCAGGTCGAAGAACTCGACGCCGCGCTGCTTGAGCTCCTCATATGAAGCGCGGCAGTCATCAGTCGTCAGGAAGATCGCGCCCGCCCAGCCCCGTGCCATCAGGCTGCGGACCTGTTCTGCGGTGTCGTTGTCCATCATCGGCGGGCCCGGGATCGCCATCAGCACGATCGCGACATCCGGCTGCCCGGCCGGCCCGACCGTGAGCCAACGGAAGTTCCCCATCTCGGCGAAGGTGACGTCGCCATGCACCTCCATGCCAACCTTCTCGGTGTAGAACTTCAGCGCCTCTTCTTGGTCGTGTACCCACAGCTGTGCGTTGGCGATTCTGATCATCGGGGTCTCCCGGCCTCGGTCGAGTGGTGTCGCGACAGATCCTAAGACGGGCTGGTGGCCGTGTCTTCTCGAAACGTCCGGTGTTGCGGGCGTCCGTAGGCGCGCACCACGCAGGCCGGAAGGCGCGCATACACCGAGGCCGGCGGAAAGGCCGAGCGGTAGACGGTCGGTGAAACACCGAAGGTGCGCGTGAAGCTCGTCGTGAACGACCCGACACTGTGCAGACCCACCGCGAGGCAGACCTCTGCGATTGAGCGGTCAGTCGTTCGCAAGAGGGCTGCAGCGCGCTCGAGCCGCCGGGTCAACAGATACGCGTGCGGGGATTCACCGAAGGCACGGCGGAACTCCAGACTGAAATGACCGCGCGAAAGGCCCGCAGCACGCGCCAGGTCCTCAACGGAGAGCGGCTCGAAATAGCGCGCGTCCGCAAGATCCCTGGCACGCAGGAGATGTCGGTCAGAGGGAACGAAGGCCATTCGCTGCGAAGTATCGCGCCGGCATCGGAAAAAAGACGGGATGGGCGCACGACGCCGTGCGTCGGAACGGCGGTGATTCGGGGGACGGACCGCACGGGCTGTGGCCGCCGGGATTCGAGCCTGCCGTCCGCTGCGCACCGTGGGTCGCGCGTCCGAGATGAGTGGTTCCACGGGCGTTCCCGTGGAACCACTCATCTCGGGGTCTCATCGCGATTGGGCCGATGCTCGTCGGGATCGTATTGGGCTGGTTTCGCGAGGAGCCCGGCGCTCGCTCCACCCTTGTGCCAGCACGTGACCTTGCCTAGTTTCTATTGGGCATGAGGGTTACCTAATCTCCGGGAGGTCGGGATGGACGCAGGGCAGACGGCGTTACTCGGGGCCATCGCGGGCTTTACCATCTACCTCGGTCTGCCACTGGGGCGGTTGCGCTCGCTCTCCGCGCGCTGGCGCTCGTTCCTGTCGGTGTTCTCGGCCGGCATCCTGCTGTTCATCTTCTGGGACGTGCTGACCCAGTCCCACGACATCCTGGAGTCCAGCCTGACCGAGGCCCGCACCAGCGGCGCCTGGGGAAGTTTTGGGTTGGGGGCGCTGCTGATGGTCATGGGGTTCGGGGCCGGCGCCTTCGGGCTCGGCTGGCTCGAGCAGGCGGTGCTGCGCCGTCGTCCGCCGCCGCCCATCGCCGGGGGGAGCACTCTGGCCGGCGATGCCGGTCTCGACGTCGCCGTGCTGGCTCACCAGGCGCGACAGGCGGCGCTCACGCTGGGGATGCTCATCGCCGTGGCCATCGGCCTGCACAACTTCTCCGAGGGATTGGCCATCGGAGTCTCCGCTCGCGCCGGAGAGGTGGGGCTGGCCACCACCCTGATCGTGGGCTTCGCGCTGCACAACGCGACCGAGGGCTTTGGCATCGTCGGACCACTGGGAAGCGTGCGCCCCACCTGGAGGTGGCTTGCCCTGGCCGGCCTCATCGGCGGTGGCCCCACGTTCCTGGGGACGCTCGTGGGATACCAAGTCAGCTCCCCGCCGCTGGAGCTGTGCTTCTACGCCCTGGCCGCCGGCGCCATCTTGTACGTGGTGGGCCAGCTCTGGGGCGCTGCCCAGGCCAAGGTTTCCGCGAACCTGGTCCTTACCGGAATCGTCGCGGGATTCCTGCTCGGGCTCGGGAGCGATCTCGTGATCACCTATGCCGGAGGCTGACCTCCTCCGGTCTGGCGCTGCCTCCTGAGAACCCCGGATGCGCGACGTCCCAGAGAAACAGGGGAAGCCCCGCTTCGGCGGGGTTTTCCCGTTCTCGGGCCGATCCGCAGGGCGGGGCACGATCGCGCATTCGTGATCACGAAATGGTCACGTGGTGATCATGACCTTGGGCTCCGGACCCCGGGGGGGTACGGGGGAGGGGGCAGCGAGAGAGAGGTGCCCTTTCCCATATATGGGGCCGGCGACACGTCCGTGGGCAACTTTTCGAATCGCTCGGGACGAAGCAATGGCACCTGGCACCGTCGGGGCGCATCTGTGGGCGGGGAGCCGCACTCACCAAGAGAAGGGCGGGCAGCGGAGTCGTCGCTGCATCGGGGCCTGAACGGAGCATCCGCCATCCGTGGCCCGGGCGAACCCGCCGCGGCCCGCCGCGACCGCCGATTCGCCGCACCGAAGTCGTCGCGGCGGGGTATGGTTGCCGCAGATGGCCCAACCCCGCCGCGCGCCCTTTCATCCGCGCACCCATCGGGCGCGGCAGGCCGGGGAGAAGCTCGGCCTGCGCGAGGCGATCGCGATGGCCGTCGGCGGGATGATCGGCGGGGGCATCTTCAGCGTGCTCGGTGTCACGGTCGATCTCGCCGGTCACCTCGCCTGGGTGACGTTCGCCATCGGCGGCGTGATCGCGATGCTCACCGCGCGCTCCTACGCCGGACTGGCGATCCGCTCGGGGCGCGCCGGCGGTCCCTTCACCTACCTGCGCGACGAGGGGCACCCCGAGGCGGCCGCGTGGATCGCCTGGGGACTGGTGCTGGGCTACATCTTCGCGCTGGCGGTGTACGCCTTCACCTTCGGCCACTATCTGGCGTACGCATTCGGCGCGCCCGAAGTCGCGGCCCGTGGGGCCGCGCTGGCGGTGCTCGCCGTCCTCGTGCTCGTCAACCTGCGCGGGGTCGGCACGTCGGGGCTCACCGAGGATCTGGTGGTGGTCGCCAAGCTGGTCATCCTCGGGGGAATCGCCACTGTCGGGCTCGCGCGCTTCTCTCCCGGCAGGCTCGACCCGCCAGCCGACAAAGGGGTCGTGGGCACCCTGATCGCGGCCGGGGTGATCTTCGTCGCCTACGAGGGCTTCGAGTTGCTCTCCTACGACTACCCCGACCTCGAGCGCCCGCGGCGCACCTTTCCCCTCGCCCTGTACGCCTCGGTCGCGATCGTCGCGGTCGTTTACATCGGCGTCACGCTCGCGTCGCAGATGCTCCTCTCCGACGCGAGCCTGGCCTCCGGCAAGGAGGTCGCCTTTGCCGCAGTCGGCCAGGAGGCGCTCGGCACCGCCGGCCTCTGGGCGGTCAGCATCGGCGCCGTGCTGGCCACGGCCTCGGCGATCAACGCGACCCTCTTCTCCACGGCGCGTTTGGTCCACACCGTGAGCGACGCCGACGAGATGCCCGCCCGCCTGGGACGCCAGCGGCGCGGCGTGCCGGCCGAGGCGATCATCTGGCTGTCGGCGGCCGGCGGCGCCGTGTCGCTGCTGCCGGGCATCACCGAGCTGGTGGCGTTCGGCTCGCTCGCCTTCCTGACCGTGTTCGTCCTGGTCAACCTGATGCATGCCCGTCACTCCGCCCGCCCGGGCCTGGACCGCATCCTCGCCCTGATCGCGGCGGTGGGCTGCGCTTTGGCCGACGCCCTGCTCCTCTACTACCTCGCGCGCTCGGACCGGCCGGCCCTGGCGATGATCACCGCCTGCGCGGTGGGCCTCGTGGTGGCGCGGATGGCATACGTGCGCTGGCGCAGGCTCAGAGGCCCGCGCGGAGCGCTGCCGACAGCGAGGTCGCGGTGATCGAGGTCGCCGGAACTTCTCGCCGTTCAGCCCGCGCTCGATCAGGTCGCGCAGCGCGACGGCTCCCTGGGCCCCGACGGCCGTCGATGTCCTTACGCGCCACGATTGTGCGACCCCGTCGCCGTGATGATCCCGGGCGGGGGCCACACCTGGCTCCGATATCCACCGTCCTGCGTGGGGGTTCCGGTGCGCGTGGCGGGTCGCGGGGGCCTCGGCGCAGGGAAGGGGGCAACCCTCGCGTGCTCGGGGGGATCCTTCGGATGCGAGGGCGCGCCCACGGGTCTGACCCGAGATGGCGTCGCCCGGGAGGGGGTCGCCACAGGATCATCCAGAGCCCGCGCGCCGCTCTCGGGGGCGCCTTCCCGAACCGCATCGAGCCGTCACCATGTGGGTGACCCCCGTAAGCGCAGGATCTGCGGCTGCCGATATAGCCCATCGTGCCTGCTCAGGGGGTCATGTTGACATCAGGCTCGGAGGTCAAAGCCGCGATCAATCGGTGGATCCAGGCTTAGGTCGTGAGGCTGGAGAGCAGGCGGTCCGCGGCTGATTGAAATCGTTCGAGGTCGCTGTTAAGGCATGCGACGAGCATGGCTCCCTCGAGGCCGCTGACGATCATCTGAGCTGCCTCGCTGGGGGGTTCGCAGAGCGAGAGCGTTCCGCGGGCCTGGCCTCGCGCGAGGACGGATGTCAGCCATGCCTCGTTGTCGTCGAAGAACCTGACGACTGCATCGCGCATCGTCTGCGGCAGTGTCTGGTACTCGGCGGCGAGGATGCCGCAGAGGCACATGCGATGCTCGCGCAGCACGTCGGCATAGAGCGCGACGTACGCGTCGAGCTTGGCGCGAGCGTCGGGGACGTGTCCGTCGATCACTACGCGCGCCTCAGCGAAGCGCTCTGCGTAGCGCCAGATCAGCGCCTCCCCGAGATCGGCTTTGCCGGCGAAGTGATAGTGGAGACTCGCCTTGGTGAGGTCGAGCTCGGCGGCGACGTCCGCGTAGCTGAAGCCGTTGAAGCCGGAGGTCTGGACGAGCCGCTCAGCGACGTCGAGTATCCGTACGGCAGTGTTTGCCTCCGGTCCTCCCTGGATTCGGCTTCTTGTTGCCATGCGGGAACCCTCTCATGTCTGGACTCAGTGTTGGCGCCTGATTGACACTTTACCTACTAGTAGATTAGCATGCGCCGTCCATCACCCTAAAGAGGAGGACTTTGCGATGCAGTCGACGGAGCACAAGAGCTTTCAGGTGCCGGACGAGACGCGCGAGTTCCCGAACGGTCGCGCCGAGATTCTCAGGATCGGTGGCGGCGAGGTCGGACGGTTGGTCTTTGAGCCGGGATGGCGCTGGTCGAACGACCTGAAGCCGATCGCGAACACAAAGAGCTGCGAGGCACCGCATTTCCAATACCACGTCAGCGGCCAGCTCGCGATCCAGATGGACGACGGCACCGAGTTTGTGGCGGGGCCGGGCGACATCACCTCGTTACCGAGTGGCCACGACGCGTGGGTGGTCGGCGACGAGCCGGCCGTTGTCGTCGATTGGTGGGGTGCAAGCAACTACGCCAAGGCGCAGTGATGGGCGTGACCACTCATGATCTGCCCGCGATCATCGACCGCTATAACGCCGCCTGGAACCGTCAGGACCTTGACGCGATTGGCGAGCACCACGCGTCCGACATCGTGTTTCACAATTACACGGCCGACGAGCGGGTGGCCGGGGCCGACGTGGTGAGCAGGCACATCGCGGCGATCTTCGAGCGGTGGCCGGACATGCGGTTTCGTGGCCGGCGATCGTACGCCGGCACAGACTTCATCGTGAGCGAGTGGACTGCCAGCGCGACGGACGCCGAGGGGCGCCGGTTGGAATGGGACGGCATCGACGTGTTCCCGTTCCACAATGGCCTGATCGCCCGAAAAGACGTCTACTCGAGTTCGAAGACTGCTCGTGTACTCGCGAACTGAACCGATCACAACACCGGGAGGTGATGATGATCACTGTCGTCGACTGGTTGGGTGCGAGTAACTACGCAATGCGGAGCTGACCTCGAAGCCCATCCAGCTGTCGAGATCGTCCGAGATCACAATCCACGAGATGGGAGCACCACATGGAACGCAAGATCGCTGACTGCCGTCGTTTCGAGAGCGATAACAACTGCACGCTCACGATCATCGGTAAAGAGGACGAGGTCGTCGCGGCCGCGGCACAGCACGCCACGGCCGTACACGGGCATAGTGACACCCCCGAACTCCGGGAGCAGATGCGCGCGCTCCTCGAGCCCGAGATGAGTTATGTCGCGGGCGCCCGCCCGCCAGACCCGGTTCGGAGCTAAGCGAACTGGAGCAGCACCACGCCGATCGAACGGAACGGCGCCCGTGCCGCCTCCGCTCACGATGTCAGGCAACCGCGGTCGGTGAGAAAGCGGCCGCGGTCGCCCCGTAACAAGCGAACAACGCGCGACGAGTGGATGCCCAGCCGAAGCAGGTGGACCGCACCTGGTGCGGCTTCTGCGCGCAGGCGGGTGGCACGACATCCAGCCGGAGCCCGGTTCTCGGCATACATAAGGAAAGTTGTGGTGAGAGGCTTTCGACGGCGTGCGAAAGGTGACCTGAGCACCTGCATCTGGGGGGGCCGTCCTGGTCGGCTCAGAGAGTCAGCGGCACGAGGATCCCGGTATCCCAACTCCGCAAGACCCCGGGTAGATCAGGTGGGGACGGGGCGAGGTCGTGGATGTGGAACCCAAAACGTTCGGGAGACGTGATGGCGAAGGGAAACGGGATGCATCACCGCTCCCACCACCCACGCCACACTCTCGAGCAGCACATCGGCGGGCTCATCACCGTGAAGGGCTGCTTCTTGTTGCCCGTCGTCCGGACGACCTTGACCGTCGTGGACGGCTTACTGACGTTGCTCGCCGCGTCGCGGGCACGAACCACGTAGAACGCCGCCTTGAGCGGGAGTACTACGACAGTCCGCGTGGTCGCTTTGTAGCCGTGGCCGTTGCGGCTGACGACGTAGCCGGTCACCCGGACGTTGTCCTTCGCACCGCGCCAGCTCAGCCTCAGGTTTGTCTTGGTGACACGCACCTTCAGCTTCGGTGAGGTGGGTGCCGTCGTGTCCTTCAGCAGGCCGAACAAGGTCGCATGACGCGTGTAGATGTCGATCGACCCGTCCGCTTTGGGGTAGTAGCCGTCCGGCTGGCGTGCAGGCAACTCCGGAAAGTCGAGCTGTGGGATCATGATCCAACTGCTCCCATCCTGAGAGAACGCCGGCACATCACCGGCCTGACTGGCCGAGATGTGAATCACGATCGGCGCCTGGAACGAAGTCACCTTCGCACCTGACGCATCGGTCACCGTCATCTGCACGGTCGTGCTGCCGACGGTGAATCCCCCGGCCAGCCGAGTCGGGGTCGGCGCGGAGCTCCCCGGCCGCGCCGAAACCGGAAGTTGCGGGGTCACCAGAACGGTCACGGGAATCGTGAACGCACCCGGACCCCACGTGGTCGTCACCATGACAGGCGGAGGCGGCCTACCGTTACCCGTTGGCGGAGGCTGGATCACGACCGCCGCTGAGCCAGGCTGGTCCGGCGCTCCCGGAGCCGACACGGGAGCATTGACCACCGGCGGCTTGGGAACGCACTGGCCGTCGACGAGGTCGTACCCGTTTGGCACCTCCGACTGGACGCCACCCAGATTCGGGCAGACGTCCGTCGGCGGAAGCGGCGTGGGGGCCGGTGCCGCCCGGGTCACCGTGACCGTGTAGGTCCTGGTGGTGGTGCCATCGGCAGCCGTCACGATGATCGTGACGGTGTTGGTGCCGACGAACAGGTGCGAACCACCGCCGACCACGGCGCTGGCGCCGGGATTGGTGGTCGTGGTGACTGACACGTGTTCAACGATGTTGTCCACGGACGCCGTGTAGGCGATCGTGGACGGGTTGAACGCCGGGCTGAGCGTGCCGGATGAAAGCCCGAGCGACGCGAGATCGGCGTTGTTGGACAACGGCGGGTTGACTGTGACGGTGAAAGTCACCGGAACTGCCGCATTACCAGCAGCGTCGGTTTTGTTACACGTCACTGTCGTGGTACCGAGTGCGAATGTCGAGCCAGAAGCGGGGGTACAGCTTGCTGCAGCTGTAGCGTCGACGTCGTCGGTTGCGTTTGGCGGTGTGTACGTAACCGCTACCGCGGCTGCTGAAGTGACAGTGATGTTGTCGTGTGCGGCGATGACCGGCGGAGTCGTGTCCGTCGCGACGAGAGAGAACGTGAAATCACCCCCAGAGATATTCCTCTTAAGGATGCCGCCCGAGGTGTCTTTTCGATAGGAGAGCGATACAGCCGGGTCGAAATAGGGGCCGTTTAGACCGGTGTTGTACCCGTTCAATCCCGCTGTGCTCCAGCTCCACTCGGGCGGAAATGCCGATTCCGCCACAATCGACAGCCAGTACTGAGTTCCCGCCGTGGCTGCGAACGACGTCGAGAGGGCCGCTGAGTAGCTGTACATCTTGTTCGGGCCGTAGTAGACGGTCTCGGAGTCTGTGATTCCAAGGTCGGTTTCGTTAGCGTTCCCGCTGATCGTCGTCGTATGGATTGGTCCGGCTTCAAGATTGGGCCTGTGCAGTCCTGTGCCTGGGTCGATGACGTCTGAGTAGAACCTGATCGTGAACCCGGTAACCGTACCGGGAGCAGCGGGTCCGTAGCCATAGGAACCGTCAGGATTGAGGGACTGAGGGGGGCCGTCGTAATAGGCCCCATGCCACGTGATGAGTGCGACGGAAGCACTAGAACCGAGCGTGAAGTTGTCGTACACGCTCGCGGTGTCTCCGTCCGGGAAATACGTGCTCCCGGCGTTCGACGTGTTGTGTTGGGACGTATACTCGCCCCATAGGTTGTCGGTCTGTGAGAACACGGTGTTGGCCATCGCCGAGGAGGCGAGGACTAACGACAGCATTGCTGCTGCCAGCACTGCGCCGGCTATGCGTAACGGCTGCCTCTTTGGTATTGCGAGTGGTGTTCTCACCACTCGTCACCTGCGTTACTCGCGCCACGAGTCAACTGAACCCAGGGCAGATCCTTGCGTTGTCGGGGGTGTGCGCGAGTCCATGCGAGAGCCCGACCTGAAGTAACGTCAGCAGCGGAATGTGCTGGCATTTCTGTTCGATCCGGCGCACGAGTTCCTGGGCGGCCGCCTGTCAGATACAGCGACGCAACTCGGGCCGACCGCTGCCCACCCCTTCCCGGCCGATCTCTCACATCGCCGACCCACGGAAGCGGCAGGAGGGCCGAATTTCCGCTCCCATCACTTGCATCGGGCGGTGACCGCGCTTTCCTCGGCAGGGGAACCGGCCACCGCTGGTCGTTTTCTCAGTCGGGATGTCGACGGGGACCGTGGGGCGAAGTAGCGTCGTCGCCATGGACAAACAGCGAGTCCAACGTGACGCCGAGGGCGTGGGCGATCCGTCCGAGTGCATTGGCGCCCGGCTCGTGAAGCCCGTTTTCTGTCCTCTTCACCGTGTCCACAGACACCCGCGCGGCGAGCGCAACTGCCTTCTGGGAAAGCTGAGCCTTGTCGCGAGCGGCCCGGACTTTGGGAGGACTCAACTCCATCGCGATAACTTACAGGGCGAATCTGCCCGGCACAAGACTGCACGGCTGAAACAGCGTTGTGATCTACCGGGGAACCAGAGACAAGAGTCAGCGTTGTGATCTACCGGGGAACCAGAGACAATGCACATATGCCCTCACACTTCGGAGCACGAACCCGGCAGGCGCGCGAAGCGCTGGGATGGACGCTTGCCGATCTCAACTACGCCGCGCACGAACCCGCTCAGTCCCTCGGCACCTCGTTCGCCGAGGGCGAGATCGGCAGGATCGAGCGCGGGGACGTGCAGAATCCTGGCCTCGCCAAGGTTGCCGCTATCGCGAGAGCACTGGGGACGACGATCGACTACCTGATCACCGGCGATGGGGGGGAAGTCGCCCCAGCGGGGGCGCCCAACCGGAGGATGTTCCGCTCGTCGTAGAACCCTTCGACGACGGTCCAGGTGTGATTCTCGGGCGCTGATGAGGGTAGACACCTCCTCGTTCACGCGTTCTGCGCCTATTGCGCCCTGCGCCCCTTAGGGAAGAAAAAACGAATCGTGTTCCGGCGCCAGGCACCACCGAGGCACCACGTAACACGGACTCCTCGCATTCCTCGCCGACAAGAACGGCTTGGGAACGGGATTCTTGTCGTACGCAGACCCTCCCGAACTACGAGCCCGGTATCCTCCACTCGTTGTGCGTGTCACAACGTTGAGCCTGCTCAGCGCCCATTTTATGGGTCCGATCGCTCGGGCGGGAGGCCGTCGACGTTCGAACCCAAGGCCGTCCGTCGACCCTGCGTTTGTTCGCCGGCTCCCGGTGGGCGCTCCAGGGTGCATTAACCCGCCTGTCAGGGTCGTGGGTGGTCCGCGTGCCGTTGAGTCGCCTGAGGTGTGGCTCGCCAACACTTTCTTCCCCAACAGCGATGCCCGCCGGTCGCAATGCGTCTGGCGATTGAGGCGGGCGTGGGGTCGGTGGTGATTGGAGAACCGCACCCAGGGCGCCAGGGCTTTGGTGCGCTCGGCGGAGGAGCCGTCGATCGCCCCATCGGCCCGGTGCTCGGTGAGGGTCGTGATGAAGCGCTCGGCTCTGCCGTTGGTTCTGGGCCGGCGGGCGCGCATCCTTACGTGGCGGATGCCCGGCTCGGTGCAGGTCTGGTCGTGAAGGTAAAGGCGGGTGGCCGAGCCCGCTCTCGGTGATGACCGACAACGCCTGGATCTACATCACCAATCGCTCCATGCGCGATCTGCTGGGTCAGAAGGGCATTCGGCACCTTCGTCGTCGGCCCTACCGACCACAGACCAACGGGAAGGTGGAGCGCTTCCAGGAGACGATGGCCCGGGAGTGGGCGTACGAGATGACCTACTCATGCGCCCGGGCCCTGGCCCTGGCGCATGAGTACTGGCGACGTCACGACGACGAGAGCAGACCGCACAGCGCGCTCGGGGGCCGGTCGCCGATCAGTCGCGTTCGGAACGTGTGTAGGCAGGACATCCAGGGGCACACCTTTGGTTGGGCGTAGTGTCGCAGCGTCCACCAGAAAGGGGCTCGACATGGCTGTCGGGATCCGCATCAAGTTCGCTGGCCTTAGCCAGGAACAGTTCGACCAAGTGAACAAGCACGTCGATCCGGCGACCAATCCGCCGAAGGGACTGCTGTTCCACTCCTCTGGACCGATCGACGACGGTTGGGGCGTGATCGACTTCTGGGAGTCGCGCCAGGACTTCGATGCCTTCCAGAGCCGGATCCAGGAGTCGGTGGCGGCGGCCGGCGTCGAGCTACAGGGCCCTCCCGACGTCAAGGAGTTCCCGGTTCACGAGGTCTTCCAGCCCTAGGACGTGTCACCACGGCGTTGTCGGCGGACCGCACAACGAGGAAGGGGGTCGGAGACCCCTCGGCCGTCATAACGTATTTTCAGGGGAACCGAGATGGAGGACGTTCGCGAGGGTCCTCCATCAGCCGCCGGTTATCTCGAACGATGAGAAGAGCTTCGGGAGGGTTTGAAAGCCGTCCTCTCAGGTCCACCATTCGTTGCGCGACTGGTCTCAGCGGTGGCCAGTGCGGTCAGCTCGTCAAGGTTGTGCCACACGGCATTTCGGATTCGATCGCGTCGCTCGGGCGCCGGCGGGACCGTGACCTGGTGTCGCTCGACGACTGTCTCCACGGCCTCGACTGCTGCCTGATCTGCTTCACCTCCCCGGAGCCCAAGCTCGCAGCCATCTGCACGGTCGGTGTTGCGGGTGCGCACTCGACGCTCGTGGCGGCGGTGCTCTCTGGCCCGACGACGCTCTCGCCCGGGTGATGCCGCTCCTGCACCGGGGAGACCAAAGCCATGCCGCCCAGTTCGGTGAGGGTCACGCCTACGGCCGATCGTCCCGTCAGGTCGTCGGGCTTCCCAACCGTCCCCGAGCCCCTCGCACGGGGTACCATCCCGCGTAGGACGCTTGAGTGCTTCCCGCGCGGGCCGACCAGGTACGGGCGGTGGGGCCCGAGGAGATCGCCGCCGGCCAGCCTCCTCTCGCCGCTCGATCGCCCACCGCGGGTTGGCCGGTAGAGCGGGAGAGTCCCTCTGCGAGGAGCGGGAGCAGTCAGCCGCCGACCTCGCCGCCGGTCCGATCTCCCGCCGTACCCGAGTCGGCGCGCCGAAAGGAACGAGAGCATGAGCCTCTTCATCGTCATTCCGCTGGCGATCGTCGTCCTCCTGGGTCTCGCCGCCTCGGTGCGGGTGCTCAAGCAGTACGAGCGCGGCGTTCAGTTCCGCCTGGGCCGCGTCACGGCCGGACCCCGTGGGCCCGGGCTGATCCTGATCGTGCCGATCATCGACCGGGTCCGCCGGGTCTCGCTGCGTATCGTCACCATGCCCATCCAGTCCCAGGGGATCATCACCAAGGACAACGTCAGCGTCGACGTGTCCGCGGTCGCCTACTACCGCGTCGCCGACCCGATCCGTGCGGTCCTGGCCATCGAGAACGTGGAGGCCGCCATCAACCAGATCGCCCAGACGACGTTGCGCTCCGTGGTCGGGCGGCACACCCTGGACCAGACGCTGGCCGAGACCGAGCGCATCAACCAGGACATCCGCGAGATCCTCGACGTCCAGACCGAGGACTGGGGCGTCGTGGTGACGCTGGTCGAGCTGAAGGACATCCAGCTGCCGGACAGCATGAAGCGGGCCATGGCGCGCCAGGCCGAGGCCGAGCGCGAGAAGCGCGCCAAGATCATTGCCGCGGAGGGCGAAGCGCTCGCCGCAGGCGAGCTGGCCCGGGCCTCCGACGTGATGATGGCCCACCCGCTGGCGCTCCAGCTGCGCAACCTGCAGACTCTGGTCGAGATCGCCGTCGACAAGAACTCGACCGTCGTCTTCCCGGCACCGCTCATGAGCACCATCCAGGAGCTGGGTGCCTTTCTGACCCGCGAGACCGCGGCCTCGCGGGACTCGCAGACCTGAGACCCGGGCACCTCGCCGCGCGGCACGTGGTGCCGGGCGGCGAGGTGCCCGCGCACGACCAGCGCGACCCCGCGCAGGCGGAGCAGGCGGGCAAGCGTCATACCCGCCATCCCACCGCCGACGATCACGACTCCCACCATTCGCCATTGAGCGAACCCACGTCGCCGTGCCCCAGCTGAGGGTTGTGCTCGGAGATGGCCTGCGGTTCCTGGGCCTCGTAAGCCAGTTCCACCAGCGCGATCCCGCGAACCGCTCTCTCAGACGACAGGTGTGCCATGGACGGACTGCGTTGGTAGCGCCTCCGTCCAACGCGTTCGAACCGCGAAGGACTTCGCGGATGGCCACGGGAGCTTCTCACCGAGCAGCTCCTGCGCGCCGGCGCGGATCTCGCGCGCCTGCATGGGCGTGCCGGCTGCCCTGAGAACCCCGACGACGGTCGATAGGGACCAGGCTCGGGCCAGGGGGAACGGGCCGAGCGCAGGACCTCGAGCATCACGGACTCGACGGGGCAGGGCTGCGTAGGGGAAGCGTGACGTAGGCTCGGCGAGCTTCAGGCCGCCGAGCCGATGGCCTCCGCGGTTCGCCCGACGAGCACGCGGCCCGGCGATTGTGCTTGGCCGGCGTCCGGCGCCCCGCCGTGAGGCGGAAGCACCCTTTCCTCTGGAGGAGATCGTGACGCAGATCACCGCAGTCGACGCCCGCGAGATCCTCGACTCCCGCGGCAACCCGACGCTCGAGGTCGACGTGATCCTGGCGTCCGGCACCCACGCCCGCGCGGCGGTGCCCTCGGGCGCCTCGACCGGCACCCGGGAGGCCGTCGAACGGCGCGATGGGGATCCGGCCCGCTTTGGGGGCAAGGGCGTCCTCGGCGCAGTGGGTGCGGTCCAGGGCGAGCTGGCGGCGCTCCTCATCGGGCGGCCGGTCGAGGATCAGGAGGGCATCGACGCGGCGATGATCGATCTGGACGCCACCGAGAACAAGAGCCGCCTCGGCGCGAACGCCATCCTCGGCTGCTCGCTCGCCGTGGCCCGCGCCGCGGCCACGCAGGCTGGGCTTCCCCTCTATCGCCACCTGGGCGGGGAGCAGGCCACCCTCCTGCCGGTCCCCTTCTTCAACATCCTCAACGGCGGTGCCCACGCCGACAACTCGGTCGACATGCAGGAGTTCATGGTCGCTCCCGTTGGAGCGCCATCCTTCGCTGAGGGCCTGCGGTGGGGCGCGGAGGTCTACCACGCACTCAAGGGCGAGCTGCGCACACGAGGACTCTCGACGGGGATCGGCGACGAGGGTGGCTTCGCGCCCGACCTCGCCCACAACCGCGACGCGATCGAGTTGATCATCGCGGGCATCGAGCGCGCGGGCTTGCGGCCCGGCGCAGATGTCGCCCTCGGCCTCGACCCCGCGGCCTCCGAGTTCCGCCAAGAGGGCGCCTACGTGCTCGCGGGCGAGGGGCGCACACTCTCGAGCGAGGAACTCGTCGAGTACTGGGCCGAACTCGCCGAGGCCTACCCGCTGGTGATGCTGGAGGACGGATTGGCCGAGGACGACTGGCCGGGATGGCAGGCCCTCACCCAGCGACTCGGAGCGCGGCTGGAGCTGGTCGGGGACGACATCTTCGTCACCAACCCCGAGATCCTCGCGGAGGGTGTACGCCAAGGGGTCGCCAACTCGGTGCTGATCAAGCCGAACCAGATCGGCACGCTGACCGAGACGCTTTCCACCATCGACCTCGCCCGCGCCTCGGGTTATCGATCCTTCGTCTCGCATCGCTCCGGAGAGACCTGGGACGACTTCATCGCCGATCTCGTCGTCGCGACCGGCGCCGGGCGCATCAAGAGCGGCGCCCCGGTGCGGGGGGAGCGGGTGGCCAAGTACAACCGCCTGCTGGCGATCGAGCAGGATCTCGGCTCGCGCGCACGTTACGCGGGACGAGCCGACTGACCACGCATCGCGGGGTCCGCGGACGTGACACGTGACTCGTCTCGCGCACCGTTTGCCTCGAGGTTCACTCGGCTTGTCGGCGTCCCCGAGCGTCGCGACCGCCGCGGAGCGGGGGAGATCAAGGCACAGCAGGTCGCAGCAGTTGTTGGACACGCGCAACGCGAGAAACACTGTGTGAATGTGTGTGCCGGGGTGCTCCGCGTGTGGTCTGTCGCGCGAAGCCTAGAACCAGCGGCGCATCCAGTAGCGCTCGACGGCGACCTTCGCCAGGTGCCAGTGCGGGCCGGGGCGGCGCATTCGTATCCGCGGCGCGCCCTCGGCGTAGAAGTCACCGCTGGCGTAGCCGGCCGCCCCGTTGCCCAGCTCGACGAAGCACGCCCCGTGTCCGTCGAACGCGGCGTCGGACTCGCGCCCGGCGAGGTCGGAGGCGATGCGCTCGGCGACCACGCCGGCCTCGGCATGGGCGAATACCCCGGCCTTGGGCAGCATGAACTTGCCGTCGGCGAGCGGGATCTGGGTTACGTCGCCGATGGCGTGGATGCCCTCGATCCCCGTTGCCAGCGAATGGCGGTCGACCGGCACGAAGCCCGACGGCCCGGCGAGGCCGCTCTCGGCCACGGCTGCGGGTGCGCAATGCGGCGGGATGCCGATGAGAACGTCGTAGTCGACCTGCGTTCCGTCGGCGAAGATGAGGCGGCGCGCAGGGGCGTCGATCCGCTCGACGGTCCGCTCGGGGTGAAAGCCGATGCCGCGCGCCTCGAGCATGCCGGCGACCGCTCGCCCCACGTCCTCACCGGCCGTGGGCATGGGCAGCGGCTCCGGCGTGTAGATGTCGATCGTGACGCCCTGGCGCACGCCCCGCTTTCGCAGGAGCGCCTCGGCCAGGAACGAGGCCTCGTAGGGGGCGGCCGGGCACTTGTAGGGAAGCCGCGAGACCAGGACCGCGACGCGCCCTCGCTCGAGACTCGTGAGCGCCTGACCGGCTGCCTCGGCCCCTTCGAGCGTGTAGAGGTTGTGGGCGCCCTCGGAGAACCCGGGGAGCGTCTGCGGGGCGAGCTCGGCTCCGAGCGCGACGACGAGCCGGTCGTAGGAGAGATCGCCAGCCGAGGTCGCCACCCGCTGGCGCTGTGGGTCGATGCCCTCGACCGATGCTTCGACGACCTCGATGCCGCGCCGGCGCAGCCCACGTATGTCCGCGCTGATCTGCTCGGCCCGCCGGGAGCCGCTCATCACCCAGAGGAACGAGGGGGCGAAGCGGTAGATGGGGTTGCGCTCCACGAGCACCACGCGGTCCCCGGGCGCCAGGCGCCGGCGCAGGGCGCGGGCGGCGACGAGCCCCCCGGTCCCTCCACCCAACACGAGTACGGTCTTCGTCGTCACGGCGTTTCCCCTCTCTAGAAGACGAGCACGCGCTCGGCCCACAGGGTCCAATCGGCGAGCTCCTCGAGCGTCGATCGGTGAGCACCCGGGAGGAGGCTCTCCTCGGCGACCGCGCGTGCGTCCATGCAGGTGCCGCACAGGCCGACCTCGGCTCCCCCGCGCCCGAGCGCCTCCACCATGCGCCCCAGGTTGTAGTAGCCCTCGGGCACCCGCTGGCCGGCCACCGCGCAGCCGACCGAGTCGGCCATGAGGAACACCCGCACCTCGGCCTCCTCGCGCTTGGCGAGGGCGTAGGCCAGGCGCAGACCGTTGTAGGAGCGCTCCGTCCCGTAGGGCGGGTCGTTCAGGATGAGAAGGATCCTCATGGCGCTCACCGTGCCCCGACGGCGACCGGAAGCCCGGCCAGCCGCCACTCGGGGAGTCCCTCAGCGAGGCGACGGGCGCGAATGCCCCGCGCGGCGAGAAGCTCGATCGCCTGGGGGGCGAGCACGCAGTAGGGGCCGCGGCAGTAGGCCACCACCTCGAGGTCGCTCGGAAGCTCGTCCAGGCGGGCGCGAAGCTCCTCCAGCGGGATGGAGACCGCGCCGGGGATGTGCCCGGCCTCGAATTCCTCGCGCGGGCGCACGTCGAGCACCAGCACCTCCGCGCGCGCGGCCTGGGCCAGCAGCTCATCGCGCCCGACGGGGGCCAGCGTGTCGCGGGCGGTGAAGTAGGCGCCCACCACCTGCTCCACCTCGGCCAGGTGCACCTGCGCGATCCGGCGAACGAGAGCGACGAGTTCGACGACGTCCTCTCCGGCAAGGCGATAGAGGATGCGGGTGCCCGCGCGGCGGGTCGCGACCAGCCGCGCCCCGCGCAGGATCTGCAGGTGGGCCGAGGTCGTGGTGACGCCGAGGCCGCTCGCCTGCGCCAGGGCATCCACGCCGCGCTCACCCTGGGCGAGGAGCTCGATGAGCTCGATCCGACGCGGACTCGTCACGGCCTTACCCACCCGCGCAAACTGCTCGTAGAGTGCGTCCTTGGCCTCGCGTCCGTCCACTCCGCGGCTCCTTCAATATTCCAGCGATCTTTGGAACACTGTAGACAGCAGACTTCGGGAGGGCAAATGGAACCGATCTACCTCGACCACAACGCCACCACCCCGGTCGCCTCAAGGGTGCGCGAGGCGATGCTGCCCTACCTCGGGGAATTGTTCGGCAATCCCTCGAGCACCTATCGCGCCGGGCGTGAGGCGCGCGACGGCGTGGAGCGCGCCCGAGGGCAGGTAGCGGCGCTTCTGGGCGCCGATCCCGGGGAGATCGTCTTCACCTCTGGTGGCACCGAGGCCAACAATCTGGCTCTCCTCGGCTCCGTGCGCGCGCGCGGCCCGGCGCGGGCGCACGTCGTGACGAGCGCCATCGAGCACCCGTCCGTCCTCCAGCCGCTCTGGGCGCTCGCGCGCGAGGGGGTGGAGGTGACTGTCGTCCCCCCGCGCCCGGATGGCGCGCTCGACCCGCAGGAGGTCATCGGGGCGCTGCGGCCGGACACCGTGCTCGTGTCGCTCATGCACGCGAACAACGAGATGGGGACACTCCAACCCGTGACCGAGGTGGCCGCCGAGGCCGCGCGACGGGGGATCGCAGTGCACACCGATGCCGCCCAGAGCGTGGGCAAGGTGGCGCTCGAGGTGCGAGCCCTGGGGGTGGACCTCCTGAGCCTCGCCGGTCACAAGCTCTACGCGCCCAAGGGGATCGGCGCGCTCTGGGTGCGCCCGGGGACGCCGCTGTCCCCGCTCCTTTTTGGGGGCGGGCAGGAGCGGGGGCTTCGCCCGGGCACCGAGCCCGTCCCGGCCATCGTCGGCCTGGGGGAGGCCTGCGCGCTCGTGGCCGAGGAGCTTCCTGAGGGCGCGCCCCGTCTTCGCGCCCTGCGCGACCGCTTCGAGGCGGGTCTTGTCTCCCGGGTCGGCGACGTGCAGGTCAACGGCGTCGGCACGCCGCGGCTTCCTACCACGAGCCACGTCAGCTTCCTCGGGTGCGACGGCGCGCTCCTTCTGGCCGCGGTGCCCGAGGTGATGGCCTCGACCGGCTCTGCCTGTCACACGGGGGCGGATGAGCCCTCGCACGTGCTGCGTGCCATCGGTGCGAGCCCGGCGACGATACGCGGCGCGGTGCGCTTCTCGCTCGGGCATGGGACCAGCGAAAGCGAGATCGAGCGGGCGCTGGAGCTGATCTCCCGAGCCGCCCAGCAGTTGCGCCCCCGCGGTGTCGCCGGGTAGGCCGATGGACAGGGCCTCGGGCCCCGGCACAGTGCGGCGGCGAGAGTGGTCGTGCTGACGCGATCCAGTGGTTCGCGCACGGGATCCCGCCGACGATCACGACTCCCACCATTCGCCATTCAACGAGCGCACGTCCGGGACCACCGCGTGCGAATCAAGCGTCGCAGCCACGTTTGCCTGACAGACGACGAGTGCGAGGCCACGCTCACGCGTGCGCCTGCGGTTGACCGCAGCAGACGCGAGGGTCGGCCCATGAATCCCGGTCGGGCGATCGAGCTGCTGGCCGGCGAATCACGAGCCAGAGCGTCCTGCGGCTCGCGGTGGCGCCGGATCACCATCTGCTCACGCAGTTCAACGACGTCAAGTATTCGTCATTGGCGTGCATGATGAGCGAGACTTACAGGAACCCCTCTCGAGGAGAACGCTGTGAACGCGGATGAGCTGCGGGCCATTCAGGCGCCGCTGAAGGAGCGCTACCGGGCGGACCCGGGCGCCGCCGTCGTGACGCTGAGCGCGCGCGCGTTGCTCGGCGAGGGCGTGACGTGCAGCGTGCAGACTGGCAGGGCGATCGCGGCCGCCGGACTGCACCCGGCCTCCGGTGGTAACGGCACGGAACTGTGCTCGGGGGACATGCTGCTCGAGGCGCTCGCCGCATGCGCCGGCGTGACGATGCGGGCTGTCGCGACCGCCCTGGCGATCCCCGTGGAGGGGCGGGTGACGGTGGAGGGTGAGCTCGACTTCCGCGGCACGCTCGGCATCGACCGCGACGCACCGGTCGGGTTTCGCACGATCCGGCTGCGGTTCGACCTCGAGACAGAAGTCGAAGACGAGCGCGTCGCCAAGCTCATCGAGCTGACCCAGCGTTACTGCGTCGTGCTGCAGACGCTCACCGGCCCACCCGCGTTGACCGTCGACTGGGCACGCAGCGACTAGTGGAGTGACCGCCGACGTTCACCGGGTTCCGGCGTTGGCGACCAGGCAGGACGTGACGGATGGTCGCAGGAGCTTCTCACCGAGCAGCTCCTGTGCGGCGACGCGGATCTCGCGCACCTGCATGGGCGTGTTGGCTGCCTTGAGAACCCCGGTGACGGTCTTCAGGGACCGACCTTGGGCCAGGGGAACGGGTCGAGCGCAGGCGGGTGTGACTCTCGCCCGGGCAACCAGCCGAGAGTGGTGAGCGGCCGCATCCCTGAGCCACGCGCGGCCTGCGTGGTTCGAAGGTGCCCCGTTTGGATTCATGCGTGAGAACCCTCGGTTCGACGTTCGAACCATCGAGCGCGACCTGATACGAGGTTTGCCAAGGCTCATGCCGACACCAACTGAGCGTTCGTACGCTGGCGGCGGGCTCGAAGGATGGCGCCAGTCGGGCTGGGGCCCGGTGTGGGGAGAACGACCGCGAAACCGTGTCGCATAGGCATCTTTGCCTATGCGGGGTCGGCATCAATGCCGAAGCGGCTCCGTGCAGCGGGAACTACGTTCATATGAAGGACATGCAGAGTGTCCCCTACGGATTCGGAGGTGGGCGACATGAAGGTCAGAATCCCATTGATCGGGCTGGCACTGGCGGCTCCCGCGATCATGCTCGGACTGAGCGCGTGCGGCAGCTCCTCCTCGAGTACGGCCTCGGGCGGCTCCTCATCGAGCACGGCTCCGGTCACGGCCTCGGGCCCTCAGAACTACACGATGGAGGTCCTGAACGGCAAGATGGCCACCAAGTTCGGGATCGTCGCGGTTGCGGACGGCATCGGCCACGACACATTCGTTCCGTCGCACATGACGGTCAAGGCGGGCGAGCCGGTGACGATGAAGGTCTACAACTACGACGAGGGCCCTCACACCTACACGATCTCCAAGCTCAACATCAACGAGAAGATCAAGCCCCACGTCAGCAAGACTCAGCCATCCGTGACGACCTTCACCGTGACCTTCCCGAAGGCCGGAACGTACCGCTGGTTCTGCGCGCTGCCCTGCGACGCGGGTCAGGGCGGTTACGCGATGACGCCGGATCGCAATGGTCACGGCACCGCCCAGGACGGTTTCATGGCTGGCTACGTGTCTGTCATCTAGCTCCAGTGCAAGGGGACGGAGAGGGCCATGCCCGCCTCTCCGTCCCAGTTCGGCTTGGGGGTCAGGCTATGATTGATGCCGCCGGATGAGCACTGAGAGCCAGCGCAGGGGTTCGCCGAACGCGCCAAGGACGAGGGTCATCATCGCCGATGACCACCCCATCTTCCGCGCCGGCGTTCGGGAGCGCCTCGAGAAGGTCGACGCAGACATCGAGGTCGTCGGCGAGGCGTCCGACGGCCAGGAGGCGTATGAGCTCGCCGGTCGCCTCCACCCCGACGTCGTTCTCCTCGACATCGCCATGCCGCGGCTCAACGGGATCGAGGCCACCCGGAAGATCAAGGCCGAGTGGCCGGAGATCGGCATCCTCATCCTGACCATGTACGACGATGAGCAGTACATCTATGCGCTGATCGACGCGGGCGCCGCCGGATACCTCCTGAAGACGGCCGACGGCTCAGGGCTTGCCGATGCCGTGCAACGGATCCGGCAGGGGGACGCGGTGCTCTCGCCGGCGATCACGCGGAAGGTCCTCGCGCGGGCAGCCCACCATGGCCGACCTGCCGAGCAGCCGGCCTCGAGCACGCTCAGCGAGCGCGAGCGCGAGGTTCTGGGGCTGGCGGCACGGGGTGCCAGCAACAAGTCGATCGCGCGTGAGCTGCAAGTGAGCGTTCGGACCATCCACGCCCACATGCGCCACATCTTCAACAAGATGGGCGTGGCGTCCCGGACGGAGGCCGTGATGCTGGGCGTACGCCAGGGCTGGCTGCAGGTGGGCGATGTCGAGTAACCGGGCAGCTGGCGTGGCGCATCTCGCGGACCCTGCTCGCGTCGGTGGCGGGGTCGCCGTGAAGCGCCACGTTCGCATCTTCGCCCAGTTCCGGACTCGGTTACGCGACCGCCGGTTCTGGATTATCCAGATCCTCGTGATCGCGATCAGCATCGTGCACAGTCTCCTCGAGGCGAGGCAGAGCCTGGGATTCGCGCCAGACCTCTACATGCTGCCGGTTTCGACCTACTTCATCCCGGTCGTCTACGCGGCGCTCAACTTTGGCGTCGAAGGCGCCGTGCCCACCGCTCTCTGGTCAGCGCTCCTCGTGGTTCCCAACCTGATCCTGTGGCACACCGGCGCGCAGCGGCAGGGTGTCATCCTGGAGCTGGTGATCCTGATCGTGATCGCCTTCGTCATCGCGCGGCGGGTCGACTTCGAGACCGCCGCCAAGGAGCGCGCCGAGGCGGCCAACGCCCGTCTGGAGCGGCTCAACCAAACCGCGGCGGCCAGCGCCCAGTCGCTCGACCTCGAGAGCGTGCTCTCCCGAACCGTGCAGGCGATGCTCGACCCCCGCACCAGCCAGACGGGGTGGATCGTGCTGGCCGCCGATGGGACCGACGACGAGACGATCATGGTGGCGTCGACGGCGGGCGCGCCCGCCGAGATCGGCGCACGCGGGCTGGCCGCGACGCGCATGGTCATTGCCGAACCCCTGCCGGGCGCCGGTGCGGGCGCCGGAGAGGGCGCCATCCAGGAGGACCGGATGGTGATCGTCCCACTTCGGGCGTCGGGCCGGCTCCCCGGGGCGGTCGGGCCCCGCGGCCCCCCCCGCCCCCCCCC
>ORJL010451895.1_pt1 | contig 30009 bp, 30 predicted proteins | sample 1779941 | NCBI WGS metagenome assembly ORJL01 (sample SAMEA104232317, study PRJEB22302) | groundwater metagenome | biome: forest; feature: aquifer; material: groundwater | place: USA | collected 2011-08-07 | depth 5.8 m
TCTGGGCACCATTGGCATTTACGCCTGCTGCGTATACATCGCCCTTCTTCATGCCGAACTCATTGGCATAGCTGGCTAATTTGTCACTACCTTTTAAATCGCCTTTATTGACTGTCTTTAAGGCTTCGATCTTACCGGCGAAATTAGCCAATATATCTTTATTATCTCCCATAATTAATGTTATGGTGGATAATTCTGTATTACCAACTTTATTATCTTGCCCTATTGAATCCGCAATTGTAGTACGCAGAAATGCATTGGTTTGTTTCAAGTCTTTTGTAGTTAAAGAAGCAAACAAATCCCCCTGGTTAATACCAAAAGTATTTTCATACCTAGCCATACCATCAGCGGCCTCTCCCTTAAGCTCACCTGGCTTAATTGTTTTTAATGCACTTATACCACTATAGATTAGGGATTCACTGTTACCTTGTAATTTAATAAATAAGCCTTCTTCTACTTTCGGCAACATCAAAGCTGTTGAACCATCTTTACTTATACCTACTTCTTTTAAACCGCTTAAAGGCATAACGCCTAAAGGATTTTTATCGGTTGTTGGTGTAAATGTTATACCATCATTACCATGCCAATATTGTCCCCTAATTAATATAGGTTTACTTTCGCTTATAGTACTCCCGAACTTCCATCCTGCGCCTGAAGAATAGTTTATTGAACTAAAATCGAGGTTCATCTGCCCATTATTATTTTGTATTACAATACCTACAGTCCCGGTCATTTTATTAACATGAGGTGATATAGTATCAATTACGCCTCCGGCGCCAGCGCCTAAAGAAGAATCTAAACCGGAAGTACTCGATGATTTACTAGCTGAAGAAAGTTCTGTATTATACTCGCTAGTAAAAGCTGTTGTGCCAGGAAGAAGTATGCTTCCCGATACCATGAATTTACGACCATCTTCAGTTTTAGTTACTTTGGTGTTATTTTTAATAAATTCCTGTGTTCCAGGATTGGAGTAAGTATTTAAATTTACTTCGCCGCCGAATTCATTACGGAATTTATAAATCTCTTCATAGGGGCTATTAACATCTTTTTGGAAATCAGGATGTACAAAGTCCCCCTTAACTGCACCGCTTATAGCGCCATCAGGGGTCTGTTGAATTCCTTTCACCCATTGCGGCATTATTGACCAACTTAAAACATCCAAGAACCTAGTTAAATTATTGGTCGCTTCATAGTGTAAAGTCGATTTTGTATAGTTCACTAATGAATATGCTATCGAAGGAGTCAAATCTGTCAGGTTACCATCTTTTACATATTCACTCCAAGAATCATAGCCTCGCACTTTCATTGCATAATCAGCGTTTGCTTTATAATTACCATACCCGGCGAATTGTCCCATTTTTTGATACCAAAGCACTTCTGTAAATCCAGCGGCTCCTTGAGTGGCAAATGGAGCAGTACCACCAAAAGTAGCATAATTATATAAGCCTTCACGAGCACGATTCAAAAATTTATCCGCTGCGACATCGTACCAAGGTTTGTTTAATCCATCACCATCAAAGCTTGCAGCAATTGTCCCCCCCACAGAATAAAGAGCAGCCGTACCTGCCCAATTCAACGCTGCCATTTGAGTTGCAGTTAAACCAAGTTTATTTTTCCCATCTGAATTATATTCACCGCCAGCTGCATTTAATAAATACGAAGACGCTCCTGACAAAACTCCACCAACTATTATTTTTGTATAATCAATTTGTCCGCCAGTATACGCTGCCCCCGCTAAACTACCAAGCCCGGTTCCCAGTATACGAGAATACTTTGCATATTTAGGACCCATTGCATATTCGATACCCAAACCAATACTTTGAGAAATCATGTAGCTCTGAAAAGAAGGATCATTGAATGCTAAAGAAAGGTTATTAGAAAATGATGCTCCGCCATCCATAGAAGCACTATTCAAACGTAAATATGAATCCCCGTTTGAATAAGTAACTGTCGAACCTGAAAGATTGGTGTCACTTGTCAATTGATAGCTGGTTTGGTCTTGTGATTTTTTCTGAACATCAATGCTTGTATTCATACCCATAGCACCAGTCAAGCCAGCAAAACCAAGATATCCAACTGAACCGCCTAATAGCGAAGCAACCTGATTGCCTATATATGGATTACTGGAATAAAAAGATGAATCCTTAAGAGCCTCATATGCCAACAAACTACCGCCGCCAACCATAGCGCCTTTTACAGCGCCCATAGTTGCGCCTCTGATTATAGGACTAGTATTCCACCAAGAGCCAATACTTGAAGAAGCATCTTTAATCGTATATAAACTGCTATTTTGCGAAGTAGTAGCCATACCGCCTAAAGCACCACCAACAGCATACCCAAAAACCTGGCTTGCTCCGGCGCTCCATCCAAACTCATAAGAAGCCACGTTCGTTGCTGCTTGAGAAATTTCGGCAATAGCCAAAGAAGTTCCAAAGTTATAAAGCGTATCCCCTGGCATAACATAAGCGCAAACCAAGGAAATGCCTAAGCTTATTGCCAAATCTGTATTACTTGGCCCGGCAAAAAGCGGATCTAAATCCGGATAAGCCTGATAAGACTTTTTAGCACCGAATACTAATTTAGTCTCACGGTCAGTTAAAACTGCCAAACCCGCTTCTTTAATCTTGTCGGTTTGAGTTAAAATATACCCGCTAAAATCGCTAACAAATTTATCCTTAGGAAGGAAAGTGTCACCTTTATCGTAGAAATAGTTAACCTTATCTTTATCAATACTGGTGACTAAAACAAAGTGCCCTAAAGTATTATTGTTAACTCCTACGCCTAAATGAGCAACAAATGGGATGAGTTTCTGAGCGTTTTTCTCCAAAGTAGCGAAATCAACCTTGACTGCAGATAGTTTAACCCCAAAATATTCAGCTGTTTTCTCTAAGGCAAAAAGGGAGTTCGCAATTCGCTTTTCTTTTGGCTGGATATTGCCGGAGAGCAAATCAATCAAGATAAGGACGCTAGAAAGTTCTTCGACTCTAACATCCTTGCCCTGGACTTTTAAAAGATTATATAAAACATAGGTTGAACAAGGAACGGTTTCGGTTTCAGGATTCTTTAACCATTTATTAATCTCTCTTGCCTGGGCATTGGTGATCTTAGAATTAAAGTCTATATTTAGCCCCGGCTTAATTTGAACCTGGCTGATATTTTTATTGGCTAACGGCCTAATGAAGTTATAAACAGATTCGGCAACAACTTTATTGAATGATACTGGGGTTATAGCGCCAGCAAGAGACGCAGGAGAAGTTAATGAAAGAGAAGGGGTCTTCCATAAAACAGTTGGATTATATTCAATAGCCCAGGATACCTGTTCAGGAAGAAATATTGCGACAATCAAGAAAGCAACGGCGCGAATCCAAATCTTAAAACCAGACTTAAAAGAAGGGGCTTCTTCTTTACCTACATTAAAAGAAGAAAAAAGAGTTTCCCCCTTTCCCCCAACTTTTGTTTTCATGGTTTTGTCGGTTGTTGATTCCACTCTTTTAACCTTTTTTAATTATTTTTAAAACTTCTTAAGAACTACCTAATAAAAATACCGAATTGTCAAATACGGTTCTGCGTCCTTGCTTCTTGACGCATCCAAAGTATATCACTATATATATATAGTGTCAAGCATATTTTGTGCTAAAAAGAGAGCGTTTTCAAAATAGATATTTTAAGACAAAGATAAGCAGATTTAGGCATAAAATAGCAGAAATAAATGCAGTGAATTTGACAATAGACGATCGCGTGGGCACCATAGTGCGGATTGAAAAACACAATAAAACTGTTTTATTATATCATAGAATCCGGGAGCGTAGTTTAATCCTTGGTATAACACAGTAAATCGACGTTATTGCTTACACGACTACGCTAACATGATAGAATGGACATTTATAATATTGTGTGTGCATATATCCAATATAAATACTATTGTCAGAATGGACATTGTTATATACAAATACATTGAACTATATTACGATTTTAAAAATAACTTCTAGAAACTGCCCATAAGGTTGGCTATAATGTAATAGGATATGATATACGAACTAAATAATACTACTAATATTTGTAAATAAAGTGGTGAAAATAAAAGGCTAGCTATTCGAATAAATATAAACCATAATTGTAACGCCCAAATTGACATATTCTTAGGCTTAAAAACAACATGTTGTAAAGAATCATACTTACTCCAATCAGAGCTAACTATTCTATTTTCCTTCTTTAGTTGTTCATAAATCCAAGACCCCGGAAAAGGAGTTAGAATAGTCAAAGAAGTATGATATAATCTTGATCTTATAAGGAAATAAAGCAACCTTAAATAATCCTTATTTGTGTAGTAGTCAAAGCCAAGAATAAAACCACCCATTATCCTAATGCCATATGACCTGATTTTCTTGATGGCCTTATAATAGTCATCTAGTGAATTAATTCCAGCAATAGATGTTTTCTTTAATTTTTCCGGGTATATGGTCTCAAAACCTATAAAAAGTTCCCGGCAACCACTAGCTTTAGCTAAAACAAGCGCCTCTTCATCAAAAGCAATGTCAATTGAGCTATTACCTACCCATTCTATATTCATAGGCGTTATTTCTTTAAATAACCTTTTGATATATTTAGGATCGGAAAAGATATTGTCATCCCTGAAAATAAGGCTTGGTTTTTGCCAAGGGAGTAGCCTAAAAACCCCTTTTTTTGCCCTTTCGAGCAGTTTTATTGCCTGCTCCAATTTTATGAAACGTAAGCGACCGAAGGGGCGGGCGCAGAATTCACAGCAGTATTTACAACCCCTGCTTAACAATATGCCACTATTAGCAAGTATTGAAGGTTTTATACCCATGAAATAATCAAAAACCGGTGAGAAATAATCTTCTAGTGGCTCTTCTTTATATATGCGTTTTAAAGATTTATTTTCATAGTCTTCAAGAACATGGCGCCAAACCAACTCTGCTTCTCCTATAACTACGCTATCGCAATGCAACAAGGCCTCTTCCGGGAAATAACTCACATGAACTCCGCCCATAACTACAGAAGAGCCTGCTTTACGAAACCGATCGGCAAGATAATAAGCCTCCGTAGCATTAGATGTGGAGCAAGAAATTCCTATTAAAGCACCACCAATAAAATCCTGATTAAGCCAGAATAATTTTTGGTTAAAAACTCTTACTTTATACTTTGATGGGGTTAACGCGGAAAGAATAAGAAGTGAAAATGTTGTAGGGGTCCTTAAAAAAAACCGCACCACCAGCCGTATAACAGGGTGGCTGCTGGAAGGGACAATAAAGATAACCTCTTTTTTGATCTCTCCTCCTGATAATAATATAATTATACAATTATCAGTCTATGAATATTTTAGATAGTTGTCAATAAAAAATTTGGAAGAGTTAAAATTTGGGCATGCCGCCCTGCATGAATTGCAATAAGATTGGTCCGCCGATAATAATACCGACTACCGGCATGATAAAACAAATAAGCGGGAAAAGTATCTTTATCGGGGCTTTTAAAGCTATTCTTTGGCCTCTTTCAAACCTTTGACGCCTTATATCATCAGATAAAAGTTTAATGATTTCGGCCATAGGCGTACCCATTCTTTCGCCCTGGACAACCGTACGCACCACAGAAGACATCTCCGGTATATCTAACCTGCGGGCCATATCCTTGAGGGCTTGTTCTCGAGATTTACCTACGTTTATTTCGCGTAAAACTGCCGAAAACTCACTAATTAAAGGGCTGGGTTTAGAGCGCTCCAGAATCCATTTTAAAGCTGTCATAAAATCTAACCCCGCACTAACTACCAAGAAAAATATATCCAGAATATCCGGAAGTTGTTTTATAATTTCGCCACGGCGCTTATTTATCCGACTTCTCAAATAAAAATCCGGAAGAATAAACCCGACTCCTGCGGCCACAAACAACCAAAAACTCTCTATTTTGCTCATAGCGATAATATATAGAGAAACCGGTAATGCTGCCATCATAATTTCTTGTATAGTAAGTATTTCTTCGGGAAGAATATTTATTTCGGCCGCGATCAACTTCTGTCTTATTTGCTCCATTTTCTTACCAAATAAAACCTTATTTACAGGGCCAAGCAAGGCTGCCAAGAAAAATGGCTCTCTTGCTTTTTCCCTGGTTCCGGCAGTAATAACATGCTGCGGCAAATGCGATTCTTTTTCCGGTTTAACCAGATAGAAAACAACTAAAGCAATGCTTCCTATCGCAAAAAAATAAACTAACAAAAGCATCTATTATGCCTCCATTTTGCTTATGCGCTGAATAAAAATTATTCCTATAACTTCAGAAATAGCAGCATAAATCAATAATCCCCTCCCCATCTGAGAGTTAAGCATCCACTCCAGATACTGGGGGTTAGTCTTAAAAACAAAAGCGCCAAATACTATCGGTAAAATAGACATTATAATACCTTGCCATCTACCCTGAAGAGTCAAAGTCTTAATTTGCTCTGTTATGCGTTTTTTCTCCCTTAAGGTCGTAACAAGAGTATCGAATATAATTGCCAAGTTACCGCCTGTTTCTTTGGCAATCAATATGGCAATAGATAACATATTCAGCTCTTCCATCTGTATGCGTTTATATAATCTCTCGAAAGATTGTTCAAGTGTCATACCCATTTTAGTTTCCTTGATGATCATAGCAAATTCTTGCGAAGCAGGAGCAGGCATTTCTTCAACGACAACTTCTATAGCCTGGGATAAAGATAAACCTGCTTTTAAAGAAGAAGACAATATCCCAAGTACATCGGGAAGCTGATCTTTAAATTTCTGGAGGCGTTTTTTTTCTAAAAGAGAAATTATAACGGATGGTGCGACAAAGCCAAATACAGCTGCTGCTATGCCGGCAGCCATATTTTGGAAAATAATCAAGCCTACAAGCCCCATACCAAAAGGAGCTATGGACTGAACCATAAAAAGCTTCTTTTTTCTTACATCGACATAGATATTTTCTAATTTTTTGGTGGTTTGCTCTACTTTTCTTTCGTGGAACTTATTATAGGTTTTTGAAATGGTGGGGGCTAAAGCAAAGAAGAGAAGGCCTACAGCGGCAAAAGCTAACAATAATACAATGAACAACATGCTTTAATTATCCTTCTTAAGCCAATCCATGCCAATCAGCTTCCTTTTATTGCGAGAATCATTGGATATATCTAATAATAATGTCAGATTTTGAGTACTGACAGCTATAGTGGTTTTCGCTGAATCTTGAGAATGTATACGCCAATTATGGAAATATTTTAGGCTTCCACCTGCAGTACGAAAAGAAAATGAATAGTTCTTTAGGAATGCCTTACGATACCCCAGCTTGTCTTTTTCGTTAAATTTCTTATACGTACCTCCCACATCCACGCCGACGGCTTTTAGCGACTCCCACCCAATATATTTTTCAACTCCCAGGCTACCCTTAGCCATTCTCGTAAAAACATATTTTGCAAAATCAACATCTGAAGCAGGGACCATATCACAGCCTAAAAGAAAAATCGCTAAAGATAAAACGCTTAGAATTACTTTAACAATTCTCATTGCTCCTCCTTGATACTTAATTGTTTTTTATCGCTGATTTATTTTTAGTATAACTAAAAACGGCCTCGGCTGCAAGAAGAATTAAAAATCTTAGGGTTTACTGAAGCCTAACATAACAACCGCCATGCTCGCTGCAAGCTCCATTATATGAAACTGTGGCACTACGAGAGATTGTACCACCCGAACGATTCCATGTGCCCAAAACACCCACAGCGCCTCCAGAAGGATCGGTTCTGCTAACACTCACAGAAGTGCTGCCGGAATAATGCCTTAAATATATGCATGTTTTCTTGGTCCAACTACCGCTTGTTTTGGTTTCGGTATGCGGAACCTCATAAGAACCAGCAGTAACAGCAACTGAATGACTCCCGAGACTATCCGACCAAGTATAAGTAGCGGGATTAACTCCTCCCAACACATCTCCAGTTGCTGCTTCCATTTGGTTATAGTAGTTTTGAATTGCGGCCATAACCGTATCCACCTGGCTAATCACATTTGAAAGAGTTGCCTGGGCTGCAGCAAACTCATCAACCAGATCTTCATTTAAAGTACCGAATGAAGCTGCAAAATCCTCTCCATCTCCACGGCATGGGGGGTTAGTAACGCAACTTTTACTACATGGAGGCCACACCACGGCCTCACTACATTCAGTACACGCACCGCTACCCTCAGTGTCTAAATTTCCGGCTGTACATACTTCCAGGCTTTGCCTAACAGTCTCAATCTCGCTTGACCAAGATAGCATATTATTCCTAATTTCTTGTAACTTATCATAAAAATCCCCTGTTTGCGAAGGATCATAAAATGAAGGAAACCAGGAATTATAAGTACCGACTAAATCATAACTATCCTGCTGTTCTATAGCATTGGAGAAATCGCTAAAATTTTGTAACTCTAAAATCATATCGTCTACATAGTCATAACCTGCGGGAGGAGATCCGCAATCCGTGCAAGTTTCGCAAGAATCACATGCGGCTAACCAGCTATTGAGAGCTGCCTGGCTAGGCCCCGAATCCCAAAAAGTAAGCCCGCGTAAACTTTCTAACGTACGGAAAAAAGCAATTAAACTTCCATCTCCGCCTTCTATTTCCTGACGACAGAAAGGCCCATAAACACTAACACAACCATAGCCTCCGGAACAATCCTGGTACACTGTATAGAGTTCATATTCTTTAAAGTCTGCCAAGGCTGTTTTAAAAGCATCTGTAAGGGTTTTCATTGTAGCAGCAGCAGACCGATATGCCTCTGTCCTGTTCCACCACCAAACTTGGAAAGCAGACACCTCTTCTGAAGTATCTCCGTCAGTATCGGTGTCCGGGCTATCCGCAACCATATTGGGGTCATCAACAACTAGTGAAAAGGCCTGTAACATCGTACCCTCTTGAAAACGCTCATATTCAGGCAAACCATTCAAAGCCTTAGAAGCAGCTGCAATAGCTGCAGAACTCATTTTATCGGCAACAGAAGCATTGTAAAGTTTACACCCGGCAACAACAACCACGCCAATAGTAGCTCCAACAGCGCTAGCTGAAGCTATACATGAGACAGCCACGTCTATAGCAAACTCTCCAGCTGCGGCTTCAGTCATACCAGCAGCTATGCCTGCTTCATAAGCAGCCTGTCCAGACGTAGCTGCAGACTCGCCTGCTGCTCCTACACCAATCTCAGCCCCCATCATAGCTCCGCCGCCAATAGCCGCACCAATTATTGCCCCTTGCAATGCTCCGGTAAGAATATTTGTTCCCGAAATAGCCGCTCCAATAGCCCCTCCAATAGCCCCTGCTAGCGCAGCTACCAATATACCATAACTCGCAAACCAGGTTGTTCCATAGCCAACAATGACAACTATTATCGCAAAAACTATGGCAAGAATTACAGACAACCAGCTACTTTTTTTGCATTTTTCAATACCGGGTATGCTATTATATAAAACATTTGCCTTAGTAGCCAGTTGGCTTCCCAGGCTTAAAGCGGCCGAATCCGCGGCGTTGGCCAAAGTAGTAGCAGTAATAGATATCTTACCCATATTAACAATAGCCAGAACAAAAATTAAAACTGCCACCATCATTAAAATCAAAATAGTGGCAATTTGTCCGGATAAATTAGGTTTACTAATATTAGATAAAGACGCTGAACGACGAATAACTTTCAGCACAAAACCTCCTTAATATTGCCTTCCATAACCAAAGGCATCAGCAGAATCACGCATTTTCCCGCTGATTGCTCTTTTAGTATAGCCAAAAATAGCGGTTACTGCAAGAATAATTACCGTTATTAAAATAGCATACTCCATACTTGATACGCCTTTTTTATCCATTTTTAATTCCCAGTAAATATACTAAGTGCCGGGTAACCTACATCATCGTAATTAGTCCCTGTTGTCCTGGTACTTTCATAACTCTCTTGCCTAAAAGCAAGCTGCCCGGAAAACCAAGAACATATTTTCACACTCGCCAGGCCTAATATAAAAACACCTATTAAGGCAATACTTACCTCAAGAGAAACTTGCCCTAATAAAGATTTTCTTTTTTTATTACCATGCCCAGCTATCATTTTGGGATACCCCCGTATCTACATCGATCTGAGAAAGCCCATGGCCACTCTGATAAAATATTTTTCTATGCGTGGTTGTAGCCCAATTAATACTGTCGCTTGCGCTAAGGCCGCTCTTAGACAAACTATTATTAATGGCTGTATCCTGGCTACTATTAATCCCTATACCCATACTCCTTGCCCTGGCGAGAGGAAAACTTTCCGAAGGAAATAGAGAACCCTCTGCTCCGCAATACCAGGGAGTTTCTATACTTGCGCTACAAATATCACTACAGTCACCTGAGCTTTTACCTCCCCTTACACAGTCAGCTTCACAAGCTGCCTGGTTACTAATCAAATAACAAATTCTACGTATTGAATCGGCGCTTACAAATTCCCCCTCACAAGGATCCAGTATCCTAATGCTTGTTGAATACTCGGTACACTCTTCCACATTTGTTTCAGGATTTATTTCATATGTTAAACATGCTCCCTCTGTGGCGCCACAGCCCTGGTCAGGATCAGAACATACTGATGAGGCGCCATAAATTTCTTCATATTTATCTACCTGGTCCTCTGTGGCATCTGCAACATCCCGAAAACCCGCAGTCGTAAAACTATAAGTCTGGCTTCCATTTGTGCCGCGGATTTCTACAGTTGTACTCGGTAATTCATCTTCACTTATAGCAGAATCTTGCATATGATAATTACGCGTAACACTTCCTGAGCTACTTAAACCTGAAACAGAACCCACGCCAAAAGGATCAGATGGATTAGGAATATGCTTATCTACTACTATTGTATAACTTCCTTGCTCTCCGACATTGTAAGCTTTTCTAAAAGCCTGCATCATAACTTTTTGTTGATAATTATAGCGTAACCCATAGCTAATCACTATACCTAAGATACTGACTAAGATAGTGCCTAAAGTAGCAAACTCTAAAAGTGACTGCCCTTTTTTATCCGTGATCTCTATCATTAAAAAGCTCCCACGTTTTCTGAGCCACTTAGAGTTTGGGTAGAATCAGTAGTAGAGTTAGATGTGGATCTTATCTTGCCGTTATCATCTGCAGCTATTGATTCAGTGGTCATTACCGTTGAAATACTCATAGCTACATTGGAATTTACGTTTGAAGGATCATACTGTTTGCCTATGTTATCAACATTATCTCTAAGTCGGCCTTGAACTCCGCGTTTAAAATAAACTTGTATAGCCAATAACGCCCCAACAACAACTGCAACCATTATGGCATATTCTATTGAAGATTGCGCCAATAATATTTTCTTTCTTTTAGTCAGCATACTGTGTAGTAGTTGATGTCCCATTTGTAATTATGTTAGAATTAAATGTCGTGGCTTGATTCCCCCCGCCAGAAGTAGTAGTATTATAAGTGGAACTACCTATAGTTGTACTACTACTACTACTCCTTTGCCCATAATCGGAATCTTCTTCACTATCTGTCTGAGAACCCATTTGGTCTGCAGCCGTCTTAACCGCCGACTGAATACCTCTTTTGACATACGTCTGCATATAAACAAAAACAATAATCACAATGCCTGCCATCAGCACATATTCAGATACACTTTGGGCTTTTTTTGAATAACACATGCCTTAAGTCCTTAATTTTGAATAGCCTGCTCCACATTCAAATCCTGCACAGCTTCATTTCCTGTTATATTACTTGAAGTGTCTATGGTAGAAGAACTACCATTTGGAGAAGTATTTTCTGCGCTAGTAGTAGTTGTAGTAGTTGTATACGCGCTAGTTACATTACCAGCAGAATATTGGCTACCGATATTATCGGAAGAATCTTTCAGCTTCCCCTCTAATCCTCTCTTCATATAAATTTGCATTGCCAGTAAAGCCCCAATAACAACTGTAATTATAATCGCATACTCAAGGGTGCTCTGCCCCCTTGCATTTAACCTTGAATTTTTCATTTATTCGCCTCCTTCGATAATTAAATGCTTACTTTATTGTGCTGCGCTATAAGTCTGCGTGCCCTGTCTAGTACTAGCCTGGGTCGAAGTACGAGCTACGCCTCCTCCGAGAGCAGTATTTTCAGTATCTGTAGCATTATTACTATTATTAAAGTTAGACGATAAATAATAAGGCTCATATTGCGTACCCAACTCATCTACCTTTTCTTTAACTTTACCCTGGATGCCTCTTTTAACATAAGTCTGCATAGCCACTGCTGCTGCCACGACCACGCCTATTAATATGGCATATTCAGCTGTATTCTGCGCCCTTTTATTCCTTAGTAATTTAAACATATCTCTCCCCTCCTTAAATTATAATTATTATTGCGGTAAATTACCAGATGCCGCGCTGATACTCCCTGCTGCATTATTCATCGAAGTATTAACAGAGTTGCTAATAGCTTGACTCGCTGCGATAATAGCTGCAATAATTACGGTTAATACGATAATATATTCCAAAATGCTTTGACCTTTTCTTTTCTTCATCATTTCTTCACCTCCCCTCTGTTATTGTAATGGATTAGACGCATCCCCATTAATTTGATTTTCCATAATCTTAACATTTGCCCGCACTGACCTCTGAACATATAAACCCATAGCGCCTATTGCTGCTGCTACGATGGCAATGAGTAAAGAAAACTCTAAAGTACTCTGGCCTATTTTATTAATTACCCGCATTTATAATCCTCCCGGCAGCTGTATCAAGATGCATGCGCACTAACCTTGCTTTCAATAGCTTTGACATTTGCCTGTACTGCCCTTTGAACATATAAACTCATAGCAGCTATTGCTGCTGCTACGATAGAAATAAGCAAAGCGTATTCTATAATACTCTGACCTTCTCTATTAATTACCCGCATTTATAATCCTCCCGGCAGCGGAATCAAACATGCTCTCTGCACTTGATTGGACAGAACCCTTGAATGAGCTAATTCCTATCAAAGTTACTGCGGCTATTGCGCTTAGAATAATAACATATTCAAGGGTAGATTGCGCTTTCTTACTTATTAAAGACTTTTTTAAACTCATTATTAACCCTCCAAATAAAAATACCGAAATCCTTTCACGGCTTTCGGTACGCGGGATAAAACTCATGCTCTTGACCCAAACAACAGAAATAAGATAAAAACATTTGACAAGCATTCTTCCCGTGGCCGCGCTCCTCTTAGCACCTCCATGCCAAGATTCGCCTTTCATTGATGCCGTCTATTACACTACAAATATAACATTTATATAGGTAAAAGTCAATCTCATTTGAGAATAAACTGAAAACGCTTTCTTTATTCTAGCTTGCAGAAAAACCTTTTCCCTTCCAAAACTATGGCTTTCTCATTAATTCTTGCACAAATATATTCAAGATCTTTCGAATACTTATAACCTTGGCAAGGCCTGAAAATTAACAAGGCTAAATCTCCTCTTTTGCGTATTTTTGCCCTTAATTGGTAAAATCGTTCGCTTAAAACCTGCATATACTTATCGTCATATCCATATGGCAGGAAATACTTTTTGGCATATAAATCCAGCATTTGCAGATATTTAGCTAACAAGGCTTCTAAATCTTTACGAGCGTGTACATCTTCAAGCAAATATCTATCAAGCCTAAATGTATCTTCATAACCCGAGCCATAAGCCAAATATTCGGTTTTGCGATTAAAATCCTGAATGCCCTCATCAAAATTAGGCCAATGCCGCAAATAAGTAAAAAACAAGTTTTCTAGTGAAATTCTATCATTCGATAGATTTGTCAATATAACCATTTTTATTTTTTCTTCCCTGCCCAGTTTTACGGCACATCCGCGCAAGACCACCTCATTATTACTATCAGTTAGGAATAAAGCAATTTCCGCTTCTGCTATAAAAAAATCTCGCTGCAATGGCTCATAATAGTATGTTTTAAATTCTGCCATTTTATTCACTTTCCGAAAATTTACATATTGCCAGCTATAAAGCGCGAAAACAAAACTACGCTGCCCGATATTTTCAAGACAGATATTCTCTGCATCCTTAAATTCGACATCATATAGGTGCACTTTAAAATTCTTACCGGCTTCGGAACTTAAAAAAGAAATAAAAGTGAATAATTCTACCGGCGGGGAATCCGTACCGGGAGCGATATTCATTACTAATGGTTCTTTTTCGCGCAAGGAATTATTGATGCGATTTTTAACATTATACACTCCACTGGAAAAATGGTTCGGAACCTGAGAAGTAAGCCAAATAGTCCTGAATTGAGCATCAAAATAAATATGTTTTCCGCCTGGAAGGTCCAGCTTAACCCCGCGCACCTCTTTCAATAAGGTGGATAGATTATGCAAGACGAGATCCAGCAAATCATCGGTTTTATTGATTTTTTCCAAATAACCACTAATTTGTTCTTCACCAATCGTGCTTCCGGTTAAAACCGAAAGACCTCTCGGGTTATCTTTTAAAATATTACGGTATAATAAGAATTCTGTTTCTTTTACCAGATCTTCGGAAAATTTAAGCCCGGTATTTTCTGCTATGGCTTCAGTAATATAGCGTGTTCCGCCTAACAAATAATCAGCGAACTTAAGGATAAAAACCCCTAGCCCATCCGCTTCAACAACGCCCCTTTTAGGCTTATTCGGCCGGCCTACAGGCATGCTAAGTTTTTTTTGTTTAAAAATTTTATTGACGCTAGATTTAGAAAGTTTAATGCGGAATTTTTCTGACACTAAAACAGCTAATTTGCGGCAGCTAATTTGCGGCAATGCCTTTTTTTTCTTAAGTATAAATTCTAAAACTTCCGGTTTTATTTTATGTATAACGCCCAACTAATCTCCTATGTGTAAGCCTAGAATGGACATTTATAATAAATTATACTTGTGAATGAAAGATTAGTCAACCTGCGATTTAAAAAGATGGGATTAATCGATAATCTCGATTATGTCTCGCAATTGAGTATTGCTGCCTTTGAGGACTCCTGAGGAAAATTCAATAACACAGCACCCCGACCAATATATAGGGCTTAAGCGAAAAGGCTTAATATCGGATAATATGCCGGTCACAGAGTTTTTCTTATCTAAAAAAAGGCAGTCAATATTAAATTGCATAAAAAAAGTATGGATGGAATTACAGGGTTTAATCAGGAGTGCTTCAGAGCTTCCTAAAGACTTTCTGCCTAGCAATCCTTTTATTCGTGTCCAGGGCTTATCAGCTATATTTAATTTCTCCGCCAATAAAATGCCCTTAGTTTTATTTACGACTTTCATCAGGATTTATACTGCTTTAAAGATGCTTTCCGGCAGGAGTATCCCTCTTACTTTCATCTCTTCATAAAAAGTAGGGATATGACCGGTAGATTTAAATTCACCCAGAACATGTCCGTTGCTATCTATTCCTGTCTGCTTAAAAACGAAAATGTCCTTTGAGGAAATTTGCGTTTCATTTTGCATCCCGGTTAATTCGGTTATTTGAACAATTTTACGTGTCCCGTCGGATAAACGGTTAGTATGGATAATAAGGTCTACTGCTGAAGCAATCATTTCGCGGATTGCCCTGATCGGAAGTTCGATCCCTGACATAAGGATCATCGAATCAAGCCTGGCTAAAACATCTTGCGTAGAATTGGCATGTACGGTAGTTAAAGAACCATCATGGCCTGTATTCATGGCCTGCAACATATCTAAGGCTTCTAAACCGCGACACTCGCCAATTATAATCCTATCCGGACGCATTCTCAAAGTATTGCGGAATAAATCACGGATAGTTACCGCGCCCTTACCCTCGATATTCATAGGCCGGGATTCAAGCCTTACCCAATGTCCCTGGTCTAACTTTAACTCGGCGGCGTCTTCTATGGTAATAATGCGCTCATTTTCCGGTATAAAGCTGGAAAGGATATTTAATATTGTGGTTTTACCGGAACCCGTGCCCCCGGAAACAATCATATTTTTACGCACCATAACACATGCTTGGATAAAATCTGCCATGTTGCGGTTCAAAGTTTTTAACTCAATGAGTTCCTCTATTTTTAGCCTTTCTTTACGGAATTTTCTTATGGTTACAGTTGGCCCGGTCAAAGATAAAGGAGGGATAACCGCATTAACACGCGAACCATCCACAAGGCGGGCATCAACCATTGGCGCAGATTCGTCGATATGCCTTCCTATAGGCGCGATAATACGCTCAATAACCGTTTTAACCTGGTCATTAGAAATAAACTTTTTGCTGGTGAGCTCTATTTTGCCTTTACGTTCGATATATATTTCATCTTTATTATTTACCATAATATCGTTTATATCGGGATCGGCTAAAAGGTCTTCCAGTGGCCCCAAGCCCAAAGCTTCATCTAATATTTCTTTTACGAACTTCTTGCGTACTTCGGTCGAAGAAATCACGCTCCCGGCTGCCTCGGCTAAAAGATTAACCACAGAAATCTCTGCCTTATCCCTTAATTCTTTATTTTTTTTCGAATCACTGAATGCTTTTATGTCCAATTTCTTAAGGTTCAAATCTTCTAAAAGGCGGTTATGGATTTTCTTTTTTAGCTTCAATATCTCATCTTCTTTCTCTGCTAATTTTACATCTACCAGGGGTTCTACCATTCCTTCTTTTTGCCATAACTCATCGGTCTTTTCGAAACCAACCTCTACTGCTTTGGTATAATCCAGGTCTTTCCGCTCTAAAAACAACCTAGTATCGGCAATAAGTATATCCGCAAATTTACGCACTGCTAAAGAAAATTTGGCTTTGGGCGTGTCAATAACTACAGGCACCCCTCGGTTAACCGCTAATCCCACAGCTTTTCCTTCGGATGGAAGGCGGGCCAAAATATCACTGGGTAAACTCACTTTAATTTCCTGCCAGCTAATCCCAGAAATTGATTCTGCGCGGTTAAGAATTATCTTAACCATAGAAAGCGGCAAATGCAGGAATTGTAAAGTATCTAAGGCCCATTTTGTCTGATATATAGAAAGTATGTCCGGGGTAACTGCTAAAAGGATAAGATTGGCCTGATTAAGAGTCGCAACAAAAACTTCGCTAAAATTTTTTCCTGCATCCACAATAACAAAATCATAATCATTTTCTAAAAAACCGAATATCTCTTTTACTCTACCGGCTTCCAAATGCGGGGATTGCTGCGGCCTGATAATGCCGGGGATAAAATCAATTCCAAACTGGCTATGGGTTATAAAATCTTCTTTTTTAGTGCTCTCAGGATACTTCTTAAGATGGTGTAGAAAATCTACAATCGCCTTTTGAGGCTCAAGATTAAGCATCCTGGACATATCATTACCGCCGTGTATATCTAAATCAACAAGACACACCCTCTGATTGGCCTGAGCTAAAGATACTGCCAGATTTACAGAAAAAAGAGTCTTGCCTACGCCGCCTTTTGTACTGAATATTACGACTGTCTTAGCCATAAATTAGTCTAAACGGTATATTATGGGTATATCTATCCAGATATCATTTTGTTCAATTGCGGAAGGAAACGGCGGATAAGACCCAATCTCCTTGGCTAAATTAAGCGCGTACTCATCCAACACGCTATAGCCGGAAGAATTCTTAACTTGTGCCTCGATTAATTCTCCGGAAGCCGATAGATGTAGGCTTAATTTAACCGTGCCTTGGTAATCCATTTCTTTAGCCGTATTAGGATAGACTAACTTATCTAAAATACGGCTCTGCACTATTCTTGCATATCCGGAGACCGGCTCTTCTTTAGAATTCATCTGTTGCGGTATAGATATTACCTCTTTAGTCATTGGTTCTTTTCTTACCTGCGATACAGAGGTTTTTTTATCTGATCTATCGGAAACTATATTAGGAGTCAAAGTAATAAACAATTCCGTAGTATTTCTTTCACCTGTTCCGCCACCTTCCTTTATCTGTCTTTGCCTGAATAAAGCTCCGGCTACCGGGATATCGCCTAAGAAAGGAACTTTACGCACATCTTCTTCGCTTTTTTGTTTAATTAAACCCCCCATGGCCAATGTTTGTCCATTGTCCATAAAAAGTTCCGTAGAGGCATTGCGTTTAGTCAAAGGATATGCTTTTGCAGTAGGCGCATTGGTAGGCCCTATTGTCTCAGCTGTGCCTACTTCGCTTACTTCCACATTTAATCCTAACTTAATGCGGTCCTTTTCTGTAACCTGTGGCTTAATCTTAAGTTTTATGCCATACTCCTTATACTCAACAGTACTGGAAGTATTGCCTCCGGAAGTAGTCGTCGTAGTAAATGTTGGCTTTTCGCCGCCAACTAATAATTCCGCTTCTTTCCCGCTCTGACAGGTAAGATTAGGCCGTGAGAGTATTCGAGCCTTACCTTCTTGAATAAGCATGTCTAATTTAAGAGTAAAAGGATCTGCGGTGCCGTCCGAAGTAGCTCTTTGCAAATTTAATATTTTAAATAACGTTGAAAATTTTGTGCCGGTGCTGCCGATGCCGGGTGAACCTCGTTCATAAAGACTAAGAGAGCCTGGCCATGTAAACCCGAGCTTATTGGTTGCGTCTTTATCTATTTCCAAAACCTGGACATCTATGGAAACAACTGCCTCTTCTTCCCTAACTTCCAACAAATCAACAATTTTATTCTTTAGATCCCCGAGAGTAGTAATAATTTTTTCTCTTTCCTGGGAGGTTTTAACGCGGCCCATAAGAAAAACTTTACCTTCATCGGCTACGGATTCGGTATAGACTTCCGGGTATTGAAGTTTTTCCAATAAGACGTCGACCCTTTCTTTTATTGATATGATATCTTCGGCGTAAACTTTTACCTGAGAAGACTGCTCGCCGAAATCATCCCAGAAAACCAAGGTAGTTTTACCGACTGACTTAGGAGTAAGATTCATTTCTCTTTTCCCGACATTGCTGACATCGGCAACCGCGGGGTTCCCAATCATAACCCTGGTAGGATTACTGACCGGGATAATCTTAGTTTCTCCCATGTATAAAATAACATCTTCGGATTTATCGTCTTTAGAAAATCCGGCGAAAGGAAAAACTAATAAAACAACAAGCGCTAACCAGATAGAACTCACTCTCATTCTTACTCCTTTATTTATTTATAGATTGGGACTTTTTCTTTATTTAAACCACGGTAGACTTCCACGTAACCTTCTGCCTGTGGTTCGATTTTTTTAACTTCCTGCGGCGCTTCTTTACGTACCATATTTGGCATAGCGTATTCGATTACCGTATCCCAACTGGCCGGAGGCATTTGTTGAATTTGAGAATCGCCCGGTGAACGTAAAGACAATCTAATTTTTCCCTGTTCTTGGACAAAAGCAATAATATTGGCTTCTTGTGGCGTAAGCGCCAAAGTAATTAAAGGCGCTGCTTCCCTTTTTTCATCTCTTTTGTACCGACCTTCAGACTTACCCGCCGCACCGGTATCCTGACCAACAGCTAAAATCAAGATATTTTGGAACAAAGGCATAACTCCTACCTGCGTAGCTTGTTTTCCATCGGGAGTCTGAACCGGAATAGGAACTAAAGAAATTACATCTACGTAATCTCCAGGCTTGATTAAACCTACTAACGACGAGATATTATCCGCGTTAATGGTAATGGCCCTTTTGCCGATAGGAATTGCGCCGGCCAGGTTGCTATCTTGCCGCATATGAGCAAGTTTCGTCATGGCAATCTGTTCACCCTTGGTTATTTGTGCGGTAGTTATCATCCCGTCAATTCTATCTAAAGAAGTTGCTACCTGGGATTGTAAATCTTGATTAGAAACAATCACGCTGGCCAATAAATTACCCTCGATAACTGTGCCTTTAGGCAAGTCTTGTTTAGCAATTAAAACCGCGGTCTGATTACCTCGGATTTCACGCCTTGCCTCTTCTTCCGCAACCTGCCTTTGCTGTTGTAAATAGCTATTCAGAAAAAATACTGCCAGAATACCAAAAACAACACTTCCAATTATTAACATTTTTTGTTTCGACATTTATTTTATCTCCCCTTCATAAACTTCTATTTTTGCCTCGCGAGAAAGCTTTCCGATCATCTCTTCGATCTTTTGCTGTTGTTTTACAAAAGTCAAACCTCTCTTTATATCTTCCCACATATCCGAGAGAGATTTTTGTTTCCCTCCACGCTTTGCTACCACTTTAATTATGGTATAGCCGTCGGGGCTTTTAAAAATACTGCTGACCTTACCGACATCTAAACTATCGGAAAAGGCAATCGCATCGAACTGGGCAGACTTTTTCCCTCTTGTAATATACCCTAAATTTCCGCCGTCTTTAGCGCTAGAGGCCTTTGAACGCACTCTTGCTAAATCATCAAAGTCTTGTCCTTGTAAAAGTTGAATTAATACATCTTTTGCGTCTTGTTCACTAGACACGACTATTTCTGCTATTTGCCTTTCTTCGGGCTCTTTTAATTGTTCTTTGTAAGTATTATAATAATCTTCGATATCTGTTGAGCTAACTTCGACTTTTTCTGCTTCCTGCCTTATTAATTCCATAACCAAAAGGTCTTGTTTTGTTTTTTCTAAAGCCTGGTTTACTTCATCTTTCCTGTCCAATCCTTTCACGAGGGCATCCTGGTAAAGCAAAGTTCTCCTGACCATTTCATTTTTAACATAATTTAGCTTTTGATCGCGCGTAGTAATTTTAGCCTCTGCTTTATCCGCCGGAACCATTGCGTTATATGCGTCTATCTCCCTGTTTAAATCCTCTAAAATAATCGGGGCATTGTTAACCTTGGCTATAACAGTCCCTTTTATGACCTGTATTTGTGATTTTGGTTTTGAAACAGTTTTAGGTTTTGCCAACCCTATTTTGTCACATCCGGCTAAAACTAGCACTACTATACAAAAAAATAGCTTTGTGTAAAATTTCATCGGTTATCCTCCTTAAAGAATTAAATTTTCTTTTCTTCTTCGATTACCTTTGCCAGTGATTTTGAAACCTCAGCCAATAAATAAAGACAAAAAGAAATAAAAGTATATATAGGTAAAATTATAAAACCCATCCAGCGCGGATATTCAAGGCCCCCAGCACCCAGGAGCATTGATACTGCGCCGATAAGCCCGAAAAAGAAAAAAATCCAGGCAGCTGTTTTCACAACCACGCTGGATGTCTTAAAAAAACCGGAATGTCCTTGCATTAAACCCCCTTGTGTTATTTTTATCATAAATCCTTAAAATTGCAAGCAAATTTTGATAATAGCCCCAACGAGATTTGAACTCGTGTTTACAGCTTGAGAAGCTGACGTCCTAGACCAGGCTAGACGATGGGGCCGCATGTTGGAAATTAATATAACATATTTTGCTTGCGGGTCAATATTTTATTTGACCCCTGGCCCTATTTATGTTTAAATAAAAGCCATGATTAATATCGGCATGGGTTTAAGCGTAGAAAAAAACCCCAATTTGGCTGCCAAAGAAGCGCTAAGAAAAGCTCTTACCGGCCTTCCTAACAAAAAAGCCAATTTAGCCATTGTTTTCAGTTCACCAAATAATGCCCACCCCAATGTTTTAAAAACCATATCTTATTCTATCCCGGGGATTTCTATAATCGGAGCCAGCGGATCAGCTGTATTTTCAAACTATGGAGTTTTTAAGAATGCCCTGGCGTTAATGTTATTAGAACTACCCGCGGGATTTTATTTTAACACCTCTTCCATCAAAGGCACAAGTTCCAGCCCGACAATATCTTTAGGAGAAGAACTGGGTAATAGGCTTCTTCATAAGTTTCATAATATGCCCCGCTCTTTCGGGATAGTAATATCCGACGGATTAATCGAGGAGAACTCTAACATTGTTTACGGATTACAGGAAAAACTCGGAAAAAGCTTCCCGCTATTGGGGGCATCGACATCTTACAACTATAAAACCTTGCCTATGCCTCTTTACTCTGAAGAAGAAATATTGCATGACGCTGCTACTGCTATGATCTTCGGGGGAAACTTAAATTTCGGGATGGGAATTAAGCACGGATGGAAACCGCTAGGCAAACCACACACTATAACGTCTGCTTATGCTAATGTTATCAGAGAAATAGATAACGCCCCGGCAACGAGATTCTACGAAAGGTACCTTGATTGCGACATAAATAAACTTAAAAAAGAACTCAAACATATTTCAATGTTATACCCGATAGGTATACGCATACCCGGAGAGAAAGAATACCTTCTGAGAAATATTACTGCCATAGAAGATGATGGCGCAATATACCTGCGAGGCAATGTCACCGAAGGCAGTATTATCCGCCTTATGATTGGGACCAAAATAACATGCCTTGAAGCTGCCAAAGAAGCGGCGCAAGAAGCTCAACAAAGCTTAACCGGGCCAATCATGGGCATCAAAAAAAAGGATGCCAGGAAATTTGCTATTGTTTTTAACTCATTTTCGAGGTATAGTTTACTCCAGAGAGAAACAAACAAAGAATTAAAAATAATTAAAGATACCCTCGGTAATGATGTCCCCATAATCGGGATATGCACTTATGGCGAGCTGGCACCATTAAGAACAGTTGCTTATCGTGGACAAATCTATTTTCATAACCAGACTATATCGGTTTTACTAATAGAGGGCTAGCTCCGACTGTGTCGGAGTTTTACGCAGAAGGCGTAACGCCGGCGCAATTCCAATCAGCGCCGGGCGCTAACTAAATCAAGAATTAAGGTGCTCAAATGCCGGAAATAACCCTGACATCTGTTTTAGGCAGTTACATAATTCTATCTATAATTACAATATCCGTTTTTATCATAATTATGGGCCGTAAAAAAATCTCAATACTGGAGAAAAATGTTGAGAACCTGACTAAAACCCTTGAGGAAATGGATGAACAGGCAAAATTACTGGTTTCTACCGATATGGAATTAAACAAAACCCAGGAAGAGCTGGACAAAAAAATGTCCGGCCTTTATGCTCTCCAAAATTTATCCCGGAACATAAGCACAACTTTAGAAGAAAACCAAATATTTCAGCGCATTGAATCAAGCCATCTGGAAGAGTTGGGTTTTGAAAAAGCCATTGCCTTCCTCATCGAAGACAATAATTCTAAAATAAATATTACCTTAAACCTCGGTTACAACGAAGAAGAAACCAAAACAATAAAAGATTTCTTGGATAATTATAAAGCCCGGTTCTTAGAATTAATCGAAACTGCCCATACTTTTTCTAATATTTCAAAGGCCGTTGGAGACATTGCTAAAGAAGAAATAAACCGATTTTTTGCGGTGACCTCTTTTGTTATTGCTCCTATCCTGCCGAAAGAAGGAAACAGGGGAATTCTTTTTGTCGGTACAGAAAATACCGATACTACTGTGACCGAGGGCGACGAAGAACTTATGACCATATTATCCAACCAAGTCGGCCAGGCCCTGGAAAATGCCAGGCTCTTCGAACAAACTTGGAGAGCGCAACAAGATTTGGAGAAAAAAGTAACAGAGAGAACAGGGGCGCTAACATCTGCTCTTGAAGAAGTACAAAAAATCAACAAGCGAAAAACGGATTTCGTCTCAAGCGTATCCCATGAGCTAAGAACTCCCCTTACCTCTGTTAAAGGCTATGCTTCCATTCTTTTATCTTCGAAACTGTGGACATTACCCGATGAAGTAAGGGCAAGGCTTGAAAAAATAAATAAACACAGCGACGAATTAGTGTTATTTATCAACGACCTTCTAGATATATCGCGTATTGAATCAGGAAGAATTACCATGAAACAAGAACCTTTGGACTTAAAAAAGATTACGGACGAGGTTTCAGATATGCTGGGAGTTTTATTAAAAGAAAGGCAAGTCGAACTAATTATAAACTTAGACGATGACGCAAAAATAGTCTACGCTGATTACGGGCAAACAAAACGTGTATTCATTAATATTATTAATAATGCCATGAAGTTTACGCCGCCGCAGGGGAAAATTACAGTGACCGGCCGTAAAATAAGTGAAGAAAAAATACAGATTGATATCACCGATACCGGATGCGGCATGCCCGAAGAAGCCCAGGAAAAGATCTTTGAAGAATTCTACCGCGTAGATAACGCGATTAACCAAGAAGTCAAAGGAACCGGGCTTGGCCTTACTTTAGTAAAAAATATTATCGAAGCGCATAAAGGAAAAATTTGGGTAAAAAGCAAGGTTGGAAAAGGCTCTACATTTAGTTTTACTTTATCGACAGAATTATCATGATCTAACTCCGACTTCGCCGGAGTTTAGCTACACCACTACTTGAGGTGTTCAAATGGCTGTAAAAATTCTTATTATAGATGATGACCCGGATATACGTGACGTTATGAAACTTACTCTTGCTGAGGAAAATTACGAAATAACCGAAGCCGCCAATGGCGAAGAGGGCGTCAAAATCGCGCAAACAAAACCTTTTAATTTAATCCTTTGTGATTTTCGCATGCCTAAAATGGACGGCCAGCAAGTATGCCGGACAATAAAAAGTGATTTGCTCTTACGCCATGTGCCTATAATTATGGTTACCGGAAGCGGAGACGTAGATAGTAAAGTTGGAGGTATTGATGCCGGAGCAGATGATTATCTAGTCAAGCCATTTGAACCTAAAGAACTCCTGGCGCGTATACGCATGACCTTAAGGCGCACCGAAAGAGACTTAGAGGCCAACCCCTTAACCCGGTTACCGGGAAATGTTTCTATATTAAACGAACTTTCTTACCGCATTGAAAAAAATGACCCTTTTTCGGTTTGTTATTTTGACCTGGATAAATTTAAGTCCTACAATGACACTTACGGTTTCGAACACGGGGATGAAGTTATCAAAGAAACAGCGCGTATTCTCATACGCTCAATGCAGGAAGTAGGCGGGAAAAATGATTTTATCGGCCACATCGGCGGAGATGATTTTGTTGTCGTCACCACACCGGATAAAGTAGATATTATTTGTAATAAAATAATCGAAGATTTCGACCAGACCATACCCTCATTTTATAATGAAACCGACAGAAATAACGGCTATATCTTTGGCCACGACCGCCAAGGCCAGCCGCAAAAATTTTCTCTTATGTCGATTTCTATCGGGGTAGTCAGCAACGAATTCCGCAAAATAGACCACGTAGCACAAATCGGCGAGATCGGCGCGGAGTTAAAGTCTTACGCTAAGAGCGTCGGTAAAAGCAACTACATTAAAGATAAGCGCAGATAAGTTGGTGCGAGGAGAGGGAGTTGAACCCTCACAGTTTTGCAACCAACAGCCCCTCAAACTGTCGCGTCTGCCAATTCCGCCATCCTCGCATTAAATAGTAATTTACGCCGAACGATCCGATACGTTCGGGCGTTAATTATTTCAGGAAAGGTTATTATAGAACAATTTTTCTTTTAAATCTATTAAAATAAATTTAACTGCTCTTCGTCTTTTTCGGGCTTTGTGCCTGATCCAAGAATAGAAATTATTCCGTATTCCCCGTCAAAACCCGGATTAATATTTACTTTTCCTTGCCGTACCATTAAAACTGCGTTCGCTATGTTTTTCGGCAACCCGGCTAAAAGCTCTTCGGGCTTAGCCTTGAGCAAAATATTAAATTCCGTACCAAACTTTGCAACATAACCAAGGTAATCTCTTCCCACGGAAACTGCCCCTTTATTAACCCCCTTAGCCTCAGCAATAATTTCATTCAATGGAATCAAGTTTTTATAGGGTATGGCCTTAGGCGGAATAAACCCTTCCGGCCTATCCGCAAGCTGATCCACCCGGCTCATTACACCTACGGTAATAGGCTTGCCGCATTTAGGGCATTTACCTTTACTTGCCTTTGTTTCCTGAGGGCTAAACCTTATGCCGCATAAGCGATGCCCGTCAAAATGGTATTTTCCTTCTTCCGGGAAAAACTCTATTGTATATAAAAATTTTTCTTTGTCTTTATTTTTTAAAACGTCTCGTATTGCTTTATAGCTTAATTCACAATTAAAAACATTTGCCTCTCGCCCGATTTTAGCGGGGCTATGGCTATCAGAGTTACTCACTAGGCTAAACCTGTCCAGCTTCGAAAGCCTCCAGTTCATCGCCGGGTCGCTGGATAACCCGGTTTCTAAAGCAAATATTTTCGGGGTTTGGTCTTCGAAACAATCTTCTATGCGGTCAAACCCTGACATGGAGCCGAATAAACTAAACCAGGGAGTCCAGATATGCCCGGGGATAACCATACAATTTTCATCAATATCAAAAATAATACGCGCTAAGTCCGCCGCGTCAACACCCAATATAGGCCGGCCGTCGCTGGCTAAATTCCCCCGCCTGCCCAAAGCTTCGTTTATTTTATCTACCGTCTTAAACGAAGGCGCTAAAACCATATTGTGGATACGGTAAGTCCTTCCGTTTTTAGAATAAATACTGCTTATTTCTGAACTTAAAATATAGTGTACGCCCTGATACTTAAATAAACCATTGCCTAAATCTTCCAGATTATTTTTTAGTTCTTCCAACCACAAATGGTGGGTGAAATCACCTGTGCCCATCAAAGTAATCCCTTTTAACTTTGCCCACTCGGCAATATGTTTTACATCCATATCGCGCGATGTGGCACGGGAATATTTGGAATGAATATGAAAATCGGCTATGAATTCCATCGGTAGGATATTTCTCCGGAGCAAATCGTATATTCCACTAAACCTTTTACTGTGCGTCCGATAAAAGGCGAGTTTTTAGATTTAGATAAAATATTTTCTTTGGTTAAGACAAATTCTTTCTGTGCATCCAGAATAACTATATCGGCAGGCGCGCCCACGCTAAGCGTCCCTTTATCAATTTTAAGTATTTTCGCTGGGTTTAACGCTATTTTTTTTACCAACTCCGGCCAATTTAATATTTTCTTGTCAATTAATTCCATGATGCTTATTGCCAGGCCAGATTCAAGACCTATCTTACCAAATTCCGCGCGGTCAAACTCCACAGCTTTTTCGTTCTCGGTATGCGGGGCATGGTCTGAAGCAACAACATCTATAGTCCCATTTTTCAGGCCTTCTTTTATTGCAACCACATCTTCTTTGCCTCTTAAGGGAGGATTTATTTTCATATTTGTATCGTAATTAACCACATCGTCTTCAGTAAGAGAAAAATAATGCGGCGCAGTTTCAGCAGTTACATTAATTCTTTTTTTCTTAGCCTTAGCGATTATTTGCACTGATTCCCGGCAACTGACATGGGCAATATGCACACAAGCCTTGGCCTTTTCCGCAAGGCTGATGTCTCTTTCTACCCTTAAGTATTCTGATTCACGGGATATCCCGCGCAAGCCCATACGGGTAGAAGTAAACCCTAAATTCACTACTCCTGCTGCGGACAATGATTTATCTTCGCAGTGGCAAATAACAGGAATACCGCAAGCTCTGGCTTTTTTAAAAGCTCCTAACATTATTTCTTTGCTATCGACCGAAGAGCCGTCATCGGTAATCGCGATAATACCTTCTTTTTTCAGGCTAGCTATATCCGTTAATTCTTTGCCCAGACGGCCCTTAGTGATAGCACCGGCAATAAAAACATTTGCATGTGCTGTTTTAGAAATAATATCTTTTAAAAGCATTGCATTTTCAACCGAATCTATCGGAATCAAAGTATTAGGCATACTTAATACCGAAGTAACTCCTCCTTTAAGCGCAGCCATTGTACCGCTAGAAACTGTTTCTTTATCTTCGCGGCCCGGCTCCCTTAAATGCACATGCATATCTACTGCACCCGGCATAACAATTTTACCGCTGGCATCTATTTTCTCATCTACTGTCAACCTAATATTTTTGGCGACTTTAGAAATTTTTGAATCCTCAACTAAAATATCGAAAGCCCCGTCGATGTTGTTTGCCGGGTCAACCACATGCCCGTTTCTAATAAGTATTCTCATATTTTTTCGTTGGCCTGGGAAACTAAAAATAATACTGCCATTCTCACCGCAATCCCATTAGTAACCTGCTCAAGTATTACGGAATTTTTCCCGTCAGCAACTTCACTGGCAATCTCTACGCCGCGGTTAATCGGTCCGGGGTGCATAACCACAATATTTTTCTTGGCCCGTTCTATCCTTTCCTTTGTAATACCGTATTTCTGAAAATATTCAAGCTGTTTAGGAAAAGCTTCTTGGGAATCGCGTTCGAATTGCATCCTTAAAACATTTACCGCATCAGCGTTTCTTAATACCTCATCTATATCATAGCAAACTTTCGCTCCCATTTTCTCTACGCCTGGAGGCATAAGCATTTTCGGGGCGCATACCGTTACCTTAGCTCCTAATTTAGTTAACCCCCATATATTTGACCGGGCAACCCGTGAATGGGCAATATCACCTACTATGCCTACATTTAAGCCTTCAATCTTACCAAGTTTTTCTTTAAGAGTAAACATATCCAGAAGCGCCTGGGTAGGATGTTCATGCCATCCGTCTCCGGCATTCACTACGCTTACATCCACATTACGTGCCAGTATAGCGGGAGCGCCTGAAGAGGCATGACGGATAATAATAATGTCGGCTTTTAACGCTTGGATATTTCTACCGGTATCAATTAATGTTTCGCCTTTTTTTACGCTGGATGTTTCGACTGAAATATTAATTACATCGGCGGACAACCTCTTTGCTGCTACTTCAAAAGAGACCCTAGTTCTAGTAGAAGGCTCATAAAACAGGTTGACCGCGGTTTTACCGCGTAAGGCCGGAACCTTTTTTATCTCACGAGTTGATACTTCTTTAAATGATTCTGCCGTATCTAAAATTAACTCGATTTCTTCCCGGGATAAATCTTCTAAGCCTAATAGATCTTTCCTCTTCCAATCCATTTATTCTTTATCCTTCATAACCACTTCATCCCGGCCATCCACTTCGCTCAAATGCACTTGGATATCCTGTTTATGCGTCGTAGGTATGTTTTTGCCGACATAATCCGGACGAATGGGCAATTCGCGATGGCCGCGGTCTACCAATACCGCCAGCTGAATAGTTTTTGGCCGGCCCAAATCAGTAAGCGCATCTAAGGCCGAACGGATAGTCCTTCCGGTATATAAAACATCGTCCACTAAGACTATATTTTTACCGGTTATATCAAAATCTATTTCCGTCTTATGCACTACAGGATGTTTCTTTTTTAAATCAAGATCGTCTCGGTACAAAGTTATATCCAATATCCCAACACAGACACCCTTCTTTTCGATTCTTTTTATGCATTCTGCCAGACGATTAGCCAAGTATATCCCGCGATTGCGTATTCCAACCAGGCACAAATCCTGAGTGCCTTTATTTTTCTCTAAGATCTCATGGGCAATGCGCATAAGGCTGCGGCTTATAGCTTCTTTATCCAATATATTACTTTGCTCTCTCATAGGCAAAAAAATACCCCGATTCTTTTCTCGGGGTTAATTTGGTTTATAACTTGTTTAAACATTTATCCTTGTCAGCCTCTCAAGGGCTGCCTTAAAGGTTAGTAATATAATTAATATACCATCCATGCTGCTTATTGTCAAGGCAAACGTACTATATTACTAAAACGAATTCACCGCGCGGTTTCTGAGACTTAAAACTCTCTAGTATATCTTGGGCCTTGCCGCGCTTTATCTCTTCAAATTTTTTAGTTAATTCCCGGGCACAGACTATTTCTTTATCGGCGAATATTTCCTGAATATCTTCCAGGGTTTTCATTATCCTATGGCAAGATTCATAAAAAACTAAGGTGGTTTTTAATTCAGCTAGATACTTCAGGCGATTTTTCCTGGCGCCGGACTTATTAGGCAAAAAGCCGTCAAAAAAGAACTGATGAGTAGGTTTACCCGATAAAACTAAAGCGTTAATAAATGCGGTTGGCCCAGGGATAAAAGTTATTGGAATATCATTGGTTACAGCTAAATTAATCAAATGATACCCCGGATCAAGAATGCCGGGAGTGCCGGCGTCTGAAACCAAAGCCACGTCTTGGCCGTCTTTTAGAAGATTAATAATATAGCCTTCTTTGGTTAACCTATTATGCTGAAAATAACTGGTGGTAGGAGTATTGATACCGTAATGCTCAAGTAGAATTTTGCTATGGCGGGTATCTTCGCAGGCAATCA